>Ga0136642_1000969_pt1 | contig 13204 bp, 25 predicted proteins | sample LowCatLa1302831Y_FD_115313 | JGI IMG/M metagenome (GOLD analysis project Ga0136642, IMG submission 115313) | Freshwater microbial communities from Lower Cathedral Lake, Yosemite National Park, California, USA - 13028-31Y | ecosystem: Environmental > Aquatic > Freshwater > Lake ... | reverse complement strand
CTTGGCCCGCTGTTCGTCGCTGGATCGGGCAGCCCCGCCATGCTTCGCAGATAGACGTTCAGCGGTGCCAAGCAGAGCTTCGACACCCGGAGCCCCCGAGAGAGAGACCGGAGCTCCCGCTTGCGTTGTGCCAGGGCCCGGGCCCGTTGTCTGGATTCCTTCCATAAGCGGACGCGGTTAGTCAGGGCAGATACAAGAGAGCGCATCGGACCAGGAGCCGCCCGAGGATGCCGGGGCGGCTGGCGGGGTTGCGGGTGCGGGAGGGCTGGAAGGGGTCAGGGCCTTAACCACCAGGTCCAGGGCCCCGAAGCGCTCGTCGGTTTTCTTTTCCAGGGCCGCGAGGCGTTTCCCCAGGCCGAGCTCGGCGGGGTCTTTCTTGGGCCCGCCGGCCGTGGTACCGGCCGCGGGAGGTTCAGCGGGCGGAGTCGTCCCACCTTCCGGGGGGTCGTTGTCCAGGAGGAGACGGCGGAGGCAGTGCATGCCGAGAGGATTCCACGGGCCGGGAATGTCGCGTGAGACGTCACAGGGCGACATTTACATGAATCTTCCATTCCGGGACTTCGTGGAACTTCCAGCCCCCCTTCCGCCCCCCCCTTTCCACTTATTCCACCACCACCGCGCCTAGGGGAGTCTCGTGGTGGAAGAAGTCCGGACTGGTCGCTTCCGTGGTGGTGAAACCCTCAGGAACCATAAGAAAAGCCCATAGAAAAGGGGGGTTTCCCCCCTTTTTATTCCTTTTCCACGTTCCAAGTCATTCCAGGGGGGTCAAGTTTCGTGGTGGAACTCCCTTTTCTTGTCGTTTGGGAGGGGGTGGGAAGCAAAAAGGCCGGCCCCAGTGAAGGAGCCGGCCCGCGATCGGAGAGGAGGAAGGGCTAGGAGGGTGAGGAGTCGCCCGGCTCAATCCAGGCGAAGAGCGCGGAGCGCCCTTCCCCTTGCTGGCGGAGGTACTCCGAAAACTTCCCGTCCAGGCTCATGGCGTTATAGGCCGCGCCTTGGCTGAACCCCGCCTCCTTCAGTGCCGAGACGATGAGTTGCTTTCCGGCGAGCCGCTTTCCGCTCCCGAGGAACGCCTTCCGCATGTCTTCGATTGAGATGGAGTTTCGGCCGGCGTCGTCCGGAGGGTTGTAGTAGCTCTGCCAGTCGAAGGCCGGCACCGGTTCAAACTGCCCGTTGGTTCGCCTCCAGCATGAGGGAGGGTTGGGCGTCGAGTTGTTGCTCTTTCCGCAGTCGAAAATGACGCGGTCATCTTCGGGGTCCAGGGTGGCCGGCTGGATAAAGAAAGCCGCCCGCGCCTTGGAGACCACGGCGTGCGACCCGGAAACGTCATGCGCGAGCTCTCGCCCCCGCTTGGGTACCCACTTGTCCGTTCTACCCTGTTTTCGGGTGTGGGCCACGATGATGATGGCCGGGCACTCGTCCGATTTGGGCAGGCAGGAGAGAATCGATCGGAAGGCACCCAGGACGTCCGACTGTTCGCCGTCGGCGCTTATGTCCATCCAGGGGTCGATGATAAGCAGGTCGAAGGGCCAGGACTCAAAGAATTGAGTCAAGGCCGTGCGGAACGCCTGCCCGTTGAAGTTCAAATCCGACGGAGCAGAAATCCGGATGAAGTCGTCAACCTCCTCCGGGAAGTCGATAACCTCGGACTTGCTGCGACCCTTGGAGTTTTCACTTTGGAGGATGGCCGTGCGGAACCGCCTTTTGATTTCGTAGCCCATCCACTTCCCCCGCCCCATCGCTCCGGAAAAGGCTAGGGTGGTAGCCAGCCTAGATTTCCCGAGGCCACCCCACCCGGCGATGACGACAATGGACCCCTTGGAAATCATGTCGTCGCCGACCAGGAAGGTCTTGGGGTTGGGTTCGTAGGCTTGCAGTTGTTTCACGGACAGGAACTCGATCAGCGGCTTGCCAGTGGGAGCCGACGCCGCGGCGAGGGATTCCCGGGCCTCGTTTATCAGTTCCTCCAAACGCTCCGGGGACGCCTCGTGAATACTGGCCGCGATCTTGGCCGCCGTGGCGGCCGCCTGGCGCCGCTTCCGGTGAAATCGGAGGACGTCCAGGTAGTGCGGGAAATTGGCGGCCGATGGCGTGGCGTCCATCAGAGCCGAAATCCCGACGAGCCCGCCACACTCCTCGAGGACCTTAGCGGTCCGGAGCCGGTCCACCATGGCGACCACTTGCAGCGGTTGTAGCGACGCCTTTTGGGCCAGCGTGTGCATCAGAAGCGTGCGGTGCGCCGTCACATAAAAGAGGGAATCCTCCAGTTGTGAGGCCAAGGCATACGCTTCCGGGGTGTTGCCCTCGCCCGCCAGGAACACACACCCCAGGGCCGCCCGCTCCGCTTCCTCCGAATGGGAGGGCAGATGCGGCGGGGGATTGTCTGGCACCCGTTCCGGGGTTCCCCGGCGGATGCTTCGTTTTGGAGCGCTCAAGAGAACAGGTCCCCCTGATTCCAGCGGCGTTCCATGGTGTCCAAGTGTTTCTTGAACCGTGCCTTTTCAAGCGCGTCCACTTGCTCCTGGGTGAACAGGGGCCAGTTGCCCGTAAACCCCGCCGGCTTCACTTTGAATTCACGGATCGCCCGTTCAACGGTGCGCTTGCAACAGTCCCACCGGTTGGCCAGGTCCTTCTTGGTGAAGGTGGGGGCACTCATCGGCGGGCCTTGGGTTGGTGGTTCACGGTGAGGTCCACGGTGAGGTTGCCCCCGTCCAGGGTGATGTTTTCGGAGTTCACCAGGCGGACGGTTTTCTCCCCCAGGCGAACCCACACGAGGCCCCCGTGATTCAGCCACTGACCGAAGGAAATGGCCGTGCCCTGATAGACGCCCGGGGGGATGCCTCCGCAGTTGGGTTTAGTGGTCAAAGGACGCCTTTCCCAGTTTTCCGGATTCCAATAGCGCCAGATAAGCCTTGGTGGCGGGGCGTCCTTTTTCCCCGGACTTGACGTGAACAACCGAACGAAACATTGACCGGGCAAAGCGGAGGTCCTTTGTCCTGAGAATTGAGCGCATCCCGGTGCCGTCGTTTTGGCAAAGTCCCAGGGAGAACCATCGGGTCCCCTCGTACACGCCCGAACAAAACCAAACGACGCCAAGGCGACACCGACGAATTACAACGCCGTCAGGGCGAGGGACACTCATCGTCAGGAATTTCCAAAGCCATTCGAGGTGGGATTCGTTCATCACAGGGCCCCCCTTACGGATTTGAAAAGATCGCATCGGCACTTGTCTGTGGTGGCGGAAAAGGTCCCCGGAACGCCGCTGCAAACGCCAATTTTTCCGGCGTCTTTAGGGCTCCAGGAGCATGGGATAAAGTAGGCGCATTCTCCGCAATTTATGACTCCAGAGGAGGGTTTCTGGGGCACTGGATTAACGGTGGAGGAGAATTCCCCGCACCAATCAAAGTGCCTGACTTGAGGCCAGCGTATTTCCCAGTCAACCCCTTGCACGTCCCCGTGTGGCAAAGGGGCTTGTTTGTGGCATCTTCCCAACCCGCCTGAACCGGGAACGTAGAAGCGGCAGGCGCCGCAGGATTTGTAAGGATTCACTTGGAACCCCCTTTCCGAGCCGCGCGGCGGGCCTGGGGAACGCTGAGGATTTCACCTTCCGGGGTCGCCCGAAGGAACACCCGGGCGTTGTGCACGTCGTGGTAGTGGTCCACGGCTGCGGACACTACGTCCGTGACTGAGGTTTGGGTCTGGTCAGCGATTTCCCGAGCTCGGGACAAGCTCGGGAATTCGATTCGAGCCATACCGGAAGGGATGCCCTTGTAGCGGTTAATGTGGGGGAGTGTGTTCATTTATCGTGTAGTGGAATCACTACACAACACAGCAACACGAAACAATACACTGTTGTCAACAAAACAGTTGAGTTTGATTACCTCCGTTCCGATAGGATGCCCCTGTGAAGTCTTCGCACACTTACGTTCGTATTTCGTCGGAGCTCATGGGACGGCTAGCCCCGATGGCTGAGGCCATCGGAATCTCCCAAAACCGATTTGCGGAACAGTCTTTGGCGGCGGTGGTCGATCTGGCCGACGCACCGGCGCAGGAAAGGCGCATCCCTCGCATTGTTCGCCTTCTCGATGCGGCAAGGCATATCGACCAAGTCCCGACCCACTTTCCCGAAGTACAGCCCCCGATAAAGGAGTCTCCGGAACCCTCAAAAAAGAAGAAATCCCAATGAGCAAAAAAGATCAGAAGTGCGAGAACTGCCACTGGTGCGAGTCAGGCCCGACGTCCTACTCAAGCCGGGAGTATGCATGCCACCGTCACTCTCCAACCCCTGAAAACGTCAGTGGCGTTCATCCAGGAGTCTCCAAGGAGAGCGCCCCTTCGGCCGTGTGGCCTCGTGTTTCTCCCTCTCAGTGGTGTGGGGATTGGGCGCCGGTAGAGTAGCGGTTCAAATCCTGTTGGGCCCACCAATGCCAGACGTGTCGAAAGTGAAGTCAGGCCGTGAATACCTGAAACAAAACACGGGCGGGGCGCCAGGGGCCGAAAGGCTGACCCAAGCGCTCGCCGCCGCTGCCAGGGCCTTTCTCGCCGCTTTGGATCAACCCGCTTCTTCTCCAACCCCCACAGGTCCGGCCCCTGTGTCAACCGACAGCCTCGCCCCTTCGCTGTCGGAACCGCGTCGAGGACAAACTTTGTCCCCACAACGTGTCCGCTCCCCGGAGCCCGGGGCCGTCGGCCCCTCCCCCAGCCTGCGGGACGCCGTGAACGAGTTCCTGATCTGCAAAGCCCAGGCCGGACGCTCCGACCGCTATCTGGAGGACTTGCGCTTCCGGCTGGAGCGCTTCACCCAGGGGCGCCGCCTTGTCCCAACGGGGGATTGCACCTTCCGGGACGTCGAGGAGTGGCTGGCCCGGGAAAACTCGTGGAACGCCAAGAGTAAAATCCAGGCAGTCGGAGTGCTTCAGACGTTTTTCCGCTGGGGGATACGCCGCCGCTACAACTCCACCGATCCCACGGCCCCCTTGGAGCTGGAGCGGGCCGCCCAGGGGCCGCCCCGGATCCACACGCCCGCGGAGGTGGCCCGCGTCCTGGGCCTGGCCCTCGTCCACGATCCGGGGGTCGCCCGCAACCTGGCCTTGCGCTACTTCTCGGGCCTTCGAACCGCCGAGGCGTTGCGCCTCTCGCCCGCCGACATTGGAGCCACCCGCATTGAAGTGACGGCCGCCAAGTCCAAGACCAGGTCCAGGCGGTTGGTCCCGATCCGGGAGAACCTGCGAGCCTGGCTCGCCGCCACGCCCGACGAGCTCTTGGAGTCAAACTGGCGCCACACGGAGTTCATCCGTCACTCCGGGATCGAATGGCCCCAGAACGTCACGCGGCATTCCTTCGTGTCCCACGCCATGGCCGCGGACCAAAACGCCGCACGGGTGGCTTTGGAGAGTGGGCACAGCGAAACCATGCTCTTCACCATTTACCGGGAAGTCGTCACCCCAGAGCAAGCCAGGGCCTACTTCTCAATTTATCCCCCAGGGCACAAAGAAGCCCCGCCCGGGCCGTAACCCCCAGGCGGGGCCTGAACTCAACCCACACTCACACGGAGCGAGCCCGCGAATCTGCAAAGGCCCGGACCCGAAGGGAAATCGCCCTTGAAGAGTCTTCGCTAATCCAATAGCGCACCCGGCCCAAGTAATCCGGTCCCCACCCGCGCACGGCCCCCGCCCGTTCAATCACCCGGGCGGCCTTGAGGAGCTTGACCGCCCCGATGAAGGTCGGCGGATCTTCGCCGAATTCCTCCAGGAGCGACCACCACGGCGCCGACCCGCACCGGTGATAGACGAACACCACCGGCCCACTGCTACTTTTGAGAATCAGTCCGGCGTCGGAAATCTCGCCCCGCCACCACGCCCGCGCCGATGCCGCGTCAACTCTTAGAATCTGAAGCTCCGGCCGAAGCCTCGGCAACCTGTTCGGCGGTGAGGGCGAGTCCATAGGAGGCCAGGATGCCGGATTCGTTGGCGTTGAACGCGGATCGCTTCATCTGTGCTCCCTTAGAGAGCTCAACCCGATAGGCGCCCGCGTCAAAGGCGGTAACGTTCCCTTGGGAATCTTCGATAACGGTTAGAACGGTGTTCATGGAATGAGTTCGTAGTCCACTTCGTATCTCAGCGAGTTGCCGTCTTGATGCTGAATATAAATGGCAAATTTCTCGGACAATGGCGTGTTGCAACAAGGAACGTAATTCGTAAAAGTGCCTTGGTTGGTGTTTGAAGCATTTTCTCCGAACGCAATCTGATACACCCCAGGAGCCGCCAGGAGCGATCCGTAGGAGGCAATGTTAAACCAGACGGCCGCCAGAGGCTGAAACCCGAGTATGTAAACTCGCACGCCCAGGCCAGTAACCGTTGTCATATTAAGGCTTACAATTACCTTGCGGTAGGGCCCTCGGGTGATAGTCGGGCCCTGAGTCGTAACGGTTCGGACGGCCGAGGCAAGGTTGACGTTCCACGTCCCCGGGCATTGGGCGTCGAGTTCCTTGATGGAGAGGATTCGGGCATCGTCGCCATTGACGGGGAAGAGGTCGGCGGAGGCTATCCGGATGGGGGTCGTTGGCATGGCTTAAATCGTTTCGTCCACCGGGATTTTGAGCGCCTCGGGCGGGATCCCGAGCTTGTCGGCGATCACCCGCCGGGCGTGCATGTTCTCTTGATGCGTGAGATCCACGCGCTTTTCTAAGCGGCGGAGTTTCTTGATCACCCACGCCACGCCGCCGAGCCCGATACCTTGCAGGATATTGGGGTTCGCCAGGAGATCCGAGGTCTGGGCCAGAATCGTCATTCCATTAGACTCCGAAGGCCCAGTTAGGCGCCAGGTCCACGTCCACGTCATCGGTGGACTTCACAAAAGGCCCCACGATCGTTCCGTCGCTCGTCATAATCGGATCGGTATTCTTGGCGTTGAAGAGCAACCCGCTGAAGTCCTTCACGACAGCGAACGGGGCCGCCAGGGCCGCCAGCGCGGATAGCTGCGTGGCATTGGTGGCCGACGCCTGGCGCTGTGCCTCGGCGGTCGAGGCGTAGTATTCCCGGGAGGCCCGGTTCGTCCGTCGGGAAATGACCCATTGCCAAGTGAAAAACCCGGCGGCCCCGAGGCCCACGAAGATAAGGAGGCGTTTCATTTGACGGTGATGGGGGTGGCTCCAATCGCCTGGGCGATGCGCGAGGCGAAATCGTTTTCAGCGTTGTAGGGGGATTCCCAGGGCAACGTAAAGTGACTGCCCGGCCCGATGTCCCGCTTGGGCGGCATGGCATTGCCGGACACGGCCCCGCGGATCTGGTCGCCGTACTTAGTCCACACGAACCACGCGGCACCGGCGGCGATCACAAAAAAGAGAAGTCGGGAGGGTTTCACGGGGATTTGTAATTGCCGTATCGGTTCGCCGCGCCTGCGAGGTTCACCGGAGTCTCGGCCGCCGCCGCCACGAGCGCAGACGGGGTCGAGGCGCCCGAGGCCGTGAAAGCACTGCCCAGGCCGAATGGCAGTACAATCTTCGATCCCACGTCGCCCACGTTGTAGGTCTGGGCCCCCTTTCGAGTGGCCAGGACCGCGAGAGCCAGGACCACCACGGCCCCGATGCCCAGGATGATAGCCGTTAGATTCACCTGTTGGCCTTTTTGATCTGACGAAGAAGGAGGAACACCGCGGCCGCAACGGCGACCACGATCAAAAGGATTTTCCGATTCACGCGGACGCCTTTCTCCGGATCATGCCGCGCACCAGGTCCAGGCCGCCGAGCCAAATGAAAATGCCGAGCCCAGCCCCGAGCCACACCCAAAGGGGAATGGCACCCCACACAAAGCCCCCCACGCCATTGATCCCTTTCGAGATGAAGGTCTGTTCGGCCTGCAAGCCCTCGTTGGCCCCTTCGACAAAACCCTCCAAGGGCGAAGTCGATCGGTCGTTGTAGATGGCGCCCGTCGAAACGTCCGTGGCCATGATGTTCTGGAGCGTGCGGGCCGCCGCCTCGTTGGTCTCCTTGCCCGCCTGGACCTGAGAGGCCAGGAACTTTTCCCACCGGCTGTCCACGTCCGTCGATGCGTCGACGACGTCCTGAGGGGTCAACAGGAGGTTGCCCGCCTTCACGGGGTCGCCGGAAAAGAGCGCTTTTAGTGCAGGGAAAAGGGCCATGGTCGTTAGTGCTTTCGGAGTACCCACCATAAGGCTATCGCCACGGCCGCCAGGGCCGCCCACATCCAGGGGAACCCGGAGCCCGCTGGGCCATTGATGCCGGCATCCGCCTTGAGGTTGGCGCCCGCGGCCGCAAAGTTGTTTTGGAATCCGCGGTTGCCCGAGGTTCCACTGCCGGCCGCGGCCGTCTGAGCGGCATTCTGCCCGCTCGTGGCCGGACCTGCGGCGCCGCCTGCGCCGCCCGTGAGATCGAGTGAAGGGATCATGCTAGGAGCGTTTGGAGGCCACCACCACGGCCACGATCATTAAGACACTGCCCAAAATGGCGAAGGGAAGGAGCTTCACGAGCCCGTCGGTATCGAGAGCGCCGCCGGCCCCGAGAGAAATGGACGTGTTTCCGACGTTTGACAGGTTGCTAACAAAGTCCGTCGTCGTGTTGTAGCTGTCCGACGTCGTCGTCGTCGTCGTCGCACTGCTGGAGGTTCCGCCGCCGCCGCCCATAGGTTCAGTGGGTTGGGATTGAGGTGGAATGGACCGCCAGGCACGCAATGAAGTTGGTGTAGAGCTGGGCGTCGGTCAGGCCGTCGGTGTTGTTAATCCACGGCAGGTTCATCGGCACAATGCGCAGTCGCACCGTGTCCGCGTCGGAGATCCAGGCAATGGGTGAGGTCACGATCAGGGTGGCCCCGTCGTTGGCGTTCACCGGATCCACAAAACACCATTGAAGGGAGTTCTCCGGAACGCTGGTCTGCCCGTTGGTGCGGTGCATGTCCAGCGGGTCAAGGATCTCGCCGTAGGTGGCAAAGTTCACCTGCCGTTGCATCACAAAGGGCGGCATGAAGCCCATTTGATTGTTGCGGAGCTCAATCCAGGTCTGTGTCGGCCAGAACTGCGTCACGTCCTGCCCGTAGTAGAACGAGAGCTGCGACACCGGCTGCCCTTGGGAAAGAAACTCCACCAGGACTTCAAAGGGAGTGTTGGCCGACGGGCTCCACGCCTTGGGCGCAACCGCGACGTGAAGTCGCCGGTAAACCATGGACCCCGGCACTTTGATTTCGAGCGCGGGCGGGGTCACTGGGTAGCCAGTGGTCTGGATGGACGAAGACGGCACCAGGATAACCCCCTGCTTGCGCACCAGGGAGGACGCGAACACCGGGGGGCCCTGAATGTTTCTGTCGGCGTTCATCGGCTGCGCATCGCGAGATACAGGAGCGCCGACACGGCCACGCCGACCAGGGCCAGCATCGTCACGGAGATGCCGCCAGTCATTCCCCCACCCATCAGATTGTTCGGAGTGTCCAACCGCAGCTCGGCGGCGAGTGCATCCGCCGGGTTCACCGGTCCGGATCCGTTGAGTTTGCCCAGGGAGATGCGTTCCTTGGTCAAGTCCACGTTGCTAGATCGGTCGCCTCCGAACTTCCAAATCCGGTCAATGGCTAGGGCCGTGTCCAGGCCAGTGTTGAGGTAATCGGATACGTTACTCATGGGGCGCACTCATGGAGTTGTTTAGGTTTTACTGGGAGCCCGCCGTAAGGCGGGACTCCCAAACCATTAGGGATTGAAAAACTTACTTCTTCTTGGCCGCGACCAGGGAGCGGCGCAAGGGCGAGGTGTCTCCGAAGACGCGCACGTAGTGGAGGCGCAGCTTGCTGCCTCCCGGGAGCGTCGGCGACAGGTAGAGATTGGCGCGGGCGCCTTGGCCGACGAGCGGGTTGACGTCGAGCGTTGAACCGAAGTCCTGCGCGGTCGAACCGAACTTGTCGGATAGAAAGTCCATGAACCACGCATTGGAGGACGTCGAGCCCGTGTTGGGCTGAGTCGCCGCCGGAAACTTCTCCTGGCTATAATCGTTGATTACTTGGAGGTCATCCAGACTTGCCCGGCGAATCACGTTGTTGAGGAACTTCAGCTCCACGAGCTTTTCCACCTGCGACCAGGCCAGGCCGCCCGTGTTACCGGCGCCCGTGGCCTGAGTGTAGCCCTTGGCCTTGTAAGTTGAAACCGGCGTGCGGAAATCCGTCACGTCGTAAGTCTGGCCCAGGAAGCCCAGGTAAGTTCCGGGCAAGGGGATTTCCAGGGACTGAGCATCGCCCGCCGCCGCGTAGGCAATATCGAGGAAGTTTTGTTCCGTCTCGAAGGTGGGGAAGGTGTCCACGTTCACAAATCGGCGCTGCATGAGCACCTTGTACCGCAAGGTGGCATTGGCCGGCACGGTGATGATGTTTGCACCCGCCGTGATATTAAAGCGCAACTGAGGGTTGGCGCTGAATCGGGGCAAGGGCAACAGGAAGAGCGAGGCCGCGGGATCATCCAGAGCCGGCGGCACGGTAGAAATCGGAATCGTGAGATAGTTAATATCTCCAGCCGTCCACGAGGTGGTTAGGGACGTGTCAATCTGGTAGAGGGTTTGTCGGTCCAGGGCGCCGCCGTTGGCGCGCCACCATTCTATCGCACCCGAAGAGGTGGTACGGATCGGCGAGCGCTGAGTGGCGCCACTCAAGACGTCCAGGCGGATTTCGTCGCAGATGGCCCGCCATCCCTCTTTATTGGCGGTCAACACCGGAGGGGTGCCGCCGGCCGTAATCTCAAAGCGGATGTAGAGATTTTCGAGGTGAAACTCTCGGGGAATATCCACCGAAATCTGGTCGCCGAAGTTACACACCGTCCACGGCTTCAGAACTTCGGTTCGATTGGAAAATTGCATCGGGTAAAGGGGGGAAAGGGTGCGGTTTCCGTAACTCGGGGATCAGGCTCCGAAGACGATGGAGTTGAGGAACGACACCTTTCGGATGACGTAGATGGCGGCGCCCGTGGTGACGACGATGACAACGATTGCTTTGACCCACTTCATGACTTTTTTTCCTTAGAGGTTTTTCGGACTCGTGTTTTTGTTCGCCCTACCTCTACACCCCTACCCGGATGTCGCGTGAGACGTCACAGGGCGACATTTGCCCGGTTTTTCTTTCCACCCTAAAAGGCGGGTTTTATATCAATAGGTGTCATCTATTATTGTATGAATTATTCCATCGGATCCCATTGGGAGCGGTTTATTGCCAAAACGATCAAAGGGGGGCGCTTTGGGAACGCCTCGGAGGTGGTCCGGGCGGGGCTTTTTCTGCTAGAGCGGGAGCACGAAGACGCCGAGGCGCGCAGACTGAATCTGAACAAGTTGAAAGCGACTTCGTCGCCTAAAACACCCGGCCCGACTCTTCCAGCCCCAGGGAAAGCCGGCGGTCCACGTACTGGCCGGCCGGCAGCGATCGCAACACGCCCGGGTCGAACCCGGAATCCTCCAGCCAATCCAAAGCCGTCCGGTCGGTCTGAGTGAACGACACGATTTCCGTGAGCTGATTTCGCACCCGGTTGTTGAGAAGGTTCACTTGCTGAGCGACCAAGAGAAGGTCGAGCTCGTAGCGCCGGCCGGTTTCGAGAACGGAGGCAAACTCATCGGGAAGCGTGGACCGGCTCATCAGCATCTGGAGCTCATCGCAAAAGAGGAGCTTTCGGCCCGGGGTTTGTTGGGAGACCTCAAAAACGAAGTCGCAGAAGAAGTCCCAGCCCTCGGAGCTCTTGCCTGGGAACATCCGTGAGGGGTCAAAGAAAACCCACCCGCTGGCGAGCTGGCGGGCGATTCCTTCTGCGTCCACCGCGGGCGCCACCTTGAAGCGCAGGGAGAATTCCCCTTGGTGGTCGTAGATGAAGCGCACCCGCGCGTCCACGTTCAGGAGAAAGCGGCTCGCGAAGGTGGACTTGCCCGAGCCGCTTTTGCCGGTAACGAGAATCTTGGTTGGCCGGTGCGCGAGATTCACGCAGTAGCCGGAGGCACAACCGGGGCCGGAGCTGGGGCCGGGGCCGGGGTGGGGTTGGCCGGGCTGTTGTTTTCAACCTGCCAGTGCGGGAGGCTGAAAAGGTGCGCCTGAAGGTCGGCGAATTCCTTCTCTTCGGTTTCGGTCCAGGCTTTGGCTTGGTGCGCGGCCGATCTTGCCGAGGTGATGGCGTTCCATGCCGCTTCGACTCCTCCAAGGATTGCCGGGAGATTCGAGAGAATGACGAGGGGGATTCCAAACATAGTTTTGGAGCTTAGTTTTTGGAGTTGTTGGGAGGGGCTACTTCTTGAGCGCCGAAATCGTCTCGAGCTGGCTTTGGATCGCGTCCAGGATGGCCGTCACTTGCCCAGCGTTGTTTTTTGTCCGGTCGCTTTCGTACGTCTTCCGGGCCACATCCAGGGCGACTAGATTGCGTGGCGCTTCCACCCGAATCAGGTCGGCAACCTTGTGGACTTGGACAGGTAGCCCCGGGTTTGAGGCATCGAATTTGAGGAACTCATCGAAGGCCGAGAGGGCCACCTTTTGAGTCTGTTCGCACCGAACGACGATGGGATCGGTTCCAGGGTCCAGCTTGGCGCACCCGTAGGAGCCAGCGAAGAGAATCAGAAACGCGGTGAGCATTCCGGCGAGGCCGGACACAAGGGAGGCAGGATGTTTTTGTTTCATGGCTTTTGAGGTTCTGGGGGCATGCGGTTTTCAAGCTCTGCGAGCTTCCGCAAGACGAGGGTGAATTGACCGGCCCAGGAGGCTAGGCCACTGAGAAGCGCGAACTCCGGGAAGTAGCGCCCAAGAAGCGAATACTTCTGGGCGATCACCGTGAAGGTTTCGGTGATTAGCTTCTTGCGCGGCACCGTCACGTCCACGCCTTGGGCGAGCTCCAGGGAAAGCGGCTTGTCCCCGTCCGTCACCTTCATGGCCTTGCGGTAAACGAAACTCGTGCCCGCGTCGTTGATGGCCGTGATAAGCGAGTCAAAGCACGTCCGAATAAGTGCCGGGTCGTAACTCGGATCAGGAAGGGCAGGAGCAGGAGCTGAAGCCGTGCCCACAGGCGCCGCCGCAGGGGTTCCAGTATCCGACGCAGTGCGGGCCTGATTCTGGCGAACCTTTTGCGCTCGCCACTTGGCCCGCTGTTCGTCGCTGGATCGGGCAGCCCCGCCATGCTTCGCAGATAGACGTTCAGCGGTGCCAAGCAGAGCTTCGACACCCGGAGCCCCCGAGAGAGAGACCGGAGCTCCCGCTTG
>Ga0136642_1000968_pt1 | contig 13205 bp, 11 predicted proteins | sample LowCatLa1302831Y_FD_115313 | JGI IMG/M metagenome (GOLD analysis project Ga0136642, IMG submission 115313) | Freshwater microbial communities from Lower Cathedral Lake, Yosemite National Park, California, USA - 13028-31Y | ecosystem: Environmental > Aquatic > Freshwater > Lake ... | reverse complement strand
GCCAAATGATCAAGTGCTACCTGCAGCGGAGCGTAGGCGCCGGTTGGGTCGCATACTGCGATGGGCTTTTCGTGAAAACCTAAATATCGGCCAACCCAAATTTCAAAGAATTCCTCCAGAGTACCAATGCCTCCTGGCAGAGCAATAAAGGCATCACTCATATCTTCAATTTTTGCTTTACGAGTTCGCATCGAATCAACTTCAATTATTTGCGTTGATTCTTTATCTTCAAATTCTAATTTCAATAATTTTGTTGGGATTACTCCAAATGTCTTTCCGCCGTGGTCGCGAGTTCCTCGAGCTACTGCTCCCATCATCGAAATAGAGCCGCCACCCCAGACCAAATCCCACCCGCGTTCTCCAATACCTCTGCCGATTTCATACGCGAGCTCGATATGAGCAGGGTCGATATCGGGGGCGGAGGAGCAATAAACAGAGATACGCATACGAGAAGTGTAAGGAGTTTGCTAAGTTTGGCTAATGAGCAACCAGGTGAACGGGCACGGAACTGCATTTGGATACGGTGTTGCCACTATCGCAGCCAATGGAGATGTCCTAGATACCTGGTATCTCGAACTCGGTATGGGAAATCTACCTACTGCTTCAAAACCAAATCGCTCTGAGTTTCTCAAAGCAGATCCTCTTCGCGATATCACAAAGCGTGAAGTAGACCTTGAAATTGATATTTCGGCGCCTCCTAAAGACGCCTCGGATGCATATCTTCGATTACATCTTCTTTCGCATCGAATTGTGAAACCCCATGGCGTCAACCTCGATGGGATTTTTGGACTATTAACAAATGTTGCTTGGACATCTGCTGGTCCATGTTCGCTACAAAATTTCACTGTGACGCAACAACGTCTTCGTGCCGCACTCGGAAACCTCACCGTCTTTAGTGTGGATAAATTTCCAAGAATGGTTGATTACGTCGTTCCTGAAGGTGTTCGCATTGCTGACGCGGATCGTGTTCGCCTTGGCGCTCATCTAGCTTCTGGCACGACGGTGATGCATGAAGGATTCGTTAACTTCAATGCTGGAACACTTGGGAAGTCGATGGTTGAAGGTCGTATTAGCGCTGGAGTTGTAGTCGCAGATGGCAGCGACATTGGTGGCGGGGCTTCAATTATGGGAACTCTCAGTGGCGGCGGTAAAGCTGTTATTTCAATTGGCGAGCGATCACTTCTTGGAGCCAATGCCGGTTTAGGAATTTCGTTGGGCAATGAATGTGTTGTTGAGTCAGGTCTTTACATAACAGCTGGTTCGAAAGTAACACTGCCTGATGGCACAACGGTAAAAGCCCGTGAGCTATCGGGCGCCAACAATTTGCTCTTCCGTCGCAACTCACAAACAGGTGCAATTGAGGCAACGCCAAAAACAGGAGTATGGGAAGGTTTGAATTCAGTTCTTCACGCTAATTAGTTTGAAATTGTGAACCACGAAGCTGGAATTACAAGCTTGGTCTTAAAAGATCCAACGGGCAACTGTGCACTCTGACCAGTACTTGAAAATGCAGTGACGGAAAGGGCCGCACCGGCCGAACTTGTTGAATCAATCTTGAGAGATGCCACCTCACTTAGCCCAAATGCTCTTGCCATATCGCTCTGGCTAATTACTCGAAGCCAATGTGCATATTGGGGATTGAGTACAACATCCAAACTCCATGGATCAGCAACATTCGTCAGATATGGAAAATCAGTACCCCAAACATCTGAAGCTCTCTGAGTTGTGCCACCGGTGGATGATGAAAAATAAACATTGATAGGAGTTCCTTGATAAGTAATTATTTGCCCATTAGTCGCATCTACCGCCGCTTTCCAAAGCGCTCCGTACTTCACTTCCGCTTCCTTGGAATATCCGGCATATGTCTGATCAAATTTAGAATTGTAAAGATTGCAATCACATTCTTTACGAATACTACCCATACGCGATAATCCATAAGTGCGAGAAGCAATTGCTTGAGCTTGCATGGCCGCATCTGGCCACGATGATGAAATCTCGCTGATCCCATAGATATATTGGTCATTAAGACGCATGGTGTCGGTAAGTTCGATCTTATTTGCGACGCTCTTGAGGTTGATTTGTCCATAAGCAAGTTTTGTCGTCGCACTACCATTATTAATCGTGAGGATGGTTCCGGCGTCCCATGTGAGGTTCCATGTAGGTGCAGCTGGAATGACAAGTGTCTTTTGTTTTGGAGTCGCCACTGAAGGAGAAATTACTTTTGTCACAACTGAAAATTTGAGTGTACTTCCGATTGGCACAGTAGCAATCGATGTTCCATCTATCTTATTAAGAGTTATAGAACCTGTCGGATTTGTGATTGTTATATAAGTTGCTAGATGCGCGATATTGACACGAATATTTCCAAGGTCAGGGTTGGGCGTGAGAGTTGTTCCGGGAAAGAAATAATTAATGATGTCAGAAGAACTCTTGCCTTCTAAAGCCAGCCCTTTTGCGCCCATTTGGCTTAACCCAACGCCATGGCCAAATCCACTTCCGGAAATATAAAACCGTTCAGGAACACCAGCCGCCTGCGCTGCTGTTGGAATTGTAAGTAAAAAAAGCGCGAGAAATAACTTCTTCATGAGATGAGATTACGTGGAGATGTTATGTAGCCAATCCCCCACGAAATATGCATAGTAGCAAGTACCGAGGAAAGCGCTATTTTTTCAAAAAGGGATTTTCCAATGACGATTGAGCCCACAAGTATTGCAGCTGCGTATGTAAGTGCTGGAATAAAAAAGAAAGGGGTAAAAAGGAAGCCGGTGATTAAAGAGATCAAAATAATTGTTGTGGCAATTGGTGGGGCCAAGTATCGATAGTTCGCCGTACCTTTATGAGTCCGGACAACTGCGTGGCGCCAGCGTCCGTATTCAAAATATTGCTTTGCAAGTGCCTTAATCGATGGCCGTGGGCGATACGTGACCACAAGCCTTGGATCAAACCAAATAGTGCCTCCGCTTTGACGAAGCCTATAATTTAGTTCCCAATCTTGTGCGCGGGTAAATCGCTCGTCATATAAGCCAACGGCAATAAGCGCCGATTTTTTGAACACTCCTAAATAAACAGTATCGGCTGGTCCGGCCTGACCGCCCACGTGAAAGCGCGCACCGCCAACCCCAAGAGGAGAGCGCATTGCAGTTGCAACTGCGCCCTCAACTGGACTTTGACCAACCGCGGCCATAATCCCACCAACATTGACTGCATCAGTCTCTTGCATAATTTCTACTGCATCGCGAATGTAGGTCTGCGAAATTTGTGCATGACCATCAATTCGACAAATAATTTCATAACGTGCTTTTCCAATTGCAAGGTTGAGTCCTACTGCTGTGCGGCCTGTTGGACTTTCAACCAAAACAATTCGCGAATCTGTGGTACTCAATTCGCGTGCTATCTGATTTGTGCGATCCCTAGAGGGGCCGAGAGCCAAAATGATTTCCATGTCCCCGGGGTATTTCTGGTTGAGTATCCCCTCAATTGCATGTGCGAGATAGCGCTCCTCATTCAAGATTGGGAGCACAACACTCACGCCGGGATATTTCACGCTCCCACGGTACCTTTTTTTACTCCTATCTACTTGCACTATCTATACTAGATTCAATATGGCACTTAAATTATCTGTAATCGGCACCGGTTATCTGGGTGCGACTCACGCTGCCGCCATGGCGAGCCTGGGTTTTCACGTGGTCGGAATTGATATTGATCCAACAAAGATTGCCACCCTCTCTCGTGGAGAGATTCCGTTTTACGAGCCTGGTCTTGATACTTTGCTCCAAGAGCAAGTGAAATCTGGTCGCCTAACTTTTTCTTCAAACTTTGAAGATGCAAAAGATGTTGATGTTCATTTCCTTTGCGTCGGGACTCCGCAAGTTAAGGATGGGTTGGCCGCTGATCTCACGTACGTCAACGCATCGCTAGGGGCTGTTGCAGCTATTGCAAAAGATGGTGCACTCGTCGTTGGCAAATCAACAGTACCGGTTGGGACAGCTGCGCGCTTGCGCAAGCGATTACTCGAAATTAATCCAAAGGCTGATCTTGCATGGAATCCAGAATTTCTTCGAGAGGGATTTGCTGTTGAAGATACATTGCATCCCAACCGGCTTGTCGTTGGTGTAACTAATAATCGCGCCGAAAATATCCTTAAAGAAGTCTATGCAGCTAACATTCTTGAAAATACTCCGTGGGTTCGGGCTGACCTGCCAACATCTGAACTTGTAAAAGTCGCGGCTAATTCTTTCCTTGCGACGAAGATTTCATTTATCAACGCGATGGCCGAAATTTGTGAAGCTGCTGGTGGCGACGTCACAGTTCTTGCCAAAGCAATCGGTTATGACCCACGAATCGGCAGTAGATTCTTGCAAGCCGGAATCGGATTCGGCGGAGGCTGCCTTCCTAAAGATATTCGTGCATTTATGGCACGTGCCGAGGAACTTGGCGCATCCCAGGCACTTGAGTTCCTGCGTGAGATTGATTCCATCAACATTCGTGCTCGCCAACGCGTTATTGAGTTGGTGCGCAAAGATCTCTCTGAAGATTTACGCGGTAGAAAAGTTGCAGTTCTTGGAGCTGCGTTCAAGCCAGATAGCGATGATGTGCGCGATTCCCCAGCCCTTGATATTGCTGTACAAATTCAAGCAGCAGGCGCGGTTGTCACAATTCATGATCCAAAGGCGATGGAACCTGCAGCTAAAAGATTCCCGGTACTTAATTTTGCGCAGAGCGTTGATGAGTGTGTAAAAGAGGCAGATATTGTGTTGCATTTGACTGAATGGAAAATGTATCGCGAAATAGATCCTGCAGCCCTCAAGCATGTAGTTTCACAAGCGATCATGATTGATGGTCGTAACGCCCTTGACCGTGAAAAATGGATCGCTGCTGGTTGGAAATTTAGGGCTTTGGGACGCGCTTAGACAAAGATTCATCTCGCGCTTCATCCATTAATTCTGCAACTTTTTTGGCAACAGAGGAATCAAAACTTCCAATGATTCTCGCCGCTAGTAATCCAGCATTCTTCGCATTTCCAATTCCTACAGTTGCGACCGGAATTCCAGCTGGCATTTGAACTATCGAGAGTAGTGAATCCATTCCATCCAAGTATTTCAATGGCACGGGAACGCCAATCACCGGCAGAGTCGTGGCAGCTGCGACCATTCCCGGTAAATGTGCTGCGCCACCAGCGCCTGCAATGACAACCTTAAATCCAGCTGATGCAGCGCCTTTTGCAAATGACATCATTTCATCAGGTGTGCGATGCGCGCTTACTACGCTGGCTTCATATGAGATCCCGCATTGATCAAGAATCAATCCTGCGGCTTCCATTACTGGCCAGTCAGAATCTGAACCCATAATGATTGCAACTTGTTTACTCATCAATGGCTCCGCTCAGATAGTCAAGTGCGTGCTGCACCTCATTGCGTAATTCTACGAGGTCATCTCCAAGGAGTGTGACGTGCCCAATTTTACGTCCAGGCCGCACTTCCTTACGATAATGGTGAAACTTAAGCGCAGGTGTGCGCGCCATCAAGTGAAGGTAGGGGCGGTACATATCGCTTTTTTCACCGCCAAGAATATTTCCCATAACTGCCCAGGTTGAGGTCAAGGATGTATCTCCCAGTGGCAGATCAAGAACCGCGCGAATATGTTGTTCAAATTGCGAAGTGGCGGAGCCTTCAATCGTCCAATGCGCTGAATTATGTGGCCTCATTGCAAGTTCATTTACGAGTAATTTATCTCCAACTCGAAAAAGCTCGACTGCCATCACTCCCACAAGTGAAACACCTTGGGCGATTTTTAGCGCAATGTTTGCCGCCTCTGTTGCTAAATCATCAGAAATATCGGGAACTGGAGTCACAGTTGATGTACAAATTCCACCCTCCTGGACCGTCCACGTTGGTGCCCATGTTGCGGCCTGACCATGAGGTGAGCGAGCAACCATTATTGCAATTTCAGAATCAAAATTAAGCTTTTCTTCAAGTAATAAAGTTCTACCAATTTCTTTATGTAAAGTCTGCAATTCAGAGAGAGACTTGATCACAAAAACACCACGGCCGTCATATCCACCCGTGACTGTTTTTGCAATAAGTGGGAAAGATATCTGCACATCAGCGCCGTCATATTCTTGCCATTGTGGGTTAGGCAATTCGAGCTCATCCATTTTCTTGCGCATCTGAACTTTATTTTGTGAAAATACAAAGGCATCAGACCTTGGATACACCTTCACGCCATTATTTTCTAAATTTTTAATAACACTTTGAGGGACTTGTTCATGCTCAAAAGTTAAGACATCACATGTCCGTGCAAATTTGAGTACAGCTTCGGCATCCGTTGGATCGCCGATAAAATGATCACAAATTTGTGCTCCACTCTCCTGCGGATCTGTGGCAAGCAGGCGAAGGTTAATTCCCAGTTCCGTTGCGGGTGCGACCATCATTCGTGCAAGTTGTCCTGCACCAATCACACCTAAACGAGGGAATGTCACTGCTGAAGTTTACTGGCCATTTTCATGGTCTCGCTCACCCAAATTCGCCAAGTAGCGGTTGTACTCAGCAAGCTCATCGTTCTCACCCATTGCATCTGCTCTTTGCGCAGCGCGATCAATTCGTTTGGTCTCGCGTGAATCATCTCGAACCCACTGGATAAAGGTTGCTATGAGCGCAATCAAAATTGGAATTTCGCCCATGGCCCAGCCAATAGATCCGCCTAAATGTTGGTCGGCAAGCAAATCGGTATTCCATGATCGATGAAGAGAGGCGAAATATCCCCCGTCAAGTAGCGATGATGTTGAAAGAAGTGCGATTGAAAAAAATGCATGGATGCTCATGGCCGCGAAAAGAATGATGATTCGAACAATATGTGGAACTTTGCGAGGATTAGGATCGATTCCAATAATTACGTGGAAGAAAAGATAACCCGATAATAAAAAGTGTAGATCCATAATTACATGCCCAGTGTGGCTTTGCATAAGTGATCCAAAGAGTGGAGTCATATAAAGTAAGAAAAGTGAGCCATCAAAAATTGCTAGGGCTACAATTGGGTTTGTAAAAATTCCCAATATCTTGGAATGAATAAGTGAGATTGCAGTTCCGCGAATTCCACGTTCTTCGCTATTTCGACCTATGGGTAAAGTTCTCAGAGCAAGTGTGATCGGAGCACTCAACACAAAACCAATTGGTGCAATCATTGCAATTATCATGTGAGCAATCATGTGATATGAAAAAGCGTATGAAGCATAAATTCCAATACCGCCACTTGTTGCGTAATCGGTAAAACCAATTCCACAAGCAAATGCAACAGTACGACCGATCGGCCATTTATCTCCACGCCGTGCGAGAATCACAACACCGCGCACATACAGGGAAGTTGCAAGTAAAAGAATTCCCAAAATCAAAGCATCCGGTGAATATCCCCAAATAAGTCGGCTCAGAGTTGGCGCTACGGGTGTTCCAGGAACTCCTGGATGTTCTGGCGGACTCATTGTTGAGAGCCATCCACCGACACCGATTGTTAAAATCATAACGACTATCTCTAGCGACAGAAGTGAAAAAGTGTCTTCTGGTTTCTTGGCCAAAATGTATTTGCGATGTTTGGCACCAAAAGCAATCAGCAGACCCGTCAAAACAACCTTGAGCAGGACAAGGGAAGCGTACGGTGAATTCCATGCAGCAACGAAGTTAAGCCGACTAAAAGCATTAGCAACCCCACTGACCGAGACAATAATTGCCGCCCATAATGCGAAAGAGCTAAACCGCGCGAGGGAAGCATCGCGCTCTTGTGGTGCAATAACAATGAGTCCTAGAACACCACCGACCCATAGTGTTACAAAGATGACGTGAAAAACCAACGAGCCAATGGCTAATGTGTGATTACTCAATCCGCTGGAATGACTTTGAAAAATTGGCAAAATTGTTGCAAGCAGCGTCAGCCCTAAAACTCCGTAAATTGCTCCAACTTTTTTTGCCTTATTGAGGAGCAGAATCGCTGCAAGAGCGAAAACTAATTGTGCGAGGAAGGTGCGCCCAATTACCGTTTGCTGTAGGAAAGATCGCAAAACTGTTGGATTAAATGCCCCAAGTAAACTCTCATCAAGAATATTTGCCAGCTCAATAAATATTGACCCTACTAACGTTGATATCCAAATTAGCGCAGATAATTGTGCCAACTTCTTTACTCGCAACGCTTCTGGTTGCAAAAAGCCCTTCTTCTCCCCGATGAAGAAGGCCATGGCAAAAAGTAATCCGATTAGGCACGTTGTCGATATGAGGGAAATATCCTTGATAATTGGAAAAAGAATTGAGACAAGCGAATTAGAGCTCAGATGTGCATGTGTTGCAAAAGCTACTAACAACTACTACTCCTCTAATTACGCGCGTGTACTTGGTGCGGATTTCTTCTTTGTTGCTTTGCGTTTCCTGCGCTGAGTTTGGCGCCACAGAGTACGGGCATACCAAAGAAGGAATAGAAGAACAGAAAAACCAAGAAGGAAAATTACAACAACAAATATCGCAGCGCCGTTACTCGAGCTTGTTGCCCCGCCTGTCTTGGAAATAGTCGGCGTCGGGGTTGGTGTTGCCGATGCCATATCGGCGGGAGCGTTAAAAAGGAATGTGTACGAACCTTGTAGTGGCGCTTCACCCGCGGCCAACAATGTGTATGAGACCGTGTAGACACCGGCGGCTGTTAGCGGTTTAAGTCCTACGACAACAGAAGCATCTGTAACAGTGATAGACCCGTCATCGACGGGATTGCCTTTTGGATCGATGACAGAAAGTTGGTTTCCATCAGCTTGCAACGTTGAGGAGCCCATAACAGAAACTGCATTTGGGGCAAGACCAAGTACTGCTCCGGAGGCTGGTGATGCTTCGACTAAAGAATTTGCATGTGCAGCAGAGGGGAATAAAAGGAAAAGCGCACTTGCTACAGCTATTAAGCGCAACTTCATGGCCATTCTCCCTTCGATTAGGGTCAATCTTCTCACTTGCTTACAATACGCACTATGCCTACGTATCAATACGCCTGCAACGCGTGTGAGCACCAGTTTGAGGTGGTTCAGTCCTTTTCTGAGGAGCCAATCTCAGTCTGCCCGGAATGCAAAGGTGAAGTTCGCAAGGTTTACGCCAATGTTGGCGTTGTCTTTAAAGGTTCTGGTTTCTATAAGACTGACTCTCGTCCTAGTTCTAGCAAGCCGGCTTCAGAGTAATTTTCTAGTTTTTTTATTCGTATTTTTTTATTCGTAATGCGGCGGGCGGTCGCGCTTAATTTCAGCATCCCGAGAATTATCAGATGACAATTCAGATGGATCTTTTTGCTCCTCGTCAGAGGTTTTAGCTGGAATTAGCGGCTTTTTTGTATTCTCAGTCACACATTAATTCTACTCTCTATCTCCATGTAATAATTGCTACATGTTTGAGAAACTTGGTCACACGGTTGTACGTCGTCGTAAGTCAGTTCTGGCACTCTTTATTGTTGCTCTCATCGGGCTCGGAGTTCTCGCGGGGCTAGCGGTGCCACGCCTCTCTGGAGGAGGCTACTCAAACCCCAACAGTGACTCGGCGAAAGTTTTTAAATATCTAACGGATACCTTCAACGTAAAAGACCCTGCAGTAATTCTTGAAGTGAAATCTTCGACCTCGATTAATGATCCAGCGGTAATTTCAGCTGCAAACGCCCTTGAGAAATCAGTTGCTACGCAGAACGGTGTTGCTCGAACTCTTTCTTATTGGAGTGCCGGAAACGCTCCAACGCTGGCGAGTAAAGATCAAAAAGCCGCTTACCTCTTTGTGTATTCCACGGAGAAAGACCCTGTAGACGCAAAGCCTCTTGGCAAGTTAATGGCAGCAAAATACGATGGAACATTCCAAGGAGTTCGTGTTTATGTAAATGGTTTTGCCGCATTTAATTCAGCGATCTCTGACAAGATCTCAAAAGATCTAGCAGTTGCTGAGGGAATCTCAATTCCTTTGATTTTCGTGCTACTTCTATTTGTTTTCGGTGGATTAATTGCAAGTGCAACGCCGCTCATTGTTGGAGTGAGCGCAATTATCGGAGCTCTAGCAATTATTTATGTTATTTCACTTGCCACTGGTGTCAGTATCTTCGCCCTCAATCTCATTACTGGCATGGGGTTAGGTCTAGGTATCGACTATGCCTTACTGATGGTTAATCGATTCCGTGAAGAGATTCATCACGGTGCAGATGTTGAGACTGCGATTGTTAATACAGTAAGAACAGCAGGTAAGACTGTCTTTTACTCGGGGCTCACTGTCATCATCACTCTAGCTTCCCTCACATTCTTCCCATTAATGTTTCTTAAATCATTTGGCTATGCGGGTATGGCTGTAGTGGCTACGGCAGTTCTTGCTGTGCTCGTGCCATTCCCGGCGATACTTGCTCTTATAGGTCATCGCATTGATAAATTTGTCGTTCGCAAGAGTGCGATCACTCCCAAATCTGATGGCCGCTGGGCTCAAACAGCACGATTGGTTATGCGTCGCCCCGTAGCAGTAGTAGTTGTTTCGTTAACGGTTTTAGCAATCATCGCTTCTCCAGTTCGAAATATCGTCTTCTCTCAAGCCGATGCACGAGTGATGCCCGCATCATCACCGATAGCAATTGCTAATGCCATGGCTATGGCAGATTTTCCTGGGCAAGAAGGAAATCCAATTGAATTTATTGTTCCAAACGGCGTCAGCCTTGGATCAGAACTTTCTGCATACGAAGCAGAAATTGCCACCGTCCCTGGAGTCGTACGAGTCGGCCCAGAGCAAGTTGTTGGAACTACAGTTCGATTCACCGCAGTTCATTCGATGAACCCACGAACAAACGAGGCTCAGGCTCTCATCATCAAGATCCGAGCAATTAATGCACCGGTTGGGACTCTTGTCGGCGGCGTCGCAGCTGATTACACCGATACTCAAAGCGGAATTGCACACACACTTCCATGGGCTCTTGGATGGATTGCTCTTGGAGTTGTTGTACTCCTATTTCTCTTTACTGGATCGATCATTCTGCCAATCAAAGCAGTAATTCTTAACGTCATTTCACTTGCTGCGATGATGGGCGCACTCACATGGATTTTCATCGATGGGCACATGACATGGTTGGTAGGTTCATTCACAAATACGCACACAATTGATACCTCGATGATTATTTTGATCTCTGTGGTTACCTTCGGTCTTTCCATGGACTACGAACTCTTCTTGTTATCACGCATCAAAGAAGAACATGAATCTGGAAAAAATAACGAGGATGCTGTAGCAACAGGATTACAGCGATCAGCTCGTATCATCACTGCGGCAGCGGTACTTCTTGCGATTGCTTTCGCGGCCTTTGTGACAAGTGGTGTAACAAATATTAAGTCACTCGGTTTCGGGGTTGCATTCGCCGTTATTTTGGATGCCACAGTGGTTCGAGGACTGCTGGTACCTGCGCTAATGCGCCTCTTTGGAGAACGTAACTGGTGGGCTCCCCGCTGGATGAAGCGGTTCGTAATTAATCACTAATCCTTTAGGCTTGACCTATGGATTTAATCGTCACTCTTCAATGCCAGGACCAACCTGGCATCGTGCATGCGATGACGACCTCAATTCTTGCCTGCGGTGGAAATATCATCGAGAACCAGCAGTTCACAGATTCTGTCACAAAGGAATTTGTGATGCGCACTCGATTCCAAACCGAGCAAGGTATCGATGAGGCAAAAAAGGTTCTCATTTCTGGCCTTGGACAATTTAATCCCCGGCTCACTCTTCGCCCTGTCGATCAAAAGAAGCGCGCACTCATCATGGTCACTTCTGAGAGTCACTGCCTTCGCGATCTTCTCTACCTTCAAGAACTCAATGAGCTTCCAATCCAAATCCCTGCAGTGGTTTCAAACCATGAAACATTGCGTCCACTTGTTGAGTCCCACAGTATTGCCTTTCACTTCATCGACGTAAAAAGTGTGGGCAAGGAAGCCGGTGAAAAATTACTCACAAAAATTGTTGATGAGGAACACATTGATTTCGTTGTGTTGGCTCGTTACATGCAGATACTGACTCCCCAGTTTTGTAAAAAACTTCCAGGAAGCATCATTAACATTCACCATTCATTCCTGCCAGGTTTCAAAGGCGCCAAGCCTTACCACCAAGCCCATGATCGCGGCGTAAAGATAATTGGAGCAACTGCTCACTTTGTGACAGCAGACTTAGATGAAGGCCCAATTATTGAGCAAGATGTTGCGCACGTGAACCATAGTGCTACCCCAGAAGACATGATTGCTCTAGGGCGCGACGTAGAACGCAGAGTGTTGTCGCGTGCGGTTAAATTATTTGCAGAAGATCGCATATTTGTTGTCGGTAGTAGGACAATCGTCTTTTAAAGCAGGTCCTAGTAGCTCAGTGGATAGAGCAACCGCCTCCTAAGCGGTAGGTCGCAGGTTCAACTCCCGCCTAGGACACCAATTCACAGAAAATTCACGCCATTAGGGGTGAGAATCTGTCCGAAGCCCGGTAATACTTGGCTTAGACTTTCGCCCATAATCTATGGAGGTTTTTAATGTTGAAGAAATTTGTTCCTGCCGGTCTAGCAAGTTTGGTGGCCATCATTCTTATTGCTGGTGTGGCAACACCTGTCCATGCAGCTGTTGTTAAACAAGGAGCCGCTTGCGCCAAATCTGGCGCCAAAGCAACGAGTGGCAAGAATAAATATGTTTGCCAAAAGAATCCTGCTGTAGCATCGACAAAGCTCGTCTGGATTACTACTGATTGTGCGGCAGCGGCAAAGACCTACCTTTCGACTAAAAAAGATAGCGACACTTTTGCGACAGAACAATCAACTGCCCTAACAAAGATGAAGGCCAGCGTTGCTTCATGGCAAAACGTTGTCGTGCTTCTTGATCAAAAGAAGGCGGCGCTGGAGACCAACCTTTATCCGTTGTGGACTGATCCAACAACAAAACAAATGGTGAAGGCGCAGGGCATCACAGCTGCGATCACCCAGCTCACAGCAAAGATTGCGGAAATTACTGCAAAGCGCGATAACGCAGTAACAAAGTCCACTGCAGCCGGCGTATCAGCTTCAGACAAGTTGAACTGGACTAAGGCAGCTAGTTCTTACACAACGAGTATTACAACCTACACACGTAATCGCGATAACCTCGCGAAGGTCGCACCAAAAATAGATTCAGATCGTGCGCGTGCTGTTTCACAAATCGCAACAATGCAAACACAGCT
>Ga0136642_1000967_pt1 | contig 13210 bp, 14 predicted proteins | sample LowCatLa1302831Y_FD_115313 | JGI IMG/M metagenome (GOLD analysis project Ga0136642, IMG submission 115313) | Freshwater microbial communities from Lower Cathedral Lake, Yosemite National Park, California, USA - 13028-31Y | ecosystem: Environmental > Aquatic > Freshwater > Lake ... | reverse complement strand
TACGGGCAAATACACGGGATTGATCGGAGCCCTGGAGGTTCAGAGCGCAGATGGTTCGGTAAAGTGTTCGGTCGGGACGGGGCTGAGCGACAATGAAAGGCGTTGGAACCCGAGGTATCTACTGGGTAAGATCTTGGCAATCAAATACAATGCGATCATCACCGACAAAAAGACTGGAGCCAAGAGTCTGTTTTTGCCAGTCTTTGTGGAGATCCGCTTAGATAAGGACAAGCCGGACACTTTGTAATAGATGGACATTCGAGATATTGATATCGTCTTTTTGCATGGCCCTCATCGTCCCGAGCGCCGCGAACACATGCAAAATATGCTCAAAGAGGCGGGTCTGAGGGGCGAGTGCCACGTAGGTTACTGTGACAAGGGCAGACACAGTGGCGTCCTGGGTCTTATAGAGTTGTTTAAGAAGCGCCTCGACGGCGAGTTTAGGCCCTTTATTTGTCTGGAGGACGACTGTAACGTGACGCCCTGGTTCCGGCACGTTATAAACGTCCCTGCAGATGCGGACGGCGTCTATCTAGGAATAAGCAAGTGGAGTATGCACCCTCAATTCAATCGGGCCTGTGTACTTTACCAGGGGGCGTCGGTGGATCAGTGCCCAGATGTCGTGCGTCTTGTGAATATGCTTTCAAATCACGCGGTTCTTTTCTTGACGCGGTCATGGGCCGAGGCGTGTCTGGAGGCCTATCATGAGACTGCCACATGGGCCTCTCCGGACTATGATATACTTCAGTCGCGGAAAATGCCTTATTTCAAGATTTACGCTCTTAAGAGCCCCGTCTTTTACCAGTGCAAAGAAATGGGAGGTCAAGAGGAACCCACATTGTTCACAATTGAGTAAGACCAGTTCCATGTCATTTTGATGATTTCAGCCGACCTCAAATAGTCCGCAAGACTTTTTCGGCTCTCGCTGAGTTTGTGGACCATCCCGTCATCCCCAAGTGTACAAATGCTCGACCAATCATCTTTGAACCGGCCAATTTGGTCCCAGCACACGACCGTTTTAGAGAGTCCTTTAAAGTCGTAGAATCTGGAAATGACGTAATCGTCGCTCAGGTACAATGAAGGATCCATCCCTTTCTGGAGAGGCGGCACATGAGGAAAATCAAAAAATGATGAGAGTTTTGTCATGGTCCCGAATCCTTGCTGAAGAATTTCAGCCAGTCCGCCGTGACCAACCATAACGTGATATGCCCTCGGGTCACCTCCTTCGGCGAGTACCTTCTCGGGGTATTTGAGCCCGGAGTAACCCACGACTCCGTCAAACTTCTGGTGGCCTTCGTAGAGCCCAGCGATAAAATAGGGAGAATAGATGATATCGTCATCTATGGTGACTACGAGTGTCTCGGGGTCCCTTTCTATCGCGAGGATTGGCAGAATTTTGTTTAGACAGCACCGGTCGTGTTCGAGCTGAAGTACAGTGACGCCCATGGCGGTCAAGACGGGCTTGAGCCACGGCTCGAGGGGCTCGGAGAACCGAATATATTCATTAGGAATATTCACATACATGGCGTCGGGTTTCAAGTTGCCTCGTTGGATACTTGTGATGGTCCGGACGAGCGCCAGTTCCCTGGTAGGAATGACCGTCATGGTTGTCACGATTCTGACCATTTAAAGACAAACTTGTGTTATCTTTAAATGTCGGGATACGACATGTCCCTGTTCCCTGAAAATACGGTTATAGTCCACGACAGTCCTTGGTACACTGAACAAAATAAAAATATTGTTTTGATTATGCACGAGCCGGAAGTTATTGGTCATTTGCGAGGACCAGTGCTACAAAATATCTCCAATTTTTATCAGGTTTATACATGCGACGAAGAAATACTCGCGCGCTTCCCTGAAAAAGCTCGACGGTACCTTGGATGTTGTGGGAGCTGGTTTTGCGACGGGGTGGTCATGAGTTTACCAAAAGAGTTTAAGATTTCTTCCATGACGGGCACAAAGTGCTTTCATGGAGTTCCGGGTCATGCTCTTCGTCAGCATCTCTATTTTAATCAGAATCTTTTCCCATCAAATTGTGTTTTTTTTAGGTCTGGCGCCGACGATCCCTTACCAGAAATAGGAAATAATCCGATTGTACCTTATAATGTTGAAAATAGGATCGACAAAGGGTGGTCACGAGGAAAAGAATTACTATTTGATGGATTTCAGTTTTCCATAGTTATTGAAAACTCACAACAGACGAATTATTTTACTGAAAAAATTCTAGATTGTCTGTTGACGAAGACAATCCCTGTTTACTGGGGATGCCCAAACATTGGGGAGTTTTTCGACACGACCGGCTGGATATTTTTTCAGGCCAAGGAGGATCTTTTGGTGTCGCTAAACGCTCTTGACGCCGACTATTACGGAAAGTACGCCGATGTCGTGGAAAAAAATAGAGTAGAAGCTCTCAAGTATCAGAATTACTTTGATTCGTTCAATCGTCAGGCCCGGGAGTACCAGTCGTAGAGTCTATTGAGTATAATGGGGTCAAAGTACAGTCTATTGGCGCAATTCTTGACCCTGTAATGAGCAATTCCTCGCGAGTCGCCATCTCGAATGCGCTCATCGAGTCCCTCGAGTGTGTTCTGGTCGAGATCCATCCACCAGTCTTGCCTCAGGACCTCTATTCCGTTCTGTAACATAAACAGGCCGATAATAGCGTCGCCGCATGGGTGAGAAACGCGATCGGTCATGCTTCTTTTTTTTAGGAAAAGTTCAATAACGTCGCGTGAAAAAACCGCACCTGACCCTGATATGAATTCCCATGGCGGCCAGGCCAGCGAGCCCGCGTCCCATTTACGTCCGGTATATATTCCCGTCCTCGGAAGACATTCTAGGGCCTTTTTAAGTCGATCTATGACCCAAAAAGAGCCGAGCGTTGTAGCCAGTATAAAATCGTATTCAAAATTTTTATGAGTGAAGGCGAATACATCGGCGACGAATTTAAGCATTTCTGAATCTTTTCGACTTCCGTTCAGCCACATGGTCCCATTTTCTAACCTGGGGGTTTCTTCGGGTATATTGGGATCGACGCTGCAGAACACAATTTTAAAATCTTCATCTAGGTTCTCTCGAGCCTTTTCCCAGACCTTTTTACTTTCCAAGAACACCTCTGGATCGCCGCCGGTCCGCGACCAATCAACTCCTGTACTATTCAGATGATTAGTAGGGTCTTCTACAAGTATAACACACTTCATATAAAAGGGTCGGTTCATTCTTTTATATGAAGATCATAGTGACGGGCGGGCTTGGTTTCATAGGATCCAACTTTATAAAGTATATTCTTTCAGAGTCGGAGCATGATGTTGTGAATGTGGACAAGTGCGACTACATGGCTCGCGAGAAGAACGTCCCCGAACAGGCTCGCTATACGTACATCAGGGGGGATGTGACGGAGCGCTATCACATGATGCATATTTTTAGGGAACACTCGCCAGACGCGGTTATTCACTTCGCCGCACAGTCCGATGTGACTCGGAGCTTTGACTCGGCCTTTCAATACACGAAGGACAACGTTCTAGGGACCCATGTACTTCTAGAGACTGCTAGGGACTATGGAAAACTAAAAAAGTTTATTCACATAAGTACTGATGAAGTATACGGCGAGGTTGCCCCCCTGGCCATCTCCGACGAGAGGGCGCCACTGAACCCGAGCAACCCCTACTCGGCGAGCAAGGCGGCTGCAGAGATCTATGTTAGAGCGTATGCGAACGCATACAAGCTCCCCTGCATAATAACGCGAGGCAACAACGTTTTCGGGCCTCAGCAGTACCCTGAAAAGGTCATCCCTCTCTTCATAACTCAGATACTGGATGGAAAAGCAGTCACTATACATGGGGATGGTTTGACCCGTCGAAACTTTATTCATGTGGACGACGTCTCTCGCGCGGCCGCTCTGATATTAGCCAAGGGCGAGGTGGGCGGCACCTATAATATAGGAAGTAGTCATGAATATTCCGTAATGGAAATATTTCAAAAAATTAATTCCATCATGGGGGGGGCTGGTCGTTCAGAGTTTGTAATAGACCCGCGCCCTTATAACGACTCGCGTTACGCTATAGACAGCAAGGCCCTAAGAGACCTCGGGTGGTCCGAAACAAAAGACTTTGACGGAAAGCTCAAGGAAACTATTGATTGGTACACACAAAATAGAACATGGTATTAAAAAGTTTTGATAAAAATGACGCCGTCTGGCGGTTTATCAATAATTTTTATTCCTCCTAACATTTTTCCTTGTCTACATTTCGTGTCGTCTATAATATATTTAACATTCGGTAAATGCGGTAATAATTTATAAGCAAACTGACCCGCTCCGTACAAGCACAAAGGTTCCTTCTTTGGAGCCGCATCTATAAAAGAAATGAATTTTCGACGAGATTCTGATATATAATTGTTCAGTCCGTTTGTTTCCTTCGCGAATATGAAACAAAGACCAACATAATTTCCAGAAATATTTTTTTCAGAGGAACTTTTTACGCATCGCATACCGTTTGTTTCAAAAAGACGAATAAGAGATCCAGATGTAAAATGGTTTACATGCTCTGTATTAAAATCATTGAATGGCACGTCGGTCGGATAATTTGAACTATCGGGCACTTCTATGTAAAGGTAGTTTCCGACAAAACTAACGAGTTTATGTACAAATGCATTAAGGTCTATGATGTGCTCCAATACGTGACAACAAAAAACAAAATCATATTTTTCAGGTGAAACTGTAAATATACTTCCGTGAGTACAATCAATACCATCGGTTAAAAGCGCGCCAACACACGCCTGACTTGTGTCTATACCGCGCACTTTTAATCCCTTTGTTCGTAAATACCGTAGAAGCAGGCCCCCTCCACACCCAACATCAAGTACAGAAGACCCGATGTACTCTTTACAAAAATCATATATATCAGTTATATATTTTGTAAAATTTTTATGGGGTTCGGAATAAAAGTCCTGAGAAGAATAATAATCGTCGTAGTCTTTCTGGGTCATATTCGTGTCTGAAAACACAAATCCGCACGAGCACTGCACTACTCTAACATGCGGTTCCAATTTACATTCATCTGGTAAAACAAGTTGTATATCTTCACATAGTTGAGTTTTTTCGTTGGCGCCACAATAACACGATCGCATCTGTATATGAAGAGAATACATCCTTTATAAAAACTACACCCGTGAGTTATTTAATGAAGGTTGCGGATTATGTGGCCAACTATATGAAAGACCGAAAAATTACGCAAGTTTTCTCAGTTACAGGAGGGTTTGCCATGCATCTGAATGACTCGTTCGGGCAGACTCTTGATGTCGTCTACCAGCACGGAGAGAACCCATGTGGGTACTCGGCGATGGGATATTCAAAGATGAGCCAGAGACCAAGTGTGGTATGTGTGACGGCAGGGTGTGGTGCTACGAATGCCGTGACTCCTTGCCTCGTCGCATATCAAGACAGTGTTCCAGTTTTTTTTATCAGCGGGGCCGTCTCGAGCAAGGAAAACGTTCGTACGCTCAAGCACTCGATGCGCATCTATTCCGGTTCAGACTGTGATATCATAGATGCCGTTAAAAATATGACGAAGTTTTCGTGCGAGTTGTGCGACCCCGCTGAAACCCGATGTGTTCTCGACAGGTGCGTATGGAACCTGACGAGTGGTCGGCCGGGTCCCGTATGGCTTTCCATCCCGCTCGACGTTCAGGCTATGCAGGTTCCAGAATCGATGAAGGGATGGGCGCCTGAAATTCCTGAAAAATCGGCATCTTTTCCAGTTGATGTCTGGGTGGCCGCAAAGAGGCCCGTTATCCTTGTGGGAGGGGGCGTGCACAACTCTCAGACGGCACTCCTTCTTGATGATTTCGTCAATAAGCACAAGGTCCCTGTAGTGTGTTCGTTTTTCGGAACGGATCTCGCTCCAGACTATAATATTGGGCGAGTCGGAGTTATAGGCGATCGTGCGGGCAACTTTACTATTCAAAATGCAGACCTTATTTTGAGTCTAGGGTGTCGAATGGGAAAGAGTATAACTGGGTACAGGTCTGACTGGTTCGCCCCGGATGCAAAAGTGGTCTCCGTCGATGTTGAAATGGATCTGCGAGAGTTTTTCAGGTGCGACTTGCCAGTCAAAGATGCGTCAGAGTGGCTTGAAAAGACTCGCAGATGGAAAGCCATGTGGTTCCGCGAGCTGCCAAACCGCGGAGACCCCATGTGCCCATATAATGTTTTGAACAAGTTCTTTGATATTAAACCAGAAGGAGAGACGGTCGTTGTATCATCGGGATCCATATTCTGCGTGGCTTGGCACCAGTGCGTTATCAAGCCTGGAGATCGATTCATAGCGAGCGGTCACGGCGACATGGGATACGAGGTCCCGTGTGCAATCGGCTGTGCACTGGAAAGTGGGAAGACTACGTGGCCCATAGTCGGCGACGGCTCCTTCCAGTTTAATGTTCAAGAACTTCAGACCATCAAGAGTCTAAATCTGCCAGTAAAGATTCTGTATTTCAACAACGGTGGTTACGGTGCCATCCAGATAACTCAGGACAATTACTTTCAGAGGCGGTTCGGCGTTGAGGTCGCTTGTCCAGAAGTGAAAAAGGTTTGCTACGCATGGGACCTGCAGTACTTCACAAGCATTGAAGAGGCGATAGAGTTCAAGGGTCCGTGCCTTGTGGACATCCCCTGTAAGGTTCAGCAGAGATATCCGCGTCTAAGTAACTTGATGCGGCCAGATGGCACATTTGATAACCGGCCGATGCATGATATGTGGCCATTTCTTGATCAAGAAGCATTTAAAAGCAATTTATGTATTAGTACTAAAGAATGAATTTTGTGTTTGATTTGGACGGGTGCCTTTATCCGGCAGACGAGACACAGATTCGTAAGAATATCAGAGAATTTATAAAAGGTCCGGTCGACACGAGTAAAAATGCGTATCTTGACCTTGTTGGACGAAATGTCGAATTTAATAAAGATGATTATTGGAATTACATCAGATGGAACAATATAACAGTCGAACCAAGGCCCGAGGTTGCCGAATTTTTAAAAACTTTTGGTAAAAATTGTTGGTTATTCACAAACTGCCGTGAAAAGGAAGCCAGGGAGACTCTCATTAGTCTCGGTATCGAGCCCTCGTTTTTCAGGGAAATTTTTGGTATAGAATTCACGAGTCCATATTGCAAGCCCGATCGAGCAGCGTTCGAAAAAGTCAAGAAGGCAATAGACGGGCCGTGTACATTTTTTGACGACAGTGATGCGAACGTTCAAATGGCGCGTTCGGTTGGTTTTAAAGCTTTCAAGTTATGTAACATTAATGATTCTTGATTGTACGTTGCGTGACGGGGGATATGTAAATAACTGGAACTTTACACGTGATCATGCCCGCGACACTTATCAGGCGGCGAGGGATTCTGGGATGGCCTACTGCGAGGTGGGCTTTCGGCGAGATGGTGACGGGGACCCACAAGGACCTTGGTATTATGGAAACGAGGATCTTGTTAATGAGACCTTTTCAGATATTGTAGATCCTTCATGTAAGATTGCCATCATGGCTCAGATGGGGACGTTTACAATTGACAGTTTTGTTCCGAAAAGCGAGTCTCTCGTCACCATGGTAAGGGTACTTATAGCCTATCATTGTAAAAACAAAGATGATGCGATCCTCGATGTCGACTTGATTCGTGAAACGGTCGCCATGTGTCGTCAGCTCGAGAAGCTCGGGTATGAAACGGCGATCAACGTCGGTAGGATAGACAAATTAAGTGAAGATCAACTTCAATCAATGTGTTCAATTATAAAAGATGTGAAGTTTCTATACATTGCCGATACTTACGGAAACTTGGGAATTTATAAAATGCGTAAAATTTTAGCCACCATTAAGGAGTATTATTCGGGGAACCTAGGGTTTCACGCCCACGATAACCTTCAGAACGCGTCCATCAAGTCCATCGATGCTCTATATAACGGGGCAACCATGGTTGATGTGACATTTGGAGGTTACGGCCGCGGATCAGGGAACGCCAAAGCCGAACTCGTGCTTGCTCATATGATAATGGCCGGCTCGAAACGTTATAAACTTCTTCCCGCGCTTGTTTACGCCGACAGGTATGTTCAGAATTATCATATGAGCGGAGTTGTGTATCTGCTCACCGGCATGTGGTCTATGCATGTAAATTACGCCATAGAAGTCATCGAAAAGCACAACCATCTCCCTATCGAAACAATCTATAAAAAGTTTGAACGGATTGTAGCGGAAGGTAAACACAACTTTTATCAGATAAACAGTTTGTTTTAAACTATCATATGAAGGTATTCATAACAGGTGGCGTCGGCTTGACCCACACGTTGTGAAAATGAGGATTGTTCTGTGCGTGGGGCGGTATGTGCGGTATACTAAACACTCTCTGAAAACCTTTTTCAATAAATAATTTCTCTAGATGGTCGTATCTCTCTTTGAAAAACTCCCACGGCGAGCCATCTTTTTCAAATATGATTGTTTTGACTTGATCTAAAAACCATATATTTTCATCAAAAAAATCACATACGAATCCCTCGCAATCCGCAACGATACAGTCGAACTTGAGGCTGTATCTATCTTGAATTTCTTGTAGAGATGCGGTATTTAAACTTCCTTCACTATTTTCCACAGTTGACGTGGAGTATTCAATAAACTCGTACGGCTTATTATGACGGACCAACTCATATTTTTTATTAGAAACAACGCCGTTAAATATATGAAACTTTCCGCCATTTGCGTCGCGATTCTTTTCAAGTGCCCCTATGATGCTTGAGTCCGGGTCAACCGCCACGTGTCGAGTTGGGTCAGCAAGGACCTCGCTGATTACACACGAGACTGTTCCGTACCGCGCCCCCAACTCGAGGACGGTGGCGTTACGCGGAACGTATTTTCGCACGAGCGTCTGTTCTTCTTTTTCAAAGTTGATGTCGACGGGATTGCCTTCGGCATTTACAAACGTCATTTCTATTTGTCAAGTAATTAAAGTTTTTAAGTTGTTTTCAGCAATGACGTGCGTTCTGGGCGCCAACGGCTTCATTGGCCGCAACCTCGCAAGGAATCTTGGGGCGACGGCTGTTTCGCGTCAAGATCTGGACCTCACCGACCGGTCGGCAGTTGATTCTTTTTTCACATGTCGAAAGTTCGACCTGATCGTTCACTGTGCGGCGGTTGGCGGCAGCCGTCTAGTCAAGGATGACGAACAAGTTTTTAAAAATAATGTTTCAATGTTCGAAAATGTCGCACGACACGCTGAAAAATTCAAGCGCCTCGTGTGGTTCTCGAGCGGGGCGGCCATCTGTGCGCCCGAGACGCCGTACGGCCGCGCAAAGCAAGAGTGCGAGCGACTCGCACGGGCCATCCCCAACTGTCAGGTCTTTCGAATCTATGGGTGTTACGGGTCAGACGAGCCCCCTACTCGCTTCATATCTTCATGTCTTTCTGGCCAAGTAAAAATTCATGAAAATAAATATTTTGATTTTTTTTGGGTAGGTGATATCCACAAGGTCATTACCAACTTTACAAAATGCGATGGTCGGGTTCGGGACCTGGTCTACGATACCAAACGGACCCTGGCCGAGGTGGCCCGACTCAACGGCGTCTCAGCAGAGGACACACCCCTTGGGCTTCCTTACATTGGCGAATTCGATGAGGAGATCGCAGACGCGATCGGCGTCCGCGATAGACATACCGTGATGGGCGCCAAGTAGGAAGGCATCACCCATTATGGCGTCAGAATTCGGGAATGCCTGCATGTACTTGGCCCTATAAGCAGGGTGGCGCGTAATATTTCCAGCGAAACACACTCGGGTCTGAACCCCGTGATTCTCTAGAAACGTGAGGAGCTCGAGGCGCTTGCCAGGTTTGCACATCAGCGGGATGGCGAGCCAGTTGGGCCGGAAGGCGTCGTTGGGCAATGTGTACTCAGAGTCCTTCAGTCGCTCGAGGTACCGCTCGAAGACGGACCGCCGCTTGGCCAACAGGTCATCAAGGCGGTCCCATTGCGCTAGACCAAAAGCTGCGTTCATCTCGCTAGCCTTGAGGTGATACCCAATGGCTCCGTAGAGAAATTTCCAATCGTAAGGGATTCCATCGACCGAGTGGTTGAAGCGTTCCGAGGGCTCCTCAATATTGTCACCGATGCGGCCCCAATCCCGGAACATGAGTGCTCTCTTGAGAAGGGCGGGGTCGTTGAACATCACCATCCCTCCGCAACCTCCGGCCGTGATGACATGGCTCGCGTAAAAGCTCGTGGTGGATATATCCGACCAGCGAGTCTCTGTGATTGTGTCGGCCGAGTCCTCGAACAGGACAAGGCCCGGGAAAGCTTCACGGATCGCCTTCCAGTCTGGGGTGTTGCCAATAAGGTTGGGAATAAGGAGGACCTTGGTTTTAGGCGTGACGACGGCCCGGATATTCTCCACACTTGGAACGTAGTGGCCGGCGGCCTGAACATCACAGAACACGGGGTTGGCGCCCACCTGTATAATAGGCGCCACGGTAGTTGCAAAGCCACAGGCGGGCGTCACGACCTCGTCGTCAGGGCCGAGGTCAAGGGCGCAAAGGCCAAGGAGGATGGCGCTCGAACCCGAGTTTACAAAGAGTCCGTGCTTCTTTCCGAACCGAGTGGATACCTTCTCCTCGAATTCTACGGTGCGTGGGCCGAAACCAGCAAGCCAGCCGTCGCGAAGGCAAGCCTCTACCGCCTTGATCTCAGCCTCTCCATACGCCTCGAATTTGTTAGGAGCATACCAGATCTTCTGGCTCATTTAGTAGTTATATTTCAATTTAAACTTTTAAGTAAGTCCTTCATGAGCCCGGAGACCTCTCGCGCAGTCACGAATTGGTTATTGCCTATATATAATCCAAAATTGTGAATCACATCAGCGTTTGGAGTCCACACTGTCCGTCTCCACTTGGCCAGGAAGGGCTGCTGCAAGAGGTTTCCAGCCACCACGGGCCTGTACTCTATATCATTTTTGTCAAAATAAATTTTTAGTTTTTCATAAATTTCCTTGGACTTGCATACGAAAGGGAAAACGAAACTACTGTTTGAAGGGGCGTCACTCGGCCGGTGAAAATACTGTTCAAACTCCTTCAGATTTTCACAAAAAACTTTATAATTATTTTTTCTAATTTCTATGAAGGAGTCGAGCTTGGGGAGTTGGGTCAGTCCGAGGACGGCGCCAAGTTCCGTGTTTCGAAAATTGAAACCATCCGTCAAGAAAAGAAATTTAGGGTTGATGTCCGGATACTTTCCCCGGGCCTCCGTGAAGTACTCTGGGGAGGCTTCCCGGGCCAATCCGTGGCTCCTCTTGAGGCGCATGAGCTCGTACAGTTCCTTGTTATTGGTCGATACCATCCCTCCCTCTATAGTCGTCATGTGATGGCCATAGTAAAAACTGAATGTAGAACCAAGCGAAGATGATGCTCCTCGACGGGAACCATCTGGCCCGGTCACGCCATGGGACTCGCAAATATCTTCAATAAATAGAGCTTCTGGATAAAGTTCTTTTAGAGCCTCGATTGGCGCATCGAGGCCCAGCAGATGCGTCACAAAAACTATTTTTATTGTTTTGTCCGGAGTGAGACGGGTCGTGTCGAAACTAAAGTGCTCGAGTGATATATCGGCAAATACTGGTTCCAGTCCAAGCTGAATAATTGGCCCAACGTTGGTAACCCAAGTGTTGGCCGGCAAGAGAACCCTGGACCCGTTGGACACTTTAAAGAGTTCTTTAACCGCCGCAACGAGAAGGAGGTTTGCCGTGCTGCCAGACGACACGTACAGTGAGTAATTACACCCGAGCCACTTGGACCAGGCCGCCTCAAACTCTCGCACCTTTTTACCATTCGTGTATTGATCGGTACTCAATATGAAATATATAAGTTTTATCTTGTCCATAAAGGTGAGGGTATTCTTCATAAGCGGCCACTTCATTATCTGTACAAAATATTAATTCTTTACTTAAAAGTAATGAAGTTGATTTAGATAATGAAGATTTTAGTCACTGGAGGATATGGGATGTGCGGCAAGGCCCTACAGAGAATCCGTCCAGATTGGATCTATATAGACTCAAAGACGTACGGGTCCCTGACAAAATTAGAAAATGTTCAGAAAATGTTTTCAGACACTGAACCAGACATTGTGGTGCACCTGGCTGCGAACGTGGGCGGCATCCTGAAAAATATGAATAATAAGGTGTCCATGTACGAGGATAATATTCTCATGAATACGTTTGTTCTTGGTGAGGCTGCTCGATCAGGAGTATCTAAAATTGTTAATATTCTTTCTACTTGTATTTTTCCAGATGATCCTACTCTCGAGCTGACTCCTGATGTGATACACTCCGGTCCTGCTCATCCGTCAAATGCGGGTTATGCATATGCCAAACGGATGTCTTATTTTCACTCTCAAATTCTTCCAACAAAGGTTGTTAACCTGATCCCAACGAATCTGTACGGCCCCCATGACAATTTTTCACTCGATTCGAGTCATGTGATCCCGGCTCTTATTCGCAAGGCTTCGGAGGGTCGACTAGAGGTTATGGGAACTGGAAAAGCTTTGCGACAATTTTTACACGTCGATGATTTCGCACGCGTTATCGTGTGGGCAGTTGAAGAATGTACCGAAAGCCAAAACGGTCTGATGTGCGCGCCAGAAGAAGAGTATTCTATCAAAACTCTTGCGGTACTTATTGGTAAGGAATTTGGTCAAAATCCTATATTCGTTAACGGCCCAGAAGGTCAGATGCGCAAGTATGCAGTTCCAGGCGATTTTCCGCGCCCCGTGATTAGCCTTGCGGAGGGAATCTCATCAACTGTCAAATGGTTCCAAGGAACCCCCAATTTTCGGGGTTCTGACTAAAAAGTGTTAAATTTAAATCATTCTCTGCGTCTTCACTCTTTCCAAAATAAATAAATAGTTTTCATGAAAGTCAGGAGTGAACATCAGCGGGGCTCAGCCCCTGCACTCCGCCGCTTTTTTCAAAAGTCTCGTGAACAGCCCCTATGCGTCACAGGAGATGCTTGGGATTCATAGGCGTCTCCACAAGGTCCGGCTGTACGCTGCAAAAAACAAAATAAATAAATAGTTTTCATGAAACCTGTAGATCCAGGGGATCATCCCCATCCATGAGGAACAAAAACAAAATAAATAAATAGTTTTCATGAAAGTCAGGGAGACTTCAGTAAGAGACGCCAGCGGGGCTGCG
>Ga0136642_1000966_pt1 | contig 13222 bp, 9 predicted proteins | sample LowCatLa1302831Y_FD_115313 | JGI IMG/M metagenome (GOLD analysis project Ga0136642, IMG submission 115313) | Freshwater microbial communities from Lower Cathedral Lake, Yosemite National Park, California, USA - 13028-31Y | ecosystem: Environmental > Aquatic > Freshwater > Lake ... | reverse complement strand
GATATCATTTGTATGACTTTTTATATGAAATATTTAATATTGTTATGATATTTTTTCATACTATACAAGGCAAACTGTTCACAATATCATTTATCTTATTATATGCTTATAGCTGTCTTGATTATGCGGAAAATATAACTCCGAATACTTACAATTTAAAGAATGGATTATTAGCAATTGATATTGGATTAATTATCACGCTTTTTTCAATAGTAATGAGTTACTTTTTAGAAAAAATGCAAAGTTTATCCTCAGAAAAAGAATAATATAATATTTGTTTTATCAACAATTTAAACAGGTTTCAATAAAATGTATATATGGTAAAAAATTCCAAAGAAGGGACAAGTCAGAAATTGTTGCCCATGGTGAGTGTTTGTACACCAACATTTAATAGGCGTCCTTTTATTCCTATCATGTTTGAATGTTTCCGTAACCAGGATTACCCAAAAAATCGCATTGAATGGATTATAGTAGATGACGGTACTGATAAAATCAAGGATCTAATTGAGACTTCGAAAATTCCACAAATCCGTTATTTTGAATTGGATAAGAAATTATCGTTAGGGGCAAAACGTAATTATATGCATGACCAAGTGAAAGGTGATATCATTGTTTATATGGACGATGATGATTATTATCCACCTGAACGGATTTCTCATGCAGTAGAACGATTAGAATCACATCCTAACGCTCTTTGTGCTGGAGCCAGCGAAATATATATATTTTTCAAACATATTCAGAAAATGATACAGTGTGGCCCTTATGGACCAAATCATGCAACGGCTGGAACATTTGCATTTCGAAAAGAGCTTTTGAAAATAACCCGTTATGAGGACCATGCTGCTGTAGCAGAAGAACGTGCATTTTTAAAAGATTATACGATACCCTTTGTTCAATTAGATCCCATGAAGGCAATTTTGGTATTTTCTCATGAACACAATACCTTTGACAAAAGAAAAATGTTAGATAATCCTCATCCTGATTTTTTTAAAGAATCGCCAAAAACTGTAGATATGTTTATTCGAACAAAAGTAGAGAACCGTGTTAAATCTTTTTTTATGAAAGAAATTGATGCGTTATTAGACGCTTATGAGCCCGGACTCCCCAAAATGAAACCCGATGTTTTACAACAAATAAAGGAAATTGAGCAGGAACGTGAAGTAATGATACAAGAAGAGATGGCAAAACAACAAGCTATGGGACCTATTACATTACAGAGACCTGGTGAACAGCCAATACAATTATCAAATCAGGAGGTAGTTGCAATCGTCAACCAACAGCAAGAACAAATAAAACAGTTGACTAAGAAAAACCAAGAGACAGAGGTTATTATTTCTACATTACAAAAGCAGCTTATTGAAAAAACGAAAGAAATTATTAATTTAAAGAAACAAATAAAGGCAACCGCAGGTCTTGGTGAAAGTTCAATCATGACGCGAATTCCTATTGTAGAATCATCGAAATCGGACCCTGAAATAACAATTGATTTATCCAAATAAATCGTCTATACAATAAATATAAAATCCATATTTATTATATTACAGGTTTTAGTTTTTATTCTTCAATTATTTATGTTAATAAGTACTTCTATTACATTTGTAACTGCTTATTATGCATCAGGAACCAATGAAAAGATGAAAGAAGATTATGAACAATTTAGAAAAATTGCTGATTCGGGAATTCAATTATGCCTTTATATAGAAAATCATGAATCATTCAGTATTTATTCAAATATAAAATTGATGAAACCCTTTGAATCAATGACAAAAAAATTGTCGTTTTTAGATATGGAATCTACCGATCCTTCCAAAAGAGATTATTTTATTTTTTCAAATTCAAAATACGAATTCATGGAAAACGCAATTTTGGAGAACCCATGGAATTCTACCCATTTTGCTTGGATAGATTTCAATATTTTTTCTATTTTTAAAAAACCCGCAGAATCGAAGGAATACTTAAAATGCTTATCTTTGAGAACATTGATGCCACGATTTTTTGCCATAGGTGGATGGATTTCGCATAAACTCGAAATATATGAATTGGATCTACATTTTAAAGACGTGCAATGGAGATTTCTTGATAAGTTCTTCATAGGAGATAAAGAATCGGTTACGGAATGGGTGGCACTATCAAAACAATATTTTCCAAGGTTTTTGAAAACGTATAAAAAAATTACTAGTGAAGTGAATTTTTGGAATTGGTTAGAAACCGTTGTTGGTTGGCAGCCGGTTTGGTTTTTCTCTATATTTGATGATTCTGTCTTAAAGCTTCCTTTGCATTTACATAGTAAACATTTAAAGAATGCCAAAAAAACAGTATATAATTATCCGGCAATTGAAAGCCCACTTTCTTTTTTTGAATCATCCGCATCCCATGTTTTTTTTCAAGGCCACCATATTTTAAACACACGGTTTGTTAACTATTTTCTTTTGAACAACGGACTATATTATATGTCTCACCCACGGCAATTTTTGATAACAAAAAATGTAGTTTCGGAATTAGACGATGAGCTGTTTCCAAAAACATTCAGTGAGATGGATGATTCAACTATTTTACTAGAAAACCCTGCTTATCCACCCGGCGAATGCTGTAACATATTTGGCCTAGAGGATATTCGATTATATGAATTCAAAAATAAAATTCGATTTATAGCAACAAATCGAAATTTCGCACCAGCATATAAAAACCGAATGGTGATTGGTGATTATAATATGAATAATCAAACATATGACAATTGTCTTTTGATTGAATCGCCATGTAATGCTACGTATGAAAAAAACTGGATTCCAGTAACGTATATGAATGAAGAATGTTTTATTTATAATTGGTGTCCAATGGATATCTGTCGGTTTAATTTAGAGACACATCAATTGGACCATCTTTGTAGATATGAAAACACCGTGAATGTACCTCATTTTTGTAAAGTACGCGGATCTAGTGTTTTCATAGATGATTCAAATGGGAGCTTGGTCGGTGTAGTCCATTTTAGTGAGGATACAAAACCTAGACAGTATTACCATATGTTAGTTTGCTTAGAAAAAGATACTTTTAAACCACTACGATATTCAGAGACTTTTTATTTTCAACATATTGGCGTGGAATTTTGTACGGGATTTTGGAAAAAAGACAACGAATATGTTTTTTGGGTTTCCAAAAAGGACAGGAACGCAGCTATGTTTACTGTTGATATCAACGAAATTCCACTTTGTTTTGAATTTTAGTCATCATCTTCACCCAATAAATCTTCTACTGATCCTGCAGCCTCCTTTTTTACGTTTTTGTCCAAATAGCGATACATGCGTTTTATGTCTAATTTGGTAATATTATAGTCTTCAAAAATGCCTTCCACTTCATTTAGTTTTTCTGTAACATGACAAAATTCACCATCATAATATAATCGCAATTCTTGAAACATGGTGATGATATCCTTCTTATCCATTTCTAATTCTTGAGATAAGTTGTAAATAAATAACATATTGTTATACTCTGTAGAATACTTTGTAAGAACCTTGGTAAATCTTACCTCGGCAGGCTTAAAGGTGTTTTTATTTTCCGGAAAGGCATCGTGATATAATTTGTTATTATAAAAAGTCTTGATGAGAGAACTCATTTCATTGAATTGCCAGATTTGACTTTGAAAGGTGATTCTGTCAATATAATCCGCAAAACACATATTTCCCAATATTTTTAAATAAAATGGAAGCGATTTTTCATTTGGTTTATTAGATAAGACATCGACAATGTTTTCATGCCATAAAAGTGCTACAATAGTTCGGTCTGTTTCATTCATAAACCTATTATGCTGTTCCATTTTTGTTGGCGTATTAATAAGAGAAAGAGTTATTTTCTTGGAATCTTCGTTATACGATTTTGTATGGAATATATTTTGTAGAGTTTCTTCCGACATTAATTCGGGTTTCTTGATAAGTATACTATTCACAAATTCTAATTTTCGCATATCTCCCTGAATATATTTTAAAATCACGTCTTTGTGCTGTTGTTTGACTGTTTTTAAAGAGGGAGCCATAATATTTAAAAGACTTGACATTTGCGGTGTGGTTGGTGTTTTCAATTCAAAGGTATTACAGACTTTCATTAATTCTTTTATTTTTTTATCGATATAGTAATTTCCTATGCAAATAATTGGATTCATCGTCATGTTTTCGAGTCTCTGTTTTTTCGTTTTCTTTTGCCGAATAATCTTGATTAATGCAGTAATACCTCCCTTATCTCCATTATTCATTCCGTCTATTTCATCCATAACAATCGCAATTCGTTTTACCTTTTTTGTCATCATATGGAGAACATTTCGGTTTGATATATTATTACTGGCAATATTGTCAATTAATGCTTTGTTTCTGACATCTCCTGCATCATAATGAATTATATCATAATCTAGTTCTTTTAAAAGATTCTTTACGAATTGGGTTTTACCACATCCTGGAGAACCATAAATATAAATTCCCTTTTTAAATGCCAAATTCTTATAATTCGACTCAAAAGAAAGCAATATTTGTTTGATTTCATTGGATATTTTATCCCGTTCGAATATACCATTTATGTTTATATTTTGCATTCTATTGTTATCACAGCGGTTCTATTTATATTTTACTTATTTAATAATATTTGTTTTTGAACGAAATATTATTCTTTGTGCGGTCAAAGTTAACGACCAAAACGGCTGAAATCCGAGTTCAATGGCACAAAATTCGCTTTCCCTCTAGCTGGTAATTGCCCATAATACGAATATGGGTCAGTTACACCATTATAATTATTTTGTGTTCCTGGACCAACAATGGAACGTTGATTTATTTTTTTTCCGTTACTGTCATATTGATTGTTATTAAGATTTGTTCCTTGGCCCGTTCCTTGGCCCGTTCCTTGGCCCGTTCCTTGGCCCGTTCCTTGGCCCAGTGACCCAATAGCATTTGCACTCGCATTGGCGACGCCTACAACTGCATCTTTTCCAGCACCAACTATATTACTACCAGTATTTCCAACTGCATTTGCTACACCGAGCACTGTTCCACCTGCTGTTTTTGCAACATCTTCAACGCCAGCTATAGTATCATATGTAGCAAGCGTTAATGATCCGCCAATTGTATCAGCATTAGCATTGGATGAAAATGTTCCACTGCCAATATTAGAGACATTTCCATTTGAACCACTCGTTCCTTGTGCTGTTCTTTGTGCTGTTCCTTGTGCTGTTCCTTGTGTAGTCAATGTTCCCGATCCGCCTTGACCTCCGCAATTTGTACAAGCCCCACTGTTTGCTGGGCAAGCCGGACAGGTTGGGCAAACAGGAGGAACTATTTGCGTTTTTAAAATATAGTCACTTCCAGGATATCCTTGTCCGTACTCTTGGCCGTACCCTTGGCCGTACCCTTGGCCGTCCCCTTGGCCCGGCATTCCTACACTATTCCAGTAATTATACCATCTATAATATTCAGACATGGGATTTCCTGTATAAAAACCATTGCCTTTTCCATATCCACTACTTTGCCAATCACCATTTTGGTCTCCCGTATCTAATCCATTCGCAGTAAACCGGCAAACGCTAATGTTGTAACTTTTTTTAGTCGAATCATAAAAGGATATCAATGCAACTAATACTTTTTGTTGAGTCGGTATACATAATACTAAATTTTGACCATTTGTATCTATAATAGTAAAGGGTTGAAATGGCAAGGCGGCTTTCAAAGATGTTTTGTTATTTGATAAAGAAATTTGATTATCCTTAGTTAGTAATGTTGATATATTGTTAATGTCATAAACGGTAAATGTCTTACTCGCTCCATCACCACTCTGAAGAAGTATATTCCCATTCATAATATCATATTTAACAAAATGACTTAATTGATATACACTACGAGTCGTACTATATATTGGTTCAGATACCATTGACATATTTGCCGGGTCTGAATCATAAGAATACTTTTCTAATCCAACCTTTGTATCAGTAGGATAACTATAATTATTTATTGCTCCGCCATTCATAAATCCAAATGTGGCTAAATTACTATTTAATTTCGAGTCAATAACGTGAATATACGTATCTAGCCCCCAAGGCATATAAAAAACGTTGTAGTTTTTATCAGGTGATTGAGATGGGTAAGCAAAAGACGAATAAGAATTGCTTATAGTAGCAGTTTGACTCGATGGAACATTTGTTTGTTCAGGGCTAGTTTTATATTGATTTGTATAATGTAAACTATTTTGTCCATCACGTGGTGTAACAACCGTATAAGATTTTTTCATAGTTACTGTATTTCCACTGACTACTGATGAAACAGTAGTCGTAGTAGTAATTTCAACAATATTTGCATTCGTACTATCATAATAAATATTATCGTTCAGATTAAAAACATTATGAGAAGAATATTCTGGCACAATTGTACTAGTAAGACTTGCCATTCCTTCTTGAAAACCCTCTGTTCGAGATAAGCTTTGAATAATTTTTTTTACGAATAAACTTGATATTACTAAAACTAACAATAATATGCAAAAAAAAACAAATGGTGTTGATTTCATGGATATAAAGTATATGTCGAAAAATATATCTGGGCAAAACAAAAAATTGAAACTATTACAAAGTGAAAACAATTTAACATACACACGCAAATGACTGAACTAGAGCAAATAAAGGAGCCTAATAAAAAATCAGAGAACAAGGCAATTCGTTTGCCAAAAGAACCATTGTCTAGATTTTATAACAATGATGAGCAAAAAAGGTTTGAATTATCAATTGATGAGGCAGGACGTGGATGCCTTTTCGGGCGCGTCTATGTTGGATGCGTTGTTTTACCTAAAGACCCTGCTCTATTTGATGGAAAAAATATAAAAGACAGTAAACGATTTTCCTCTAAAAAGAAAATTAATGAAGTAGCTGACTACATAAAGACAAATGCACTAGCTTGGCACGTTTCTTATGTCGAAGCGGTTGTGATTGACGATATTAATATTTTGCGTGCGGTGATGCAAGGAATGCATGATTCTATAAAACACATTCTTGACAAATTGGGTGGGGTTCAGGTAAGCCAATGTATGGCTATCGTAGATGGTAATTATTTTACTCCATATCGCGTTTTTGAAAATGTGTCTGGGACAATTTGTGAAATGCCTCATGTTACGGTAGAACAAGGGGATGGAAAATACATGGCGATTGCAGCAGCAAGCATTTTAGCAAAAACAGAAAGAGATAATTATATTCTTGAATTATGTCAAAAGCATCCTGACCTGGTAACACGATATCATTTAGACACAAATATGGGTTATGGCACCAAGTCTCATTTGAATGGAATAAAAGAGCATGGCATTACTCAGTGGCATCGAAAAACCTTTGGACAAGCATGTAAAGAAGCAGCTTATAGGCCAATTTGATTTATAATTCGAATAGTTTATCAATATCGCTACGCCCTATTTTCATATATTTTGTTTCCCGGTCTAATAAGCTATATCCAATCAAAAACTCTTTTGTTTTTTCAAAATAAATAAACCCCAATGAATATTCTACCTTTTCTTTTTCAAAAGTAAACATCTTAGTGAACCGTTTTAATTGAAACGTAGTGCTATCTAACACGACAAATACGTGATAATAAAACCGACGCCATTCGTAACTGACTACGTGAGTCAAAAACCATATTTCGTTTCCGATAGTTATACCATTTCCAGAGCCCCGGATATATCTAAAAAAGGGAGGCGTTTCAATAGTATGCGTAATATCCAAATATGTCATCCGCTTATTTTTATTATTTACCGTAAAATTAGGACAATCGGTATGAACACCTAGGGTGATGGGATACCAATTATAAATCATTTTTGTTTCACCATCATTATTTTTGAATAAGACCCAATTTTTTTCTACTTGTCGCTGATTTTCCGAAGAAACAGAAACAATCGTAGATACAGTTTGCTCTGATTTCAAATTGATAGTGCCACTTTCAATAAAAATAGTATCAGTTTTAACTGCACGATTTCCATTAAAAAACAACTTGTTTTCGTTTGAAAATAACCGGATATCTTCTATTCCAACATAAACGTCATCATAAATTGTATCATATTTCAATTCAAATTCTTTTACTAGTTTCCAAACTCTATCTTTGATATCGATTATCGCAATCACATTCTTTGTAGTAATATTATCTTTTTTTACATATCCACCATTGTCATCAATCCGATAATCTACAAAACGCAAATTGACGATTAATTTGTTTTTATCTACTGGATCAAAACAGATTGATGGTGTACTAGATGCAAATATATCTCTGTCCATTTTTATGGTTTTACCAATTGATAAAAGCACATTCATGTTTTCTGTAAAGTCAATTTTATTCTTATCTATTCTACCCGCATATGATTTGTAGTTTTGTAATACGTTATCCTTTATATATCTCGGTGGACCCGGTTCATTGAGAACCTTCATACAGGTTTTTGTCATATCATAATTATGGCGATTTACATAGTATCCATTGACGGTAAATTCATAATCTAATTTGTAATCATATACGTCCTTTTGCAGAAATAAATTGTCAAAGTTCGTTTTCTTTTTTCGCTCAAAATCCGCAAATTCATAAAAAATATTCGCCAATCGATTACAACTTGTCTCTCTAAAATGTTTTACAATTTCATAAAGGTTCTCAATTCTATCAGGAAATTTCTCATATGCTTGCATCCAATAAAAAATAGCATTAGGTATATCATCCATATGTTTGTAACAATTTCCAATAGAATAGGCTGAATGCCAAACTTCTTCTATCCAACCTCCCAATTCTATTCGTTTTTTATAGGTTTCAATTGCTTTCTCATATTGACGAGCATCGCGATAACTATTCGCCAAATAAAATGTATAACGGACATCATCGGGAATATCTTCTAAGCCAGCTTTCAAAAGGCGAATATCCCGTTCAAATTTATCTGTTTTGGAACCACCATCGCCTATATCATTTATAAATAATACTGATTTTTCAATCGTGCCTTCAGAGTATCCATGAGGTTTTTTAACATATTCGTGTGTGACGCCCCAATAACTGAATTTTGGATCGTTTTTAATAATTCGCACATTTTTATAGTAAAATTCATCGGTGCCTTGAAACACACAGTAGCTATCAAGGGTGAGGGAGTTTTTAAATTCATCAATGTTCTCAATTTGACTTAAATTTAAAATCATATCAGCATCTAATAACAGTAAATAATCAGCAGCTAAATCGCTGCATTGGCGTAAAGAAAAGGTGCGATTATGCCCGAAATCTTTGAATGGTTCATTTGTAATCTTACCTGGTATGTTTTTTTCCTTGAAAAATTCTGTTATAATAGATACAGTATCATCTGTACTACCAGTATCACAAATACAATAAAAATCAATAATTTGCAATACTGATTCTAGTAAACGCTTTATAATCTTACTTTCATTCTTTACGATCATATTTAAACATATTTTAGGCATGTTCTCAATATATATGTTACAATTTCATATTAATATACGAATTTTACCTAAATATTATTTTCGCGGGCTATAGTAGAGATTGTAAAAGTAGACAGTAGATAATGGCATTTACACGTTTTCATGATGATACTGCTAGAATAAAAAAACAAATAGAAGAAAGCAGTTTTTCGGGTAGATATATGTTAAATACGCCTGGGCCTGGTACTGAATTACCGTTTTTCGAAGATCCACAAATGCGTCTGCAAAAGTGGGGTGGTAATGTTCGAAATAATACTATTAATTTAGAGAGTGATTTACGCGGTCTTACCCGGCCGTTGAATCGCGATTTAATTGATGACAATGATTATAAACAGTATGCAGTGACTAGTTCTTCTATCAACTATAAAAACGCTCAACCATTTATTGAAGAAAGCCGTGCGAGTCATCCTGCATGGATGTATAAAGCTTTAGAGCAATCAAGATGGGAATCTCCATTATTGAATCCTATCAATGGTTTGGAAAAAAACTTTCACGAAAATATACAAACCCGTATTTTAGAGAAAGATTATTTTGTTCCAAGAATGCCAGTTATTGGAGGAACTGAAAACATGGAGTATTATTTATCAGGTAAATCACTTTGTATAGGTGGTCGTGAAGAGAGTTGTCCAGGAACCTTGTATAAAAATCGCATTTACTAATTCACTAATCAAAAGACGTATTTGCTAAAATTATTATATAATGTTTATATAATTATATATAAACTTTATGGAACTAGCAATCCCAGGTGTAGCATTAGGATTACTTTATGTTATTACAAATCAAAAGAAAAAAGACAACGAGACATTTACTAACCGAAGTCAATTACCCAATGTAGACATAGCTAATCGTAATTATAGTAGTGACCCGTCAACAGGTTATCCTGGTGAATTCCCTATAATTTCTAGCGACAATGATCAGACATCCCAACTTTCTACTGCAAATCGTTATGATAATGGTTCTGGCACGTATACGGATAAATACTTTAATCCAAACCAAGACACAAATACGGGTTCAGTTGGACAGCCAAAATACTTTTCCCTTACAGGTGATAAAGTAGATGGTTCTTATTTTGAACACAATAATATGGTGCCATATTTTGGAAGTCGCTTAAGAAGCCAGGTTGCCGATTCAAATTCAAATGAAAGTGTATTAGATAATTATTCAGGTGCAGGTTCTCAAACTATTATTAAAAAGGAGATGGCACCTCTGTTTTCTCCACATCAAAATCTTCAATGGGCACATGGAGCCCCTAACGCAAGTGATTTTATGCAGTCACGTGTAAATCCTAGCAGTCGTATGGCAAATGTGAAGCCATTTGCGGAAGAAATTGTTGGACCTGGTCTAGGTCTCGGCTATACGACAAATGGTGCGGGTGGGTTTAATTCTGGCATGATGATGCGTGACGCATGGCTAGATAAAACCGCGGATCAATTACGTGTCGATAATAAGCCGAAAGCCACTGGACTTGGATTATATGGGCACGAAGGTCCAGCAGATAGTTTCATAAAATACGTAGCTACCCAAGAACAGATGGGCATCATGGAAAAACATTTACCTGATCAAAGTTATGCACATGATCAACGTGACTTTTCTAGCCATTCAATGGATAGTCGTGGTGATATTGGGCGACTTTTTACTACAGGTGGTGCTGAAAAAGGCCAGGCCTTACGTGCTATTCCCGTTGAGCGACACGTAAATCGTCCTGAAACAGCTGTATCTTATTCTGGTGGTGCCGGTTCTCAAAATCCTAGTGCCTATGTTCCTGGTGAATACATGCCTTCTCATAATCAACAATTAGGCCAAGTTCCATTGATGGTTGCCAATGCAAATGGGCGTAGTTTTGCCAGTGATGGGGACTATGGAATTAAATCTAAAATGGCATATCCAAACAATCGGTCCTCTAATGAAGATAATGGGTATTTTGGAATGGTCAAGGGCGGATTAGGTGCAGCTGTTGCTCCACTATTAGATATTTTGAGACCCTCGCGTAAAGAAAATGTCATGGGAACGCTTCGGCCATATCAAAATCCTGGCACCACGGTCCCCCAGTCTTATATTTTTAATCCCGCAGATAGACCAAATACGACAATTCGCGAAACCACAGAAAATTCGAAATTCCATTTAAATGTCAATGCAAATCAGTTAGGTGGTGCATATCAGGTTACTCAGAATCAAGCCGTAGATACTTATCGCCAAGAAACCAGTGATTTCTATTATGCGGGGAATGCTGGAAGCGTAAGAGGTAAAGAACCCGCTTCCTATGAGGCTGGTTATAATCAACGAAATAATGATATAAAATCTAGCACATTAACGGGATACACGCCCCAGGGAAATTTATCATTATTGAATTCGGATATTAATATGCGTCAGGTAAATCGTGATGATAATTTAAAGAACAATCGTGCTATAATTGGCACTATGCCTTATCAATCACCCGATGTTGCTAATATGGGAAATGTTTCAGGAAATACTAATTCGCTTTATTCGACAATTCAGCTGGATAGAAATACACCGGATATCTTAAATTCATTAAAATCAAATCCATACGTAGTCGATTATCGTAAATCGTTATAAACGAATTATTATAATTTGTAAAAAACCAAGTTAAAGAAATCACAATGTAATAGATTGAGCCTTTTTAGCTTAGTGGTAGAGCATCACTCTTGTAAAGTGAAGGTCACGAGTTCAATTCTCGTAGAAGGCTACTGTACTAATGTAGTAGTATAGTACCATAATATGGTTTATTATATGTAATTCATATAATAAAATAATAAAAAAATAAACCTGCTGGTTTATAGTTCACGTACAAAAACAGTGTGACCTTTAGAAATCAATTCATTATAATTACAGGGATGTAAATCTTCACCACATAACATCAACATCTCAGACGGTTTATAATATTCACAAATCAAATTATAGAGTGGTATTCCACGATGATATGAACCATAAATAACGACATCATATTTTTTATTTTTGATGTCTTGTTCGACAGTTTTATCGGATTCATCATCATGTAAATTTTCGTCTAACAGATTTGAATATGTCATACCTTTACCATATAAACTTTTATAATTAATCGTAGAAGATTTATAGATATGGGGAACCTTTGGATAATCGTGACACTTATTCCCCAATAATTGTTTAAATCCATGTAATGTTACACATCGTAAATAATCGGGGTCGGTTCTCCCAGATAAATACAAAACACTAGATACATTATGAGACTGGGATTTCTTTAAAATATATTTGGCCATTTTATACGTGGTCAAATATGTCTTTGTATGATCTATTAATTTTGTAATCATTTCTGAACATTCACCAAATTCATCAGACGTAAAATCAGAAATCTTATAATCTTTATATTTGGCATACAACGCATTACATTCTATAAACAAATCCTTTGGCAAAAGCGTCATTGTGTTTTTCGGGCAGTTCTCAATATTTGGGAAATAAGGAATACATCCACATGCCATAATTTCATAATGCCTCATACAATCCCATCCACTTTTTTTGGTAGTAATAGCAAACATGGAGGTTTTATAATCATTAAAATAATCAACTTCCTCATTAAAAATATATGTCTCAGTTCTTGCCGGAATCACGGTAGCTAATATTTTTGTTTTTGAGGGAACGGAATCAACGATTTTGCAATCAGGAATAGAAAAAGTAATATTATGAATCATTTTTCAATACATATTTTTTATTATTATTTTTATATAGTTTACTTGATTGATTATATAAACAAGGAACGGGAAGGAACGG
>Ga0136642_1000964_pt1 | contig 13243 bp, 7 predicted proteins | sample LowCatLa1302831Y_FD_115313 | JGI IMG/M metagenome (GOLD analysis project Ga0136642, IMG submission 115313) | Freshwater microbial communities from Lower Cathedral Lake, Yosemite National Park, California, USA - 13028-31Y | ecosystem: Environmental > Aquatic > Freshwater > Lake ... | reverse complement strand
GTAACTTTTGCCAAGAAATACGCTCAAAAGGAGTGGTAAACCCCGCCCTTCACGCTCGTCTGCGGGTATCGTGGCTCACGTACACGGACAGCGCTCGGGAACTCTCCCGCAACCTGGCCGGAGTCCGATTGGAGGAGATTATGGCTGAGACATACAAGGGTGACGCTTATTGCGTTAAGTGCAAAGAGAAGCGTGATTTTGAGGGAACCGTAAAGGTCTCTGACTCAGGTCGTCGCATGGCACAGGGCATCTGCTCGGTCTGCGGCACCAAGCTCAATCGCATTCTTGGCAAGGCACAGTAACGCTCTAACGAACCACTAGTTTTACGCACCGCAGCGCAAGCTTCGGCGCAAGAGACCCGCACTACCTCACGGTGGTGCGGGTTTTCTTATTCTGCATCGACCTGGGCCGGCTTATTATTTCGGATCTACGTGAAGTGCATGCGAAGCGCAATCACAGTGCAATTAAAAGCGCAGCGAATGTGGGTTTAACAGTGCAGCAGATGCGCATTTAAAAGGAAGCCTTGCGCTCGCAATTCTTTACACCGTTAACAATGGCAAGCCCGCTCGATTAGCCCGCCCAGCAATGTCAGCCATTCTCGCCCACTATGAGAATCCAAGCCACATCACGACCCACACTTAAATCCGGAACATTTACATTTGCCACATCAACTCACTTGTCGCCAGATGGCGGTGGTTCAATTTTCTTGGGGCGCCCCGATCATGGAATCGAAATTACCGCACCACATGCACTTGCGATTGTGCGCGCATTTACTGGGGCGTGGGATTGCCAAGAAATTAGCGGTCGCCTTGCTGCCCCGATTGAGGAAGTTCTCCATATCGCCACCCTCGCTTTTAATGCAGATTTACTCGACCTCTCCTCTGCTGCGATTGTTGACCACGCGCAGGATATTTCACAACAGCAATTACTCACTCGGATCCGTCGCGAAAGTGCTCTGACAACTTGGCGCAATCAACCCACGAGCAATAGCGATCACGGAATTTCGACGCTGAGTGCGCGCAGTAAATGGCGGGTGGAATTTTTCGCACACTCTCCACTGATCTATCGGATTCAACGCAGCCTCGATGCAAGCGGTATTGGCCGCTCCTGCTTCGCAGATTTAACTGAGTTGAAAAATAACGCAACAACTCAGGAGGTCGATCTCGCGCACTTCTCCTCTGATGAATTGGGGCGCCCGATTGGGCCGGCGCTCTCGCTGATTTCACGCTCTGGTCGACTCTTTCCCGAGGCTGGCGATGACATCTCCAAGCAACGTTCCTTGGTACTTACTCCCCCTGAATTAGCTGGCATGGCGATGTGGCAAGAGCGACCACATCTGATTTATCGAATTCTCTCGCTCTCGCAGATCGAGCTTGGCCCACTGGTGATTCCAGGAGTGACACCTTGTTGGCGTTGCGCACTTTTACAGCGGAGCGAACAAGATCGATTGTGGGGTGATTTCTATCAAGAGGGAATTGCTAGCCCTGAATTACTCAAGAATTTAGAGAAACGGCTGCCGCATGCAGTTGTTGATTTTCTCTCCGGCTTAATTGCGCTGGAAGTTCTGGAATTTATTGATACTGGCACTAGCGCGCTCACACATGGCGCAATCTCACTTGCATTTACGCCACGCTTTTCTCTTGCGCGGATCTCTTACTCGCAACATCCAGGGTGCGGATGTCAGTGGTCGAAGAAATAAAGCCGATTGGTAGGAGCAATGATGGAGGGCGCGTAAACACCCTCCATCATTGATACCAATCAGGCTGCGTCAATTTCTTCGCGCTCCTCATCTGTTGCTACATCGATCTGGGAAGTTGTCAGCGCTTCTAGTGAAACTGGTGCTAGAGATAGCGGTGCCATCTCCATGAGGCGTGGACGGCCTACTGTGCGCTTGCGCGCGATGATTTCACCGGCTTCAAAGAGTTCCCCACCCCATACGCCACATGGTTCTTGGCGTGAGATCGCTCCCTCTAAGCATCGTGCTTGCATTGGACATTGGCCACAGAGCGCCTTTGCCGCAGCAATCTCTCCCGCATCCTCTGCGAAGAAGAGCTCTGGATCTGCGCTGTGACATGGCAGGGTAAAAGCCATTGCGCTATCTGAAGTCTGTGTAACTCCATCTAACCCAATCTTTCCGCCCTCTTGTGCCCAACCTGGTACTAACAGTTCACTAAATAGAACCGTCATTTTTCTCACCTTCTCTCATCTAGTGCTTACCTTTAATTGGTTCCTTACTTGGTTCCTTACTTGGTCTAGTTTCTTGACTTTCCCATCCCAGCTTTTGGGAAAAGAAAAAGGGCCTTCGAATCCGTAGTGGATTCGAGGCCCTTGGGGTCCTTATCGGTCTTATCCGATGGAGCTCCAAGTGGCCCGATCCACTGCGGTAAAAGTGGCGTAATACGCTGACTTTGTAACCGGATGCCATTGGTGTGACTTCGTGGATCGAGTATTTGTGAATGCAGGCGAAAGCACGGCAGAGCGCATGATTACGCCTGTCGCATCCATTGAAAGTAGCTCTCGTTGCATAGTGGAAAGGGTAAAGCACGCCTTGATACTTTGGCAAATCGCCTCGTAATCCATCTCTGAGAGGCTAGCGAGCGAGCCCAGATTTATTGATTAAGTCTGGATTTATTGCGTGAGCCCAGAGTCGGCCAAGAATCGACTAGCGCGCTTTGCATAGGAAATTTGAAGATGAGATTTTGCACGAGTAACGCCAACATAGAAGAGGCGCCGCTCTTCATCGACTGGTGCTTCTTGTAGTGGAAGTAAACCTTCGCTGACACCAATGAGAAATACCCGATCCCACTCCAAACCCTTTGCCGCGTGAAGCGTGGAAAGTGTTGTTACCGGCATTGTTGGTGGATTGTTCTGTTCGGAGCGATCTTCTAATTCACGCAAATAGGTACGAAGTGTTTTCGGTGTAAAAGATGAATCACCATCTAACTCGCGAGCTAAGTGAATCAACGCAGTGATGCCATCAGTGCTTGTGCCAGAGAGAAATGGTTGTGCCAGCGCCTCTAATTCGGTGAGCCAGGATTGGCCAGGAGTAGGAATAACAGAGGCTTGGCGAAGAGTGCGGAGAAAGTCGCGAATATCAGCGCGGTCGAAGAAGCGTTCGTTGGTGCGCAGTTGATAGGCAATTTTTCGAGAGATGCAAATCTTTTCAAGCGCAGCTAATTGGGAATTGGTGCGAGCCAAGACTGCGATCTCCTGTGCGGGAGTTCCGCTCTGCACCAGAGTTTCAATTGAGTTCACAATTGCTTGGCTCTCACTTGCCTCATCGGAAAATGCCTTCACTTCAGGTTTTGCGCCATGGTCATTGAGTGCAACTAATTCACTCCCCATCTGCGCGCTGCGCAGAATGGCATTGGCGGTGAAGATAATTTCTGGAGTGGAGCGATAGCCCGACGTAAGGCGAATTACCTCAGCTTCCGGAAAGCGCTGAGTGAAGGAAGTTAAGAAGGTAGGAGTTGCACCGGCAAAGGAGTAGATCGTCTGTGCTGGATCGCCCACTACGCAAATCTCTTGGCGATTGCCCAGCCAGGCATTGATGACTCGTTGCTGCAGCGGCGAAATATCCTGATACTCATCAATCGTAAAATGGCGATAAGCATTATGAATTGCTTCGCGAACATGTCGCTCCTGCTCCACCATCGCCGCTGTGAGTAGTAGGACATCTTCGAAATCGATTGCATGCTCTTGTTTCTTTAACGATTCATAAGCATCATAAACCTGAGCAACTTGAGCGAAAGTCACTTGGCCACGTAATGAGCGCCCCTTACTCTCGCTTGCATAATCCTCTGGTGAGATCTGGGAAACTTTGGCCCACTCGATTTCACTTGCAATATCCCGGAGATTTTCGCGCGAGCGAACACTGAGCGTTCCGCCAAGGCCAGAGCGGGTGATTGCTTCAGTGACGAAACCAGTCTTAGTAGTGAGCAAACTCGGTGTTGGTCCGCCAAATACTTGTGGCCAGAAGTAGAGAAGTTGCTTGAGGGCAGCTGAGTGAATGGTTCGTGCCGCAACTGTGGGAACGCCAAGTGCGCGCAAGCGTGTGCGCATCTCACCTGCGGCACGCGCGGTAAAGGTGATTGCAAGAACTTTTGCTGGATCCATAACTCCGGTGGCTGCGGCATAAGCGATGCGATGTGTGATCGCGCGCGTCTTTCCCGTTCCAGCGCCGGCAATGACACAGACCGGACCGCGAACTGCGAGTGCTACTCGCTTTTGTTCAGGGTCGAGTGCATCAAGAATATCTTCGGCCAACATAATTTAAGGAAGCTTTCCTTCGGATGCCGCTAAATCCACCAGTGCATTTTCGCCATACCAATATTCGATCATGCGGCGCGAGACACTGATCTGTGGCGGCAGGAGTAATTTTCCAGCGGCAATTGCATCGAGCATTGATTGGCGCGAAAACCATTGCACTTCTGCAATCTCTTCCCCGTCGGCCTTTGCTGCATCTGGCGCTGAAGTTGTTGCTTCAAATGCGATCATGAGTGATGCGGGAAATGGCCAAGGTTGTGATGCAAGGTAATTAATTGAGTGAACTACTACGCCGCACTCTTCGGCTACTTCACGTGCCACGCATTGTTCAAAAGATTCACCAGGTTCGACAAAGCCAGCAAAGGTGGAGAAGCGATGCTCTGGCCAACTGGGTTGATGTCCAAGCAGAATGCGATCGTTCTCATCGCGAACCAGAACAATTACTGCAGCATCGGTACGTGGATGATGTTGGCTCTCGCAGGCGGTGCAAATGCGCACTGCCCCGCCCCACTCCACTCGAGTCGTAGCACCGCACTTTGCGCAGAAGGGATGCGAGTGGTGCCAGTTGGCAAGACCCATGGTGTGTACCGCTATGCCGCCATCGCGATCAGAGAGCAGTGCACCGATGTCGCGAAGTGAGCGAAAGCGAGAATCTTCATCAAGGGCCTTGCGATCTTGCGTTGATGTGCACCAGGCAAAGAATGATTCATTAGTGGTTGGGTCTATTCCGAGGAAGAATTTTTCACCCGATGTGAGCGGCAATTGATTGCCGTTGACCGAAATTCCATCGCGGGCTTGGCTCTCAATTTCTTGCGCGTTGCGATAGACCAAAGCATTTGATCCGCGGGCAGTTGATCCGGTGAGAAATTTTCCATTGATAACCGTTGCAATGAGCGCGCTCTGCCAGTGTTTGGTCAAGTGATCGCCACTAATACGCAGGTGTGCGCTGCGATCTATTCCCGATTTTGTGAGAGTGAGGTGGCGCTTTACCGCCGCTGGGCCACTGCTCATCTCGCTCATGGGGGGCAACGCTACTAGCCTTGGCGGGTGCGCGTAACCTCGTGGAATCTCCTCCATGGAATGGCAATTCCGCCTAGCGCTGAGGTAATTCCGAGCAAAATACTCGCCGATTCGGCGGGAGAACTCGATGCAGATATTTATCTCTTTCAGGAGGTAGACCATTATCAAGTGCGATCTGGTGAGATCAATCAGATGGAAGTAATCTCGCGCGAAGTTGCGGCAAGTGAGAAAGCTGAGTGGCGCTTTGCTCCAACTCTGATTGGTACACCTGGTGAGAAGTGGCGCAAGAGCAATAGCGATGAAAGCTTTGTAAATTCACACATTTGTAGTTATGGAATTGGAATGGTTTCGCGAACTCCTATAAAAGAGTGGCGCCGGATTGATTTAGGAAAATCACTTGTTGGTATGCCACTTCTGATTCCAACACCGCGCGGAGTGCGTCCAATTTATGTTCGAGATGAGCCTCGCATTGCCATGGCTGCAGTAACTCAATCGGGTTGGATCATTATTAATACCCATCTCTCCTTTGTGCCCTTTGTGAATAAGTTCCAATTGGCTAAATTGAAGCGATGGACCGTTGCGTTAGGTCGGGAATTTGGCATTGCGAAAGAGCGGATTATCATTGGTGGTGATTTGAATTTACCGGCGCAGTGGCTAGTTCAGAGTAAGAATTGGCGCTCACTTGTAAGCGCTGCGACCTATCCGAGTTGGCAAGCCAAGGTGCAATTTGATTTCTTCCTTGGCGCACCTGGAATACAAGTTGCTCGCAGTGAAGTGCGGGCACACGCAGGAGTAAGTGATCACTTAGCCATCACCATCGAAGTGTCTGAGTAAGAGCTTCTAGAGAATCGCAATCTCAAAATTATTGAGAAGTGCATTGAGCCCTGCCTCATCGAGCAGGTCGGCCGGTTTATGAGTCACGCCAGTTGGAACATAGTGAAAACCAGCGCTGACCTTGGAGATATCGACTTTATAGAGCTTAGAGATCGCAAGGCGATAGACGGCAAGTTGTACTTGCGCCGCCTCTCCCAATTGAGTGGATCCAGTCTTCCAATCGATTACTTCAAACTCGCCATTCTTAGGAAAGATTGCATCGATGCGACCGCGCAAGAGAGTTCCGGCAACGCTCATTTCAAAGCCCACTTCACTATGAACATCGGCGCGACTGGCCCATTCACTCTCTAACCACTTCTCTTGCAGCGCGGAAAGTGTGGTGTCAGATTCAAATTGATCGCGCGCATCGAGGTAAGAGTCATCGAGGATTTGTTGATCGTTGTAATACTTCTCTACCCAGAGATGGAATTGAGTACCACGCCGTGCAAATGAATCTTGTAATTGCGGAATCGGGCGACGCAGATGCAGTGCAAGTGCCTCTGGATTACTCTTCAGTGCAACTAAGGTGGAGACAGACATTCTTGCCGGTAGCAGAACTGGTGCAAGCGTTCCTCTTTGCTCGCGTTCGGCAATGAGCGCCTTGCCATCGCGTAACCATTCCGAGATTTCACTTGTAGCTTTCTCATCGTCGAGTGAATCAGCTTTTGCACTACGCACCATGGCGACTGCGCTATCAAATGCACTTCTTTGATCACCTAATGGATCGCGTGGCCAAACACCTGTCTCGGGAGAATTCTCGCTCGGGTTGCGCTCTTTATCTCCAGGGCGTTGCGGCTCAGGCAGAAGGCGAATTGATTTACTCGAAGTTGTAGCTGCAAGGGATTCGGCAATTGTAAATAGTTGACTCTTGGCGACAGGTTTAACTCCACTTCGCCACCACGAAGTAGAGAGGAAGAGATGAGAGATGGCACGAGTAAATGCCACATAGCCAAGGCGCATCTCCTCTTCAAATTCAATCGCTTCGCACTCACCATCGAAGGTAGTTATCAGCGCCTCTAACTCCTTCTGATCACTTACTCGCTGCCATTGAAAATCTGGCAACTCCCTCTTATCTCCCCGCAGTGAAAATGGCACATGGGCTTCATTTGCTAGCCAGTTGGCCTTATCCATGGAGTTCTCAGATGGGAAGGTGTTCTGTGCTAACCCGGGAACTGCAACCACATCCCACTCGCCACCTTTTGCATTATGAATCGTCAAGATTTGCACGACATCATGGCGAATTTCTGGTGGCCCAAATTTTAAGCCGCGTTCGTGTTCGGCTGCTGCGGCAAGCCAGGCAAGGAAGTCATTGACTGTGCCACCGGTTGCCGCAAATTTTTCAGCTTCATCGATAAAGAGTTCGAGATTGCGCGTGCCAGATACTTTGCCATCACGAAAGTAGAGTTCAGAGGAGAGATTGAGATATTGCTCAATTTCAATAATGAAATCTGCAATAGGACCGCTCGCGCGACGGCGCAGACGGCGTAAATCCTGAGCAAAGGCAAGGAGTCGTCGCCAACCAACTTCGGTGAAATCTGATTGGTGAGCACTAGCGATCTCATCGAGGGCATCGATGGCTGAGCCGGAGAATTGATCATCTGCTTCGAGTTGATCAGGATTTCCCGCGATAACTTTGGCGACAAAGGAGTGCGAACTTTCATTGAGGGCCATTGCACGTTTCTTTGCAAAACTGCCTAACGCTGCCAAATCTTTGGGACCAAGATTGATGCGTGGTCCTGCTAAGTGGCGGATCAAACTAGATCCGGCATCAGGATCGGTGAGAATGCGCATCATCGAAATAATGTCGGCGATCTCTGGCAAGTGAATTAATCCGCCGACACCTAGGACTTCAACCGGAATGGAATGCGCTCGAAGTGCGCGCTCGATCGGTGGAATTAATTTACGACTGCGGACTAAGACTGCAAAGGTGGATTGATCATCGAGTTCCTGTGAAGTGCGAGCTGGATCAAACCAGAGTTTCTCGATGTACTCTGCAACTGCCGCTGCCTCTGCAGTGATATCTTCATAAACGCCAACAATTAAGTCGCCTGGTCCAGCAGCTGGGCCCTTCACTAAGGCTTGTACATGGAGTTTCTTCGCAGGGTTCTGCGAAATTTGCGATGAGACGGTATTGGCAAGTTCGAGAATAATTTCATCGTTACGGAATGTCTCTGGCAGTGAGAATTGCGCTGGCCCACTCTGTCCTGCCGCCTTTTTAAAGTGTTGGCCAAATGAGTGAATCGTTCCGGCCGATGCACCGCGCCAGGTGTAGATCGATTGCGCTGGATCACCCACTGCCATAACGGGATGGCCACTATCGCCACCAAAGAGCGCTGAAAGCATGCGCACCTGTGACTGTGAAGTATCTTGATACTCATCGAGCAGGACTGCTTTAAAACGTGTGCGCTCGGAGCGGCGAATATCTTCATGTTGCACAGCTAAATCTGCCGCGATTGCCATCTGATCATCGAAGGAGAGTTGACCTAAATCTTTGCGACGCTTCTCAAACTCAGCAACCATTTCAATTAAATTAAGCCGATTAGTAAGAACTTTTTGGGTGCGAAGAGTGGCTTTGGCAGGAGTACCGGGCAGAGTGGAAATGTGATCGAGAATATCTTGAGAAGTGCTGCGTAGCTCTTCGCCCGTAACGCTATGTTCGAGGAGATATTTGGAGAGCCCTAAGAGGTCATCGATCACTGTCGAGACGGCACTTGTTGTTGTGAAATCACCATCCCAATTGCGAACAACTGAGGATGCTAATTGCCAGAGCGCAGCATCACCGATCGGTTGCGAGTTGGCGTCGATGCCATTGCGGATGGCATGTTCACTCAATAGCGATGCCGCATAGGAGTGGTAAGTCATAACAGTGACATCGATCGATGCACTCTTTGCAATAAGGCCAGCTCGCTTGAGTTGGCGCAGGCGCTTGCGAATCCGAATCGCTAATTCACCGGCTGCTTTGCGAGTAAAGGTAAGGCCAAGAATATTTTCAGCATCGACGAGACCATTTGCTACTAAGTAGAGAACGCGATTGCTCATCGTCTCAGTCTTGCCAGAGCCAGCACCTGCAATGACTACTGCTGGTTCGAGTGGTGAGGAGATGATCGGGCTCTGATATTTACTAGGTACTCGCACCTTTGCATCGAGTGCCTGTAATTTCTTTGCGATCTCCTCGGGCGTAATAAGTGTCTTAGCCATTAGCCAATCACCGTCCGACCTTCGATTTGGAGCGGACATGAAGTGCTGACGGCGCAGAATTGGCAATTCTTATTTACCGTGGCAGTAAATGTTGAACCGCCCATCTCCTTGGCAAGTGCAATTACCTCTGATCGATCGCTCTCGGTAAGTGGGCCTTGATCGCGATCGGGAATCTTTGCGTGATCGGTGCCGACATAGAGCAGTGAGGCACCTAAGGTTTCACCGGTCAACTCGATAGGAGTCTTTTTCTTTCCACCACTTGAGCCAGTTTCATCATCTTCCTCGATGAAAAATTCTCTCTCAGTTACGCCTAATTGATACGCCCGCATCTGCATATGGCCGGCAACATCCTTGGGCGAAATCGCGCTCTTGCTCGTCTTGAAGTCAACTACGAGCGCCTTGCCATCGGCGGCAATCTCTAAGCGATCAACGCTTCCGCTAATAATGACGTTCTCGACTTCAACTCTAAATCGTGCTTCTGCATAAATAGTGGGACGCTCGAGAATTGCTTGATTGTGATAACTCACCACTCGCTCCAGTACACCAACTGCGCGTTCGAATTCGGTGCGACTAATCCAGCCAGAATTGGAATCGATCAAAGACCAGGAGCGATTTAGTAAATCTTTTAGTGATGTGAAATTCTGGTCTGGCTCTTTCGCTAATTTCTCGGCAAGGCCATGTATTGCGTTTCCAAAACTCTGCGCTGATGAATCTCCATCTCGTCCACCACTGCTCTCTAAGAACCAGCGCAAGCCACATTCATCGAAGGTATAGAGCGCGCTCGGTGAGACTCGAACTTTCTCGCCATCTCCAACTATTGGCGCAGTTGTGCTCATCGGTGCAACACCGAGCCAACTCTCCACATCTGCACCGGCAATTCCGGATTGAGCTAAACGTTGCAGAATTCCTGCCGCCTTCTCACGCACTGGTTGCACTTGGCCGAAGTGCACTTCACGGCGCAACTGGGCAACGAGTGCACTCTCAGTCAGTGGCCGTGGTACTTCGGTGATACGCCGCTCCTCGGAAATTTCACCATTGAGATAGGAATCAATGTCGTCAAAGAAGCGCGATGGTTCATCATCTTCGCGCTGCACTGCACTGACAATCAGCGAACTCTTTGCGCGAGAGAGTGCGACATAAAGTAGGCGCCGCTCATCTTGGGCTAGCCCACTTGCAGCTAACTCTTCGAGCTCTTGGCGTGCATAAACACTATGGCGCTGCATCTCAACTAGGCGTTCGCTACCAAGAAGTGAGCCGCGTTGGCGCAGATTGGGCCAGGCACCATCTTGTAATCCCGCAACCGCAACAAGATCCCACTCGCGCCCCTTTGCAGAGTGCACGGTAAGAATTTCAACAACATCGGAGCGCTGACCTTTAGTTGTGATCACATCGCCAAGAATTTCACTGCGCAAAATTTCATCAATAAACGATGATGGACGAGAGTAGGGAAAGCGCTCGGCATGGCGACGAGTTGCATCGAAGAGTTGGATCATTGCATCGAGATCGCGATCGGCCATTGCACCACGATTGCCACCACGTACTGCAGTGCGCTGCCAGAGCAGACTTAACTTCTCACCGCTCTCGGAGAGTGCGTTATCCCAAATTGCCCATAAGAGATCTTCTGCTTGTGCACTCTTTGCCTTATTTGCTCTACGTGCTTTCTCAAGTAAATCTGCAATGCGCAGAAGTGGTGCGCCACCTTCGATACTTACTTCACCAGTATCAATTGCTTTAACGATGAGTTCGGCGCTCGTAAATTTCTTACCACCTACTTCATCGCCATGGCTCTGCTCTTGTTCGCTAAGAAGTGCCCGACGAATTCGGCGCAACGAAATAGCATCGCCGCCGCCTAATTCACTAAGGATTAATTTCTGGCAATCATTAATGGAAATTGGCGCACTCGATGTCGCCATCTTTGCCAAGAGAAGAATTGGTGCAATGGCGCTATTGCTCACTAAAGCTTCATTGGCATTTGAAACTGGAACGCCACTGTGCGCGAAGGCGCGACGAATTGCTTGTGCGGTTGCACCAGGTGAGCGAACAATGACCGCCATCTCACGCCATGGCACCCCATCAATGAGGTGGGCTTTGCGAAATTGATAGGCGATAAATTGCGCCTGTTCGCTCTCGCTGCGCAATCTGGCACTTACTGCGCTGCCGCCTTCATGCACGGGAGTGCGCCCACGTTGGACTGCAACTGAACGAAATTGATCTGCAACTTCACTAGTGAGATCGAGAATCACTGATTTATTGCGATAAGAGTGCTTAAGAATAATCTCCTCGCACTTGCCACTCTTTGCTAAATCGGCGAATTCACTGCGCAGTGTGTCTGGGTCGGAGCCACGAAAGCGACCGACAGCGCTATCACCATCTGCAAAAATGATGAGGTCGTTGCCACGAATTTTTCGCAAGAGTAGGCGCTGTGCAGGATCGCTCTCCTGATATTCATCGACGATGATCGTGCTAAATCTCGCGCGAAGTTCTTGCGCAATCGGAGTCGGATTGGAATCACTACCTAAGCGACTGACCGCTTCCATAATAATTTCACTCGGATCAATTCGCATTTTGCTGTCGACCGCACTACTTCCCTCAAGTGCTAAACCGCCGAGATAGCGCTCCCAGAAAATTGCTGCTGCCTGCCAATACTTCTCGCCACTTTTGGCTGCAATCTCGCGAAGTTGTACTGGAGAGAGACCGCGTTCGGAGGCGCGCATAATGAGATCGCGCAATTCGCGAACAAAGCCCCGCGTCTCTAGCGCTTTCGCTAATTCAGCTGGCCAATAACTTTTACTCGGATCTGCCACCGCTTGTGCCAGGTGATAATTAAGAACTTCACGAATCGCAAACTCTTGTTCGGGACCAGACATTAATAAAACATCAGGTGTATCAATCTCATTGCTCATGTGAAGAATGCTGAATGCAAGTGAGTGGAAAGTGCGCGCAATCGGCTCTTTCATTGTGGTGCCAGTGCGAAGTGCAATCTGATCGCGCAGCTCGCTTGCGCGTTCGCGGCCAAATGTCAGTAAGAGAATTGAGTCAGTGGCTTTTAATGGATCGACTGCGCTGCGAATTCGCTCCACTGCACATTCTGCAGCCAGCGTGGTCTTACCGGTGCCAGGACCACCAAGAACAATGAGAGTGCCTTGCGAATGCGCCAGAACTTTCTGCTGCGCGGCATCGAAAGTTAACTCAGGATTGAGTAATGGCGCGCGAAGAAGTGGCCCGATCGCTGCCTCTTTATCGCCTCTCATAACAGGTAATTCAACCCGAGAGCTCCGACAAAAGGCGCCAGTTAGCTATCTTTTAGCTATCTTGGTTGGCTTTTTTCGCACGTGAGGTAAGGCGGCCACGCTCATTCTGATCCAGAACTACTTTGCGGATTCGAACGACAGCAGGCGTTACTTCAACGCACTCATCTTCGCGACAGAACTCCAAGGCGCCTTCCATGTTTAACTTCTTCGGCGGAATCAAACGCTCGGACTCATCAGTTCCAGATGCGCGCATGTTTGTCAATTTCTTTTCCCGAACGGTATTCACATCCATATCTTCGCTCCGTGAATTCTCACCAATAACCATACCTTCATAGACTTCATCGCCTGGCTCAACGAAAATCGAACCACGATCTTGAATGCTATAAAGCGCATAGGAAGTTACAGCACCCATGCGATCGGCTACTAGCGAACCAGTGCCACGAGTACGAATATCGCCATGCCATGGTTCGTAACCATCGAATACGTGGTGGAGTAAGCCAGTGCCGCGAGTTTCAGTAAGAAATTCAGTACGGAAACCAATCAAGCCACGAGAAGGCACTTTGTAATCCAAGCGGATCCAGCCAGTTCCGTGATTGACCATCTGCTCCATGCGGCCCTTACGTAGCGCCATCAAT
>Ga0136642_1000960_pt1 | contig 13278 bp, 9 predicted proteins | sample LowCatLa1302831Y_FD_115313 | JGI IMG/M metagenome (GOLD analysis project Ga0136642, IMG submission 115313) | Freshwater microbial communities from Lower Cathedral Lake, Yosemite National Park, California, USA - 13028-31Y | ecosystem: Environmental > Aquatic > Freshwater > Lake ... | reverse complement strand
CTTCAGGAAGTTTAACACTAAGTGGCGCATTAACATTAATCAGTGCTGACATTACAGGAGCATTAGGATTTAATCCAGTACAATTGGCTTCTTTCAGTGTAACAACAGCGGCCGCCACAGGCGGCGGAAGTTTGACGTTTAATTCAGCCAACGGAGTATTTACTTTTACTCCGCCAGCACCTCCAACGGGAACTGTAAGTGCTGTAAGTTTTACTGCGGCCAACGGTTTTACCGGAACAGTAGCAACAAGTACAACGACTCCAGCAATTACAGTTGGCACAAGTATCAATGGATTATTAAAAGGCAACGGCACAAGTATTTCTGCCGCTGTAGCAGGTACAGATTATTTCCTACCATTCGGAGTTCAAGCTTCTAACACAGTATATGCATCACCGAACGCGGCTTCTGGAGCACCTTCATTTAGGGCATTAGTAGCAACTGATATTCCTACCTTGAATCAAAATACAACAGGATCTGCGGCAAGATTAACAGTGGCAAGAAATATTAACGGACAGGCATTTGACGGTACAGCAGACGTTTCAATAACTGTTCCTGCAAGCACGGGTATTACAGGACTGGCTGGCAGTATGGCAAATTTTTTAACTACTGCTACTAGTGCAAGTTTAGCAAATACAATTACTGACGAAACTGGATCTGGATCTTTAGTGTTTGCCAGTTCTCCTAGTTTAACTACTCCGGACATATCGACAAGTATTACAACGCCAACCACTGGAACATTCAATTTAATCAATACCAATACCACTACAGTTAATTTTGCAGGCGCTAGTACAGCAACTATTATTGGTGCAAGTACAGGCACAACTACAATCAACAGCGTAACACTTTCCCTGCCAAATACTACCGCATTGAATATTAATGGAGCGAATCCAACAATATCAACTACAAGTAATGGCACATTAACGTTGTTCAATACAGGAATTACAACCATTAACTGGGGTGGCGCGGCCACTACTGTATCAGAATACGGCCCAGTAATAAATTACAGCTTGGGAAATACCGCAACTGTTGCACAAACTGTAAACATGTTTACAGCATCGACCGGTGCAAGTACATACAATTTTGCTACTGGTGCTTCTGGTGCAGTAACTAAAGCAATTAATATTGGTACTAACGGTGGTGCAAGTTCTACTACCAATATTGTCTTTGGCAGTACTTTAGGCACAAGTACAGTAACAGTCAACGGTAATTCTGTAACAACTGGAAATATCACAGTTTCTGGTGCTAGTTCGGTGATTGGATACGCCGCAGGCTCCGGCGGCACAGTAACACAAGGCACTAATAGATCAACTGGAGTCTCAATCAATAAAGGGTCCGGCGCAATTGTTTTATTCAGCACTACAACAAGTGCTGGGCAAGTTACATCGTTTACTGTAACAAATAATCTTGTAGCGGCCACAGATACAGTGATTTTAGCCCAAAAAACTGGAATAGGACTTTATTTCTTAGGAGTTACAAACATCACAACTAACTCTTTTGTAATCAGCGTATACACACCGGCCGCAGTGGGCTCTGCTGAAGCTCCAATAATTAATTTTACTGTGATTAAAGGCGTAACTGCTTAATAAAAATAGCATATAATGGTATAAGATAAATATTGAATAAAGAGAGATTACTATGCAAGGTAAAGATTTAACTGGAATTCACATTGAAGGACATATTAAAATATATGATCCTGAAACTCAGGAAGTTTATATTAATAAACGTAATGCAATCCATTATGAAAATATGAGTATTGCCCTTGCTCAAACGATGGCTAATAGTTCTAAAGGTGGAACTGTTTATCAAATGGCCTTTGGAAACGGCGGAACTGCTGTAGATCCAACAGGAATTATTACATATTTGACTCCGAATAGTTCAGGCAGTAATGCGGCTCTTTATAACAAAAAATTTGACAAAGTAGTTGATGGGCAAAGTAGCAATAATACCGATCCTACTAGAAATTATTTAGAAACGCGACATGTAACTGGAACAAATTATACAGATTTGTTTGTAACTTGCTTATTGGACTACGGCGAACCTGCAAGTCAGCAGGCATTTGATAATGCCACTGGCACCAACGATGCATTTGTGTTTGATGAATTGGGATTGGTCAGCCATAATCCGTCAGGAACTGGTTTACTATTGACTCACGTTATTTTTAATCCAGTACAAAAAAGTTTAAATCGTTTGATACAAATTGATTATACAGTTCGTATACAAAGTCTTACCGGCCTAGCAGGAGCTTAATAAATGTCATATCAAGTTACATTTACTGAAACAAATAATCCGCTAAAACCGCCAATAACTGTAGCAGATCAAACTGTCAACACTCAAACCAGTATGACGTTTGTAGGCAAAAACTATTCTGGATATGGCCCGTTGCTTGCAAAAAACTTTTTGCATTTATTAGAAAGTCATTCCAGTCCTACCGCACCAAGTAAACCAGTTCAAGGTCAGTTATGGTTCGACAATAATTCTAATGTAAGCCAATTAAAGGTTAATATTGACGGCACTGCAAATGGATGGGTAGGAGCAGGCGGCGTAAAAAAATCAGCTAGCGCACCAACAGTGGCTTCTAGTATACAAGGCGATTTGTGGGTCGACACTATTAATCAGCAATTAAGTTTATATACAGGTAGCAATTGGCTATTAGTTGGCCCAGCCTTTAGTCAAGGATCGCAAACTGGTCCCAAATTAGAACAAATTATTGATACATCAAATATTTCTCATACAGTACAAAGTATCTATGTGGAAAATAATCGTGTAATGATTATTAGTAATGAAACATTCACTCCTAAAGCATCGCAACCTGGATACACTATAATAAACAAAGGAATAAACCTTAATACTGTTACATCTGGCGAAACTTACAAATTATACGGAACTGCTAGCCAAGCTGATTCTCTAGTAGATTCGGCAGGCAAATTGGTATCTGCATCTAATTTATTGCGCAGTGATCAGGCTAGCACAACAAATTATAGTTTAAATGTTCGATCATCTGCAGGTATCACAGTTGGTAACGACACTGGATCTATTAATTTATATACTGAATCAGCGACTAACGCGGCTACTTTTTATGCTAAGGGCGGAAATAGTATTGATTTTAAATTAAATGTTAACGGTTCAGCCAAAACAATATTACACCTAGACCCAAATGCCTATGTAGGTATTAATAAAACCAATCCAACAGTGGCCTTAGACGTTAATGGTTATATTGCGGCGAGTCAAATAGCATTAACAAGTACAGATATTGACAGTGTTACAATTGCCGGTGGCATAATAGTTTCGGGGCCAACATCTGTTTCTACATTATCTAGTACAGGACAACTTACCTTGGGCGGAGATATCCAACCAGGATCTAATAATACATACAGTCTTGGATCAGATCCAACAACGGGTGGAACTCAATTCGCCAATGTATATGCAACTAATTTCTGGGGAAATTTTAACGGAACATTTAGCGGAGGATTCCAGGGTAGTGTTAGCGGCAGTGCTACCAAACTGGCAAGCCCAACAGTATTTTCATTGATAGGTGATGTTGTTAATGCTGTTTCTGATACTACATCATTTGATGGTCAAAATCAAACAGTTACATTTAATACAACATTAACAGGTGTAGCAATAAACAGACAATTAGAAGTTTCATCAACGACTGGTATAGAAGAAATATTATTATACGATAAAACTGCCCTAAAATTAAAAAAAATCACAGTTAAAAATTTAACAAATAGTTTTCCAACTGTGCCAGCCGGAGCAATATTTCCGTTTGCTGGAAAAAATGCAAATATTCCTAAAGGTTATTTGTTATGCGACGGAGCAGAAGTTAGCCAATCGACATATAGCGTGTTATTTGGCGTTATAGAATATGCATATAAACCTGTTGGATCTTTACAGGGCGCTGGAACATTTGCATTACCTGATTTAAGAGGACGTTTTGCGTTAGGTAGAGACAATATGAAAAATCCTGGAGCTGATGGTAATGGTATTCAAGTGTCCACAGCCGCAGGAGTTCCAATTTATACAGTTAGTTCAACAGCAGGCCGAGTTACAAATGCATTTGCTCAGAACGTGGGCGGAGCGGCAGGCTCTGAAACAATCACGTTGGCAACTAAAAATATTCCAGAGCATACACATACATTAAAAGGAACGGCTGGTAATTCATATTTTGCAATAAGAAACGTTGCAGGAACTCCTGATGATACTGATGCTATTTCAGGTCCAGGCCCACAAGCGGCCGCTCAAGCACAGTATTTACAGACTAGTGGCGGTGTACTATCTGACACTCACGGAGAAGCTATCAATACAATGAATCCGTATTTGGCAATTAATTACATTATCTTTACTGGAGTTCTATCATAATGAGTTATACTATTTTAAAAAGTAACGGAGACCCATTAACACAGATTGTTGACGGTACAGTAGATAACACAACTGATTTAACACTAATTGGTAAAAATGCGGCTAGTTACGGTACTTACTTTAATGAAAATTTAGTTTTCTTGTTAGAAAATTTTGCCAATGTCAGCCCTCCGGCAAATCCTATATTGGGACAATTGTGGTATGATTCTAGTACTGGCCGTTTAAAAGTATATGACGGTAACCTGTTTAGAGTATCCGGTGGAGCGATTGTTTCAAACACTATCCCTGCACAACTGGCCACAGGGGATTTATGGATAGATAGTAAAAATCAACAATTATATTTTAATGACGGTGTTGCAAACATATTAGCAGGTCCGGTCTATACACAATCACAAGGACTAACAGGATTTCAAACAGGAACTATTACAGACATTTATAACGTAGATCATATAGTTCTGTATTTGTATTTGAAAAAAACATTAATAGGTATTATCAGTTTAGAGGCATTTACACCTCGTGTTGCAATATCTGGATTTACTGGCGATATTTCAATTGGTTTTAACGGAACAAATTTAGCTGGATTTATCTTTAATGTAAAAGCCACATCCGCCAGCATTTTAATAGCGGCCGACGGCACAAGTAAAACTGCTGAAAACTTTTTAAATACTGGCGATTCAACTAAAAAAATGACAACTGCAAATCAGTTGATTATTTCAAATCCGACTCCTTTAGTACTAGGCCCTGCACAAAACAGCGAAATCGCTGTTGATAGTTCAAAATTTAATCTGAGTGCTAAGATATTAGGACAAAATTTTGGAATTTATGTAAATCCTAACGGGACTATAACACCGGCAGTATTTGTAAACAGTGCAACACAACAAGTGGGAATATTTACAGCTACTCCGCAAGCAACGCTAGATGTTAATGGAAATGCAACAATTCGCGGCAATTTAACTTTATCTGGAACTTCAGTAATTATCAACACATCATTAGTTCCAGTAACTGCATCTGATCCTGGATTGCCAGGACAAATAGCCTGGGGCCCAAGTTATGTTTATGTTTGCATTGCTTTAAATACATGGAAACGTGCGTTATTGAGCACTTGGTAACACTAGCATATAACGATAAATATTAGGAATGAGGAATAACTAATGTCATACACCATTAATAGATATAACGGCGCACAAGTAACTGTAGTTGCCGACGGAACCATAGATAGTACGCTATCAGTAAAACTAATCGGCAAAAATTATGCAGGTTACGGTGAAGTACAAAATGAAAATCTTGTATTTTTACTAGAAAATTTTAGCGGTTCGACCAGCCCAAACAATCCGTTATCTGGACAACTTTGGTTTGACAGCGCAAACAGTAAATTAAGATTTTATGACGGTAGTAAATATCGTGTAGCCAGCGGTGCAGAAGCAAGTGCTACTGCTCCTGTAGGATTAACTCCTGGCGAATTTTGGTATGATACTGCAAATAAACAAATTCAAGTGTGGAATGGTACTACCTTTACATTAGTTGGGCCGCAGAGTGTTGCAGGTCAGGGCACTACACAAATGCAAAGTATTAGCGTGTTGGATGATGTTGGTGCAACTCATCCGATAATTCAAGCAGTAACAGCCGGTCAAGTGATGTATATTATCAGCGCCGATCAATTTACACTCAACACTAGTCTAAATCCAATCGTAGGATTTACAAAAATTGGTAAAGGTATTACCCTAGTTAATAGTACTACTGGAAGCAATCTTGGAGTAACTAATACAACGGATCAAAGATTCTGGGGAACTGCGAGTAATTCCGATAATTTAGGCGGCTTTGCGGCATCCGAGTATTTGAGAGCCAGTACAACTAGTTTCTCGGACCCGATACATTTCAGTAATTCAGGATACACAGTCGGCAATAATCGAGATTTAGTAGTTAATATTACTGGCTCTACCCCAACAATTGCAAACGTGTTAAGCAATACAATTAATTTCCAAACAACTGTAGCAGGCGTTACAAAAACCCCATTATCTTTAATCGGTACAGATTTGATTCCGGGTGATACAAATATGTCAAACATTGGATCACCTACAAAGATCTACAATACAATGTATGCATCTACTTTCAGTGGCGTTGCAAGCCAGTCAAATCAAGTGCTCGAAACAGTTAGCGGTTTGTATCGTTCAGGAAATACTGGCGCGGCCGCAACTACAGTAGCAGTTCGAGATGCAAATGCTGACATTTATGCCAACGTATTTCAAGGTATTGCCAGTTCAGCTGACTATGCTGACTTAGCAGAAAAATATCTAGCAGATGCTGATTATCTTGTTGGTACTGTAGTGTCTATTGGCGGAGAGAAAGAAATAACAGCATGTTCAGTAGGCGATAGAGCTATTGGGATCATATCTGCAAATCCAGCCTATATGATGAACAGCGGATTGGAAGGCGGAGTATATGTTGCACTTAAAGGCCGTGTTCCTTGCAAAGTATTGGGAACAGTGAAAAAAGGTCAAAAATTAGTTGCAGGTGCAAACGGCGCAGGACAAGTTGCTTACGGAAGCTCGGCAGATGTATTTGCTATTGCATTAGAATCTAGCAATGAGATGAACGAAAAAACTATTGAAGTTTTGGTACTATAAGGAATTATTATGCCCGGCGTAGGTCAAAAAATATTAGCTCAAGATTTCAATAATATACAAACTTTAGTACAAACTGTATTAGGCTCGGGCTCAGGGCAGTACGGGTACGGACAATTAGTTGCCAGCACACAAGTGGTCAAAGGTCAACCGTTCAGATTACAAGACTGGGTCAACTTAAGAACAGATTTATTGAAAGCCGGAGCCCATATAAGCGGAGATGCTAATGAAGGACGTTTTCTAATAATACCAGGAAATTTAGATCCACGAAATATTAATTCATTTATTACTAAAACTGGCTCAGGCCCTTATTTGGTAACATTTGGATTCACTGCTACCGCAGGAAATATTATACCATCGATCGGCGCTCCTTACAAAATTCAAGGCTGTTCAAATCCAAACTATAACGGTGTTTATTTGTCAACTGACAGTAGTGCAAGTACTATTACATTAAAATATAATAATGATCCAGGTCAATATAGTACTCTTAAAACAGTTAAAATTAGCAGTATATTGACAGATGACATACGTCAAAGTTATTTTAATTATGCTCAGACAATGTATGCAAATGCCAATCAGATTGCTGTTTCAATTACTGGAACCACAAATGCTAGCCAAACAATGAGTAGTGCAAATGCTTCTATTTTGATGATAGGAGCACAGGTTGGCGGATCTGGAATACAAGTGGGTACAACAGTTACAAATGTGATACCTGGTACAAGCCTAACACTAAGCAAATCAGCACAAACTACAGTATCTGGCGGAACTTTTAGTTTAACATTGATTGCTGGTGTTAAAACTGTAGCGGCAAACCAACTAAGCCCAAACGAACCAATCACAAGTGTAACTCGAACAACAGCATGGAACGGTAATATTCAAACTGTTGCCACTTGTACATTTCCAACAGTTGATTCAGCCCGTGCATTTTTTAACAGCGGAAGCCAATTTGAAATTATACCGTCGTTAACAGGTTCGTTTAGTGCTGGTAGTACAACTAAAGATCAAACATGGAAAGAAATGTTTAATCAAATCGGAACCATATGTTTTAGAGCAAACGACTGCATACAAACTCCAACAGATTACAATGTTAATTACAGTCAACATTATCCAATTGGTTGGTATGGATTAACTACTGCTGATAGATTGGTATTTGCCAAACAAGCACCTAGTGGAAATTACGCTGATAACGTGTTAAATATATTTGCCCGTGTTGATACCACAGGAAGGATTTTAACACTAACAATTAGATTCCAAGACGATGCAACCGGTGCAATACCATACGGTGTGGACGAAAATATCGATGGTATTTTAACAGTTAATTTTACAGCAACTAGAGCAAGTGGATTAAACGTATCTGTAGTTACTCCTCCTGTTAATTTAACAGCAATTGCATAATTAATTTTATCACTGAAATTCAAAGTGATAATTATATAAAAGACAGGGATAAACGTGGCAAGTTCAATTACAACAGCTAGTTCAGTAACAGCCGGTGGGATTTTAACAGTAGCATCTGTTGCCAATATTACCATTCGCCAAACTGTACAATTAACGGGAACGCCTTTTGGCGGACTAGTTGCTAGCCAAACATATTACATAATAGCTGTTGGTTCTAGCACTATCACTTTAAGTTTATTAGCCTACGGTTCTGCCATTTCTATTACAGGCGGATCGGGAACAATGACTGTTACGACTGGTCCATCCGTTGGTCCAGGAGTGGACAATATTGTAAGTGCTAATGTATTGGGGGATTATAACGGACTCCAAGCTCAGGTAGCACAAATATTAGGACCACCAACAGATGCCCAACCGCAACGCGGTTACAACCAATCTGTTTCAAGCAGTCAAGTTAGTCCAGGAAATAGAATATATTTAAATGACTGGGTTAATTTAAGAACTGATATGATCAAGGCCCGCGGACACCAAACCGGCAATAGTTCAGAAGGAAACGGCTTAACTTTACCAACAAAATCCAGTGCAGTCACCGAAGCTGTTCGTTTAGAATATTTTAATTATGCAAATGTAATCGACACTTATCGTCAAAGTATCGGCGCCGGCCAATTCACCACTGACACAGTCAGTACTGCGTCTCGTACCAATATATGGAACGGAAACCTTCTTAGCACAGTTACTATGAATTTTGGAGACAATCCAACTATCAGAGCATTTTTTAATGCGGGGGGTGTTATTAAATTTAATGTACAGATGAGCGGAACATTTTCGGCTAATAGTACTGTGAAAGATAACACGTGGAATGAAATGTTTACCAAAATGGGTACAATTACATTCGATCGTGCCGGAACAACACTAGATGCTGGCAGTTCAGGAACTACAACCAATCTAGGATTTTTTTCCTTAACAAGTTCTGATCAAACCATATTTCTTAGAACGCCTCTTAGTGGAAACTATGCTGGAAATGAATTTAGAATAAATGCCAAAGTTGCTACTGGTACTATAATTTTTTCAATTCAATATAACGATATATCAACCGGTGGTTCCAATCCAAATTATAATATTCCAGTAACAGGTAGCCAAGTTGGCACAGTTAAAAGTGGGCTTAATGATGAATATGTAGATGGGCAAATAACGCAAACTGTAGTTATATGGAGACCAGCAGGTAGCTATGTTAGCATACCCTCTCCAACAGTGTCTCTAACAGATGATTTACAAAATGCTTCGGGTGCAGTGTATGGTTTGGTTGCCGACAAATATGTAGTCAATGAAGGTTCAACAGTAACCGTTACACTTAATACAATAAATGTTGCAAATGGTACCCGGGTTACCTATTACTGTAGCGGTAATATTAATTATACAGTTAACTCAATTACTAATTCACGTTTTAGTGCAGGATCAACAGACAGCTATTTTACAATTAATAATAATACAGGAAGCGTGTCATTCACGTTGGCCAATAATTTATATTCGGACGGTATGACATCGTTTACTGTTAATCTTTACAACGGACTGGGTAGTGCAACTATCTATATTAACGATACATCTACCACTCCTATTGGAAATGCATTATATACCAGTATAGGTACTAATCAACGTTGGACTGCTCCTGCTGGAGTTAGAACTGCCAGTATATTAATAGTGGGCGGCGGTGGCGGTGGCGGTGGCTTTGCAGGCGGTGGTGGCGGAGCCGGACAAGTAAGAATACTTAATACAAATATTAGTCCAGGTAGTACTTATACACTTGGAGTGGGCGGAGGAGGATCGGCTACATTAGCTGGTACCTCCAGCGATTTCGCCGGTAACTCAGCACTGGGTGGAAATGCTGGTGGTGGTGGTTCTAGTACAGGACACGGTGGTACACACTACGGCGGGAATGGTGGATCTAGTGGTAGCGGCTCTGGTGGTGGTGCAGGAAATACCACAAGCGGAACAGCTATGAACAACGTGTGCGGCGGTGGCGGCGGCGGCCAAGGCAGTGCTGGTTCTGGTGGCGCGGCCAATGCTACGTATTATGGGGGATATGGCGGTGGTGGCTATGCCTTTACCTACTATAATTCTGATACATCAAATCCATATTCTTCCACCATATATATTGCAGGCGGCGGCGGCGGCGGCAGTTCTTCTTATGGTGGACAAGGCGGATCTGGAGGAACTCCGGGCGGTGGTTCTGGAAGTAACGGCTATAGTGCTGGTAGTTATGGTGGTGGTGGTGGCGGTGGCGGAGCATATCCTTCGGGATCACAACTAGTTGCTACATTATTGGGCAACAGTGGCGGCTCTGGTTATCAGGGATTAGTCTGGGTCTTCTGGCCATAAAATAAATCTTTTGATCTATTGACAAGATAACTATTAGAGTGTATTATAAAACACTCAGCTGAGGTTATTATGGACGAAAGAATTGAAAAAGCATTTGAAGTAGCCAATTATATGGCTACCCTTTCAAATCAAAGACGAGTTATTCTCGAAGAATACAATCAAAAATTAGTATATTACATTAACGGTGCAACTTTTCGTGTTGATTATAACTTAATTAATTTTGCTAAAAATTTAGTAGATTTAGGCCATACCGAAGATATTGCATTTGTCGATGCAAATAATCAGCCTGTAATTATTGTAGATGTACAGGACTTTCTCGACAATCTAATATCTGTATATTTTGAAGCGGTAAACGAATATCAAACAAAATTTGCAGAAATTAAGAAAAAACGCAATGTAAAAGATCTAGTGGCCCTATGACAACTGGTTGCTTAATTTTTGCACAAAATACCATAGGTGTCGATTATGTAAAGCTGGCAATTTTTGCGGCTAAACGTGTTAAAGAACATTTAGGAATTCCAGTTAGTCTTGCTACAGATAGTGAAGACTGGTTAAGATTTTATCCTGAGTATACCGAAGTGTTTGACAAAATTATTCCTATTATTGGAAATACAACACAGCAAAAAAAATTCTATGATGGAACATTGGCATATAAACTAGCCGAATGGAAAAACTTAACAAGAAATCAAGCATACGATATTACACCGTACGACCGTACACTTGTTATAGATAGTGACTATATTGTCAACAGCAATACATTGGTAAAAGCTCTTAACAATAATTACAGTTTTCAAATCTTTCGTAAGAGCTTTGATCTAGCAGGCTGGCGAGATGACAGTAGTTTTGATCGTATTAATCAGTATAGTGTGCCTTTTTATTGGGGCACAGTTTTTATATTTGAAAAAACGACCAGCACACGTAGCCTATTCGACCTGATAGAATATATAAAGATCAATTGGGAATTCTTTAGAATAATCTATAAAATAGATAGCGTTGTTTTTAGAAATGATTTTGCATTTAGTATTGCTATACACATCATGAATGGAATGACTGAAGGCGATTTTGCACATGAATTACCGGGTTTAATTACATACATTTTAGATAAAGATATCTTAGTCGAAATAAAAAATAATAAAATGAAATTTCTAGTTGAAAAAGCATACTATCCAGGCGAATATACTTTGGTTAGTACTAATGATACAGATGTTCATGTTATGAATAAACAAAGTTTATCACGAGTAATCGATGGAGGTTACGGTGTCTAAAGGTTATGTAGTTTTAGCACAAAACACAGCAGATGTTGATTACGTTAAACAAGCCTATGCTTTGGCATTAAGTATTCACGCTACCCAGTCCGAAACTGCTATTAGTATTATTACTAACGACAATATACCTGAAGAATATCAAGATGTATTTGATCAGATAATTCCAATTCCGTGGGCAGATGACTCCGCTCCAACAAGGTATGTAGCAGAACATCGTTGGAAAATTTATCATGTTACACCTTATGAAGAAACTATTGTATTAGATACAGACATGTTATTTTTGCAAGACATTAATGATTGGTGGTGGTATTGTCAAGATCATGATTTATTATTCTGTACAACTGTACTTAATTATAAAGGCGATACTATACAAGATAGTATCTATAGAAAAACATTTGTAGCCAATAATTTACCAAGTTCATATTTTGCATTGCACTATTTTAAGAAATCTGAACGTGCTGAATATTTTTATAAAACACTAGAATTTGTTGTAAACAATTGGGCATGGTGTTATGGTAAACTAGCTTCCGAGCAATATCAAAATTGGCTTAGTATGGATCTTGCGGCCGCAATAGCGTTAGAACTATGTGGATACAATAGTTCTGCAGATACATGTAGTCCATTAAAATTTGTACATATGAAAGCCGGAGTGCAGGGATGGCATCCGGTATCCGCTAACTGGAGACACACTATTCCTTATGCATTTACTAAACATGGAGATTTAACAGTGGGTAATATACGTCAACATCACCTTTTTCACTATGTTGAAAAAGATTTTATTGATTTAGATATTATTCAAAAGTTAAAAAAATTAGCCAATGGATGAAGAAGAATTCTTAACGCCTGAACAAATAGAAGAAATTTTAAACACAAAATATGTGTTTGAATACTATGTTTATTTTGAAAAAGATACAGGTAATATCATAGCACTAGCTAATGAAAAATTAAATTACGAAAATTATATTCAAGTTGAATTTGAAGAAATTGAGCATTTTTTTAATAATAAAGAAAATTTCATTAACTATAAAATAGCATTTGATCAAGACGGTTCGGTTAAATTTGTTAATAAAAATCAGGGTAGTTTAGTTTTTAAAAGTAACATTGTTGAAACTATACGAGTATCGGACGTTGAAAATATACTTACAGTTGAATGGTCTAAAGCTGGGTGGACATTTATAATAAATGATAAATTTTTACAGCACCCGAGAGCAAAAAGTTTAAATGCAAAATTGCATTTTTATATAACAACTGATAGTAATATAAAT
>Ga0136642_1000959_pt1 | contig 13303 bp, 14 predicted proteins | sample LowCatLa1302831Y_FD_115313 | JGI IMG/M metagenome (GOLD analysis project Ga0136642, IMG submission 115313) | Freshwater microbial communities from Lower Cathedral Lake, Yosemite National Park, California, USA - 13028-31Y | ecosystem: Environmental > Aquatic > Freshwater > Lake ... | reverse complement strand
TCTATATGACAAGCACCTTATCCCCTCAAAACCTGAAAAGAATCTATATCCAAGAGGTAGTTACTCGAGATGGATTTCAGGCAGAAAGTGCATTTGTGCCTACTGAACAAAAAATTGCATTAATCAATCGCCTGAGTCGCGCTGGTTACGCCAAGATTGAAGTGAGCTCCTTTACTAGCCCTAAAGCCATTCCCATGTTGGCGGATGCTGAAGCAGTCATGCGAGGAATTGATCGTGTACCAGGGGTTGAATATACCGTCCTTATCCCGAACCTTAAAGGTGCTGAGCGCGCCTTAAGTGTTGGAGTTGATGAATTCAATCTCGTGATGTCAGTGAGTGAAGCGCACAATCAAGCTAATCTCAAAATGAGTTGCAAAGATTCTTTCAAAGGCTTGACCTCTGTGATTGACCTCGCGCATACCAACAATACTGCTGTGAATATTTCTTTATCCACCAGCTTTGGATGCCCTATGTCAGGGATGACATCTTTGGTGGACTTAATGGACTGGGTTGATCGCTTTGCCGCTATTGGTGTCCGTGGCATCACAATCTGTGACACGACAGGTATGGCTAATCCAGCGCAAGTTCAATCTGTCTGCGAAGCAGCGCAAGCCAAATACCCTCAACTGCAATGGACTTTACATTTTCATAATACGCGCGGTATGGGTCTTGCGAATGCCCTAGCCGCTGTCAATAGCGGGATTGATCGCTTTGACTCCTCATTGGGCGGCTTGGGCGGCTGTCCTTATGCTCCAGGTGCAACAGGTAATATCTGTACCGAGGAGTTGGTGCATATGCTTGATCTGATGGGTTTCAATACGAATACGCAGATCGATGCTCTACTAGATTGCTCTCAAGATTTACAATCTCTCATTGGACGTGCCTTACCTAGTCAATTATTAATGGCCGGAAAGGTTGATAGACTCTATCAAGCTTCCCGCCAACCTTAAATGAGCTGATCTGACCGAAGGGTGCAAGTGATACTCCACTTCATTAAATCTGTAATCGTTACATTGATTATTTGTAGCTTTTTATCCGCTGCGAATGCACAAGAATTTCCGCCAAAGAAAACCATTGTCATTGTCGTTGGCTTCGCTGCTGGTGGCTCTGCAGATAGCGCAGCACGTATCATTGCCAAAAAGCTGAGCGAAGATCTAGGGCAAAACGTCATCGTCGATAACAGGCCAGGGGCTGGTGGCAATATTGCGCATGCCTATACCGCTACTGCACCTGCTGATGGATCCATCATCTTATTTGGCTCCATCGGACCGCTATCGATTGCACCACATCTTATGAAATTACCGTATGACCCTCAAAAGGATTTAGCTCCTCTGACGATGGGTGTCACCTTTCCAAATGTTTTAGTAGTTATTCCGGAGCTGGGCGTAAAGAGTTTCAAAGAATATATTGCAATGGCAAAAAAGAATCCCGGCAAGATTACCTTTGCATCAACAGGCAGTGGATCTGCCTCCCATCTACAAGGAGAGCTCTTGAACGTACGTGCAGACATTGATACCGTGCACATCCCTTATAAGGGGGGCAGCCCTGCAATGGTTGATCTCCTTGGCGGCAGAGTCTCATCCTACTATTCAGCTCTAGCAACTGCTGATCCTTACATCAAAAATGGTAAGTTGATTCCGATTGCAACTACTGGCTTAAAGCGCGCGCCCACTCTTCCTAATGTCCCAACTATTGCAGAGTCAGGCTACCCTGGGTTTGATGCAAGCAACTGGTATGCATTTGTAGCCCCAGGGAAAACACCAGATATTATTTTAGAAAAATGGAATAAAGCGCTAGTAGCGGTACTTAAAGACAAAGCTACTAATACGCAATTAGCAGACCACGGTTTAACCCCAAACCCCGGAAGCCGCGAGGATTTAGCAAAGTACATCGCAAGTCAATCAGTTACCTGGGGAAAAATTATTACTGATCGAAAAATAACCGATGAGTAGAACACCCAAGGGCTATCACTCAATAGCTAATACTTAGTTTTTACTGGGCCGTCCAGCCGCCATCCATATTCCAAGCAACACCCCGAACTTCTGAAGCATCCGGACCGCAGAGGAATACAGCTAAAGCAGCCAACTGCTCTGGAGTGACAAACTCTCCTGAGGGCTGTTTCTCAGAAACTAGCGCAATCTTAGCGTCCTCATTTGAGATGCCCTCTCGCTCTGCACGTGCATCAACCTGCTTTTGAACTAAAGGGGTCAAGACCCAGCCAGGACAAATCGCATTGCAGGTAATACCTGTCCTCGCAGTCTCTAATGCAGTCACTTTAGTCAAACCAACAACGCCATGCTTAGATGCAACATAGGCAGATTTTTGAGAAGAAGCCACTAAACCATGTGCAGAGGCAATATTAATAATGCGACCCCAGTTACGTTTTTTCATCCCTGGTAACGCATGATGCGTTGTGTGAAATACAGCGCTCAGATTAATTGCAATAATCGCATCCCACTTATCTGTTGGAAAATCTTCAATATTAGCTACGTACTGAATACCAGCGTTATTTATTAAAATATCCAGTGAGCCAAAACGTTTTTCAGTCTGCTGAATGAGATCTTCAATTTCAGCAGACTTACTCATATCAGCGCCGTGATAATCAACCTCCACACCGTATGCTTTGATTTTTGCAATTGCTTCATCTTTCTCACCAAAGCCATTCACCATGATATTCACACCTTGCTTTGCTAAAGCAATTGCCATTCCCAAACCAATGCCACTCGTAGAGCCAGTGACTAAAGCTGTTTTACCTTTTAAAAAAGACATATGGATATTCTCATCAAGTGAAATAATAAAAACATAGGATACAACGAATCGATTTAGATCAAATGCAGCCAATGGCCTAATTGGTGCCAAAAACTGTTGGGGACCAAGGTTAGCAACCATGTCATAGTGAGGTAACGCAGTAATTTACCAATAAACATATAAATTAGACATGGAAGCCAAGCCAAGCGGAGCCAGCCTGCTGCGATACAAAGAGGGTCACCAAAGCCAGGTAACCAAGACAAGAGCAGCATCTTAGGTCCCCACTGTATTAACCATTCTCGCAAGCGTCCATTGCTACTTGAAGCATCAGATTTCATTTTTTTGTTGGCTATCAATCCCAGCCACCAATCGAACATACCGCCCAGAGTATTACCAACGGTTGCAACTAAGATTGCAATCCAATACAGGCTAGGATTAAGCTCGGTGTACCCAAACAAAATAGGCTCTGAGCCGATTGGCAGTAAGGTCGCAGAAACGAAGGCGCTAATAAAGACAGCCGGCAATCCGACGGATGGCATACCAAACCATCCAAAAAAACTCTGGAGCGCTTGATCCATTAAGAGAGGACCCCAGATTTTTTCAGGATAGTGATTTGTTCTTCAGTCAGGCCAGCCAATTTAAGCACTTCATTGGTATGCTCTCCCAAGGTAGGGGCTCGATAACGAATGGAGCCAGGATTTTGAGAAAGCTTAGGAATAATTCCGGGGACCTGTACTTTGAGACCATTGGCTGCTTGCACAGTCTCAATTACGCCGCGGGCATGATAGTGAGGATCCTCAGCAATATCTTTTGCCGTATAGATCTTACCTGCAGGAACTTCCGCTTCCAGCAAGCCTTTCAGGACTTGATCCAAAGTTAATGTTTTTGTCCAAGCATTAATCGCCTCATCAATTTCAGCTACCCGTTTGGCGCGACCGTCATTAAATGCCAATGTAGGATCTTCGCCCAGATCTGCTCTACCAATCAGGATCATCAAGCGCTTATAAATAGAGTCCCCATTACCAGCGATCAAAACATACTGCCCATCAGCACATCGATAGGCATTAGAAGGAGCAATCCCTGGCAAAGCACCCCCGGCAGGCTGACGTATTGCACCAAATGCTGAATACTCTGGCAATAGGCTTTCAGTTAAATTAAATACTGCCTCATATAAAGCGACATCAATCATTTGGCCCTGACCTCCACGAGCATCTCGCTCATACAAAGCCAGCAACACGCCAAGCGCACCATGTAAACCTGCGATCGTATCGCCAAGAGATACACCTGCCCTGACTGGTACTTCGTTCGGGTGGCCAGTGATATAACGCAGGCCAGCCATTGCTTCGCCAATTGCTGCAAAACCAGGCTCATCACGTCTAGGTCCATCCTGTCCATAACCAGAAATGCGCAACATAATCAGTTTTGGGTTTGCTTGATGTAATTCTTCCCAACCTAAGCCCCACTTCTCTAATGTGCCTGGTCGAAAATTTTCTATGACGACATCTGCTTCAAGCGCTAGCTTTCTGGCAATTGCCTGTCCCTCTTTGACACGCAGATCTAAGCAAATAGATTGTTTATTACGCGATTGCGCTTGCCACCAAACCGATGTTCCTTCATGCAGCATGCGCCACTTACGCAGTGGATCACCAAGGCCTGGAGCCTCAACCTTGATCACTTCTGCCCCAAAATCAGCCAGTGTTTTTGAGGCAAACGGGCCAGCAATGAGCTGACCTAACTCTAAAACTTTGACTCCCGAAAGGATTTGTTGGTGATTCTTTTGCATTTGAAAGCTCATGCCCTTTGCGTACCTATATATACAGATTATCTAAGCTATTTTCGCCTGATTTTGATCATCTAACAGAATTTTCAAATCTTGCTTAAACTAGCGTCTAAATCATAAATAAACCATCCAACCTATAAAACGAGAGTTTCATGAGTCACCCTATTCCCAAGCCAGATCAATACCAAGAAATACGCGAAGCCTTACGAGACCTCTGTGGAGCATTTGACTCAGCCTACTGGCAAAAAATAGATTACGAACGGGGCTACCCAGAGACTTTTGTAAAAGCCTTGACTGAAGCTGGCTGGTTAGCAGCTTTAATACCAGAAGAATACGGTGGCTCTGGATTAGGTTTGGCAGAAGCATCCGTCATCATGGAAGAAATTAATTTCTCAGGAGGTAATGCCGGCTCTTGTCATGGGCAAATGTACAACATGGGGACATTACTTCGACATGGGTCTGAGGAGCAGAAAAAAATGTACCTACCTAAAATTGCCAGCGGACAATTGCGTCTACAAAGTATGGCAGTGACAGAACCCACCACTGGTACTGACACTACTAAACTAAAGACTACCGCTGTCAAAAAAGGTGATAAGTATGTTGTGAATGGTCAGAAAGTTTGGATCTCTCGTATTCAGCATTCTGATCTCATGATCTTGCTAGCGCGTACTACTCCGATAAATGAGGTACAGCGTAAATCAGAAGGAATGTCGATCTTCATTGTTAATCTTGCAGATGCAATTGGTAAAGGGATGGAAGTGCGGCCCATTGCCAATATGGTAAATCATGAAACCAATGAAGTGTTTTTCGATAATTTAGAAATACCAGCAGAAAATCTGATTGGTACAGAAGGTCAAGGCTTTAAATATATCTTGGATGGCCTCAATGCAGAACGGGTTCTGATTGGAGCAGAATGTATTGGTGATGCCTATTGGTTTATTGACCGCGCACGACGCTATGCTAATGATCGCGTAGTGTTTGATCGCCCGATTGGTAAAAATCAAGGTATCCAGTTTCCAATTGCTGATAGCTATATTGAAACCGAGGCTGCTAATCTCATGCGCTTTAGAGCATGTGCGCTGTTTGATAATCATGAGCCCTGTGGACCAGAGTCTAATATGACGAAATACTTAGCTGCTAAAGCATCTTGGGAGGCGGCCAATGTTTGCCTGCAAACCCATGGTGGCTTTGGCTTTGCTAATGAATATGATGTTGAACGTAAATTTAGGGAAACTCGCCTCTATCAAGTGGCGCCCATCTCAACAAACTTGATCTACTCACATATTGCTGAACATGTTCTTGGTTTGCCAAGATCCTTCTGATAGCTCATTGAAATGAGTATTCGTCCGCTAGATGGTATTACTGTTATTTCACTCGAACATGCTATTGCTGCTCCCTTTTGCACACGCCAGCTAGCTGATCTAGGCGCTAGAATTATTAAAGTAGAGCGTCCAGGAAGCGGCGATTTTGCTAGGGCTTACGATAAACAAGTGAAAGGTCTTTCATCTCATTTTGTTTGGGTGAATCGCTCTAAAGAGAGTGTGACCTTAGATTTGAAGCAACCTTCAGCTCTAAGAATTTTAAAAACTCTTTTAAAAACAGCGGATGTCTTAGTACAAAATTTAGCGCCTGGCGCTGCGATACGTATGGGTCTCACTGCTGAGCTTTTACAAAAAGAAAATCCTCAATTGATCTTATGTGATATCTCTGGATATGGAAACAATGGCCCCTATCGAGATAAAAAAGCTTACGATCTTCTCATTCAGAGTGAAGCTGGGTTTCTATCGGTAACAGGCACACCCGAAAGTCCAAGTAAGGCTGGCAACTCTATTGCTGATATTGCAGCAGGCATGTATGCCTACACCAACATCTTAGCGGCCTTATTGCAAAGGGGAAAAACTGGCAAAGGCACAGTGATTGATATCTCAATGCTGGAATCGCTCGGCGAATGGATGAGTTTCCCGCTCTACTACGCCTATGATGGTGCTGATGCTCCCCCTAGAAACGGAGCATCTCATGCCACCATTTACCCATATGGCCCCTTCAAGGCTGGCGATGGCAAGACAGTGATGCTAGGACTTCAAAACGATCGTGAGTGGGTGCAATTCTGTGAAATAGTATTAGAGAGCCCTATGCTTGCTCAAGATGAGCGCTTTACTAATAACTTCAAGCGTAATGAAAAGCGTACTGAATTGCTTGAGATTATTAATGCCTGCTTTAGTAAGCTCACATCAGAGCAGCTGATTGCAAAACTAGATAAAGCTCAAATTGCCAACGCTCATTTGAATGATATGGAAGGCCTTTGGAAGCACGAGCAATTAAAGGCGCGTAATCGCTGGACAGAGGTGGGAACGCCTAATGGCAATATTGCGGCACTGTTACCACCCGGTTTAAATGATACCTACAACTATCGGATGGATCCCATTCCGGCCGTTGGGGAGCACACCGACTCTATCTTAAAAGAGTTGGGTTTAGCAGAATCTGATATTGCAAGCATGCGGGCCTCTGGCGCAATTTAAAGTAGCGGCGATGTAAGATGGGCGGCATTTTCTAAGTAATGATGCCAACGCGGCCGTCTTATCCAATGCTCGAGATCCACATATTCAGATTTTTCTAAATAAGAATTGATCAGTGTTTGGAGTTTGTTACAGAAATATTCGTTATACACAATCAGACTGATCTCGAAGTTCAAACGCAGGCTTCTCTGATCGAAGTTAACTGATCCGAAGATTGCAATTCTTTTATCGACTAGTAAGCTTTTAGTATGCAGTAAGCCGCCATCAAACTCAGCAATCTTCACTCCTGATCGCAATAAGTCACTGTAATAACTTTTACTACTCCAAGAGACCAATATCGAGTCGTTTAACTTTGGAATGATCAAGGTAACATTAACACCCCTTCTAGCGGCTGCCATGAGCGCTTGTAACAAACCATCATCAGGACCAAAGTATGGAGTTGTAATGGTGAGCTCTGCTCGAGCATCAATAATTGCAGAAAGTAGTACTTGATACAAAATATCATCTCGATAAACGGGCCCAGAGGCTAGCTTCTGGGTTATGACAGCTCCCACGTGCGGCGCTGCTGTCGGAACACATTCATTAAAATGAGTAATGCTGGGGTTATCAACACTCCAATCGAAAGCAAATGTCAGTTCAAACTGTGCGGCAACTGGACCTTCGACGCGTACCATAGCATCCACCCATTCACCCACTCCAGAATCTTGCTTGAATGTGCGTGGATCTACTAAGTTCATGCTGCCTGTCCAAACAATAGTGCCATCCACTACAAATATTTTTCGATGCAAACGTAAATCGGCACGTCTAAATTGAAATCTACCAATCTGAATTGGTAAAGCCTCTGTGACCTGGATACCAGCATTACGAAAACGAGCCGGCCATTTAGATTTGAACCAGTCTTTACTTCCTAACGAATCAAGCATGACGCGGCAAGCAACACCTCGTTTTGCAGCAGCAATCAGGGCTTCGCCAACTTCATCAGCAGATCCACCTAGAGCCCAAATATAAAACTCGAGATGAAGGCTTATCTTTGCTTGATTAATCTCATCAATAAAGCACTGCAAAATCTTCAGCGAATCTGTATGCAGCTCAACCTGATTACCAGCAACAACAGGAGAACCATTCTTGGCCTCTGCCAAAATACTTAAGGCTCTTCCCTCCAAGGGCATATTTTGCCTATCACCAGCATAGTCTTGGCATACTTTTTGGGTAATGCGCGTGTACTCGAGATTCATGCGACTAATTTTTTTAGTGAGTTTGCGACCTATAGGGCGCTCTCCAATGAGTACATATAAGCTAATACCGAGAACAGGAAAAGTCATCACAATGAAAATCCAAGCGAATGCTACCCCTACTGGTCTTCTAACGGAAATAATGATGCCAATGAAGTAAGTAACTAATCCAAAGTGGATGAATAAGAGCCAATTGATATTGAGCTCAAAGAAATGTCTTAGGAAAATACTCAGCAGGTCATTCATATCAACTCCAGTTCTGCCGCTATTCCTAGATGATCTGACAGTTTCACCCAGTCGTGCAAAATTTCTGCAGAATGGATCTTCAGGCCTCGCACATAAATCCGATCCATTGCTAATAAGGGTTTCATACTAGGGAAAGTCTTGGCTGGTGAGCCCGTTAAAACCTCAAAGACCTCCTCAAAGCCAGCTGCTTTCATTGGTGCGCCTACCCGATTACGCCAATCATTAAAGTCTCCGGCCACAATCGTTGGTCCTTGCTGGGTTAGCTCTTCAATATGTCCAATAATTTGTTCTAACTGACGTTCTCTACCGCGCTCAAATAAAGCTAAGTGCACGCAGAAACAATGAATGGGCTGATCTACTCCATCAAGCCAAGTCACACTATGTAGCAAGCCCCGTCTTTCAAAACGATATGCTGAGATATCGTAATTTAATCCTTTGTGCAACGGGTGCTTTGACAGAATTGCATTGCCGTGGTGGCCATCTGGATATTCCATATTTTTTCCATAATGCCAGTCGTGCCAAAAGTCTTCTGATAGAAAATGGGTTAACTCTGTCAAAGGCCATTGCCCAAATCGCCGAATTCTTCCGCGATGCTCTTGCTGTAATTCTTGCAGAAATAATAAGTCTGGGTGATGACTTCGCATCCTCTGCCGTAACTGGTAAATAGTTGAGTGCCTGTGCAAGGGAGAAACTCCTTTATGCACATTCATACTCATGACTGTGAAGCGAGCGCTTCTAGCCTGGTTCATTAAAATTGACCTGCCGCACTCTGCCGTCTAAGCCGCGCTGAATAAATCTCGCCCTCAACCAATTCTTGGCACTGCATGCATTTATTGCAAATGGATGCCTGCTCACGCAGCTCATCTATTGAGTCGATAGGATGGGCATCGAGATACTCGCGAAGATCCACATCAAGGATCTCGTTACAGAGGCAAACTACTTCGGCCATCAGTCGGAAAATAGGGATATAGATTGCATTAAGCTCATTTTGCCATTGCCTTGATAGAATCAAGCTCATGCTGACTGCTTTTCAAGACGCCCTAGCTCTACTGGCCCATCTAGATGGTGGGGTTCTGGGGATCGTGCTGGTTTCCCTGCAGGTAAGCTTGACTGCCCTACTCTTTGGCACCCTCATTGGGCTGCCAATTGGGGCGTTGCTCGCCACAGAAGAATTTAAGGGCAAGAAGTGGATTATCGTCGTCTTAAACACCCTAATGGGCGTTCCAACGGTCATTGTGGGAGTCGTTATTTATCTCATGCTATCTCGTACAGGGCCCCTAGGAGCCTGGGGATGGCTATTTACTGTCAAGGGCATGATCCTTGCGCAAATCCTCCTTACAACACCTTTAATTGCAGCCCTTAGCCGACAAATTCTGGAAGATTCTTGGAGAATTCATCGCGATACCTTCTTAAGCCTCAGACTACCCCCTTTGGCATGCTTTAAGTGGCTCATTTGGGATTGCCGTTTCTCACTCACCATTGCCGTCCTAGCTGGTCTTGCGAGAGCAATATCTGAAGTTGGTGCTGTCATGATTGTCGGCGGCAATATCGATCACTCCACGAGAACCATGACTACTGCAATCGCTTTAGAAACTAGTAAGGGCGATCTGCCCTTAGCGCTTGCCTTAGGCATTGTCTTGCTTGGAATTGTTCTATTAGCAAATCTATTTACATTTGCAGTTCGTCAAATAGCAGAGCGTCGCTATGGATAACACCAACGAACAATTTAAGAAGTTCATTGAACTTAAAGACATTATCGTTAAAAGTAATGACAGAGTAATTCTGAGCATTCCCTATGCCATCATTCCGGCAGATCGAATTACTGCTTGCATTGGCCCTAATGGTGCAGGCAAAACTACCTTATTAAAACTACTCGATGGACTCATCAAACCAGATGTTGGGACAGTGAGTTACTCATTTACCAATAAGACTGCGTTAGTTTTGCATCACACTCCAATGCTTAAAGCCTCTGCCAAAACAAATTTGAGTATGGTGAGAGATGCAGACCCTGTAATTACAAACGCAGAAATACAGCAAGTAATTGAACGGGTAGGCTTGGAGAAACTAGCAACCACCCCCGCTAACAAGCTCTCTGCTGGGGAAAGGCAAAAGCTTTGCCTAGGGCGAGCAATTCTGCAAAAGCCAAATTTAGTCTTGCTAGATGAGCCTACAGCAAACCTAGATCCCAACACTACTGAGCAAGTTGAAGAAATGATGCGTCAGTTTGACGCACAAGATACTGATATTATTTTTTCATCACACCAACTCGCACAAGTACAAAGACTTGCGCAATACATTATCTTTATTGATCAAGGTGAGATAAAAGAAAAGGGACCCGTAGGCCCCTTCTTTTTAAATCCTCAAACTCAAGCTGCTAAACGCTACCTACATCAAGAATTATTAGCTGACTAGTTAGCTAACTAAGCGCTGATAAATTACTTAGCTGCCGCTACTGGGGCGACAAATGGTGGAGGAGCTGTGCAAGCAGCAGGCGCTGCTGTACCGGACATTCTAAAGCGATCAGCAACTTTGTTTTGAGCTTGGCAGAGCTGATAAGCACCCATCCTATCGCCATAAGCAGCTTTAGCCTTTGTCAATGTTGCAGCTTCTTGAGCTTCCGGAGTTAATGGCGGCAATGTAGCCATAACAGAAGCAGCAGCAAATGCACAGAGTGTGAAAGCAATGATCTTTTTCATAGCTTTGTCCTTATTTATTAACTTTGTTATACCAAATCTCATGATGTTCCTTGGCCCAAGTAGCATCGACATAGCCTGTCAACATGCCATCTGAGGAACCTTGCATACCAATAGATCCAATGTAGATGTGGCCCATAGCCATAGTAGTCATTAGGATAGATGCTGAACTATGAATGATATTTGCCACCTGCATAGTTCCACGGATGTACTGGATTTCCATGAAGGGAACAATCATATCGAGCACAAAGCCAGAGGCTGAAATTACTAGACCTAAGAAAGTCATACCAAACCAGAACCAAATTTTTTCACCGAAGTTAAAATAGCCTGCAGGTGGATGTTTTCCGCCGAATAGTCCACCAAATGACTTGATCCAAGTTAAATCGCCTTCACCAGGGATATTTCTGGTTGCAAACAGCAAGAAGAAAATCACAACGCTTAGAGTAAATAATGGACCAGAGTAATTGTGAATATTTTTAATAATATTTAGGAAGGTGCCATAAGCAAGACCCCCCATCACAGGCAATGCAAAGTACTTGCCCCACAGAATCAAAATACCAGTTAAGGCAAGGCTAATAAAGCTGGCAGCCATTACCCAATGAGTAAAGCGCTCAAAACCACTGAATCGTTTAATTTTTTGACCTGTAAGCGGAGCATGTAATTTAATCGGACCTTTGATCAAAAACACTGCAGCGATACCAAAAAAGGCAATCGCCAATAGCCAGGCACCGTAAACAGTAATTACACCGTTCCGAATCACGCGCCATTGCTGACCGGCACGTTGAATTAAAACGCTGGCTTCTTTGTCAGGAATACTGACAAAGTTATACGGGTCGCTATTGGCAGAATTCCAAAGAAACTGCTCGCCAACCTGAGGAGAGTTTGCAGGCTGAGATTGGGCTTGCGAACCGTCAGAGACAGCACCAAGATTCTTTGGATAGTCGATGCCACTTGGAGACGGTAGAGGCGGCATTGGAGCGCGTTCTGCTAAACAGACGCCGCTCAGCAAACTGAGTGAAACACCTAGGGCCATGACCCAAGAGCGACTAACACTAGAGAATGATCGATTCATGCAAATATCCTTAAACGTTTTCGTTCTATTTATTGTTATTTAATTGGTCACTTAAAGCGTGAGTACTCAGACTGATTCTGATTGCGCTTATTGATCGATTCCGTCCAACTTGCATCAATAGAAGGGGTCCAATTTTTAGTCATGAAGCCGTTATCCGCTCCCATGTAAGGCGCAACATCTGGACGCTTAGCTGCTTTTGCGGCAATCTCAGGGGGCTCAGAGCACGCCGCAAGAAAAGCTGCTGCTGCCAAGCACAAGCCAATGGTTTTCAAATTCAATTTCATGACTTGGCTCCTGGAATTTTATCTGCGGGCGTAGGTTTTGGTGATGAGTCCATCGGACCATACGCAGTAGTCCAACCAAAAATATCTTTACTTGGATATCTACCGTTCGCTTCACGAACTGAAACGCGCTTGGCATAGATAGAAGAAATGACTTCACTGTCTCCGCCGATTAATGCCTTGGTGGAGCACATCTCTGCGCACAATGGCAACTTACCTTCTGCCAAACGATTGCGTCCGTATTTCTCAAACTCAGCAACGCTTCCATTGGCCTCAGGACCACCGCTACAGAATGTGCATTTATCCATTTTACTTCTGACACCAAATGCGCCTGAACTCAAGAACTGAGGCGCGCCAAATGGGCAAGCAAATGAACAGTAGCCACAACCGATACAGATATCTTTGTCATGCAAGACCACGCCTTCGTCGGTGCGATAGAAGCAATCTACTGGACAGACTGCCATGCAAGGCGCATCTGAGCAGTGCATACATGCAACTGAGATTGACTTTTCTTTGCCGATAATACCGTCGTTCACTGTCACTACACGGCGGCGATTAACACCCCAAGGTACTTCGTTATCGTTTTTACAAGCAGTGACACAACCATTGCACTCGATGCAGCGTTCTGTATCACAAATAAATTTCATTCTTGCCATTGTGTTCTCCTGACTTTATTTTTTAACTTAGGCGAATTTTTCGATTTGGCACATGGTGGTTTTAGTCTCTTGCATCATC
>Ga0136642_1000958_pt1 | contig 13309 bp, 10 predicted proteins | sample LowCatLa1302831Y_FD_115313 | JGI IMG/M metagenome (GOLD analysis project Ga0136642, IMG submission 115313) | Freshwater microbial communities from Lower Cathedral Lake, Yosemite National Park, California, USA - 13028-31Y | ecosystem: Environmental > Aquatic > Freshwater > Lake ... | reverse complement strand
GGCAATGTCGGCCAGGGCGTCGTTGCGCGCCACGTCGTCAATCTGGCCGTGGTCCCAGAGCTCCACGGCCAGGGCGTCACGGCCGAATCGATCGATCAACTTGTGTAGGGTCCGTTCGGCGGCGCGGGGGCCCTCGGATTCGAGTGCCCTCGTAAGTGGGCCCTTGCGACACCCCGTCAGGACTACGACGTCACGGAGTTGCCGGGCGACCTCGTCGTAGGTGAATACCGGAGCCCCCTTCTCTCCTCGGGCGAGGTGGGCTTCGCCGAGCAGGGTCGAGAGTCGACGATACCCCTCGGGCGAGCGGGCTAAAAAGACGAGATGCTCTCCCGTTGGATCGGGAACACCAACACGATCATCCACTGCCCCAAAGGTCAGTTCCGTGCCGAAGATGGTGGCGAGACCCAGCGCTCGCGCAGCCTCGGCGAAACGGACAACGCCGTAAAAGCCACTGTGGTCAGTCAAGGCGAGGGCCCCGAGACCAAGGCGGACGGCCTCGACCACGAGTTCCTCGGGATCACTCGCACCGTCGAGGAAGCTAAAACCTGAGTGGGCGTGCAGTTCGCCGTAGAGCGTCACTAGTCGTACATCCCCGTCAGCCACCACTGGCCACCCTCGGTCGTCACCAGCATCGCCTCACCCGTCTCCAGAATCACCTGGGCGTGGGCGCGACGCCGTGGTGCGGCCCACCACTGTTCAATGAACAGCCACGGGCCGGCGCACCACGTAATACGTCGACGCACGCCACGCTCTAACACGAGAACCGACGGCGTCCCCGTCATGGCGCCGCGAACGCCGAGGCGCACCGGTTGATTGTCACCGTCGAGCACCTCAACCCGCACCGGATAGCGAAAGGATGTGGTGGGTGCCGGTGAGCCGAGTTGCCCCGGCCACGGCGCCTCGTCTCGGGCGGCTGCCCGCGGTGCGCCCCAAGGCACGAGCGCCGCTCGGTCGTCGGGGCTGCGGCCACCACGAACGTCCGCCACCAACACCCCGTCAACCCCGAGCCGGTGCCGAAGCCGGTGTGCTGCGGCCTGCGCCCGGTCGTCACTAGCACTGCGCTGACCAAAAAATCCCATCTGCTCTTCCGCGCGCACGTCCTCGCCGCGCGCGGTGCGCAGTCGCGCCAGCAACTGCTTGTCTCGTTGGGCGGGAAGCTCATACAGTTCACCGCGCGCCACGCGGTGCAACACCTGAACCGTGCGGCTGAAGCGTTCAGCCACCCGTGCCGGAGCGAGTTCAGCAAACTCCCCCACCGTCACCAGACCCAGACGCCGCGCAGTCGTCGTCAGTTCCTTATGGCCAAGAACGGCGAGGGGCTGTACGTGCCGAAAGAGTCTCGTTCCACCCGCGGGAACTACCGTTCGTTGGCGAGCGGCCAGTTCGGCGCAGAACAGTCCTTCCGCTACCCCGAGACTGACCTCGTAGCCGGTGACATCACGGACGGCGGCCGCTACCGCATCCATCACGGCGTCATCCCCACCAAAAAAGCGACTCGGACCCCGTATTGGCATGGTGATGAACCCCAGACGAATTGGTTCCACGAAGGGGCAGATACTCACCAGGGCGTCCAGCACCGCGACGAGAGACCGCAGTGAGGATCCGTCCGCCTGTTCGACCGACAGCTCCTCAATCCAGAGCGCGAGTAAGCGCTCCACTTAACTGGCCACCGCCCGCCCACGGCGATCGGGCACCACAAGCACCCGCTCGGCCCCGCGACCGGCCGCCCCGCGACCACCAACGCGCACGGTAAGGGATCGCGACTCGAGACGAGACGAGGCCACCCACTCCGTGTGGGTCACATCGAGAGAGACCTCAACGGGGAGCGGCCACGGGGCCACGGGCTCCGTCAGGGCAATCAGGACGGTGCCGCGTTCGCGAACACGGTCCATTAAATTCCTCGCTGCCGCATGGGCGGGTCGTGACGGTGGTCGCACAATCAGCAGGTCGACTCCATCGACCAAGTCGGCCGCCGACTCCGCCCACGCACCCCGCGGGCGGGGAACGAAGAGCACGCGACGTAGGTCGAGTCCGAGGTCAGCAATGGCGACCACTCCAGGGTCATCAACCCCCACCACTGCCGCCCAGTGGCCCTTGGCACTGGCCTCACTGAGCAGACTGAGGGCCACGCTGACCCCACCCCAGCCCGGAGGGGACTGCACACCCACCGTCGCACCACGACGGAGACCACCGTCGGGCAATAGGCTCCGCCAGGGCTCGGCGACGGGCAATGTCTTGGTCTTGGCGAGTGTTACGGGACGAATGGCGGCACGAATATCGTCCGAAAGAGCGGGCCGTTTGTCAGAAAAAGCGAACATATGTTCGCTAGAGTACTCACTCCCCGTGACGTCCGACAAAAGACCTGCTCAGGGTGGTCAGTCCGGGTACGAACGACCGTGCAAAACTGTGGTGGAAGAAATGGAGGCGCCGTGTGCGGTCGCGTAACACTCTTTAGTCCGCCGAGTCGCCTTGCTCGTTTTCTTGACGCCACCCTGGCCGCGGGGCTTGATCCCGAGGGGCACCCCAGTTGGAACATCGGCCCCCAACGCCAACTTTTTGGCCTCACCATCACCGACGGCCAGCGTGTACTGCAGGGCTACCAGTGGGGACTTATCCCGAGCTGGGCTACGAGTCCGGCTATCGCGAACCACTGCATCAACGCCCGGGGCGAAACCGTGGCCGAGAAGCCCTCGTTTCGTGAGGCCTTCCGTGCACGACCGTGCGTGCTTCCCGTGGACGGCTTCTACGAATGGGCGATTCAGGGACGTCATCGTCAGCCGCACTACTTCACCCGTCGTGACGGTGCCCCCGCCCTCTTCGCGGGCCTCTACGAATACTGGCGTGATCCGACACTGCCCAGTGACGCACCGTTGCGACAGACCTGCACCGTGCTCACCACCGAGCCCAGTGACGACATTGACGGGGTCCACGACCGCATGCCGGTCATCCTCGATCCACGAGACGCCCTCTCGTGGCTCCGTACGGATGAGCGAGGCGTCGACGCGCGCCTCGAACTGATTCGGTCGGCGCCAGTGGGCACACTGACCCACCTCGCGGTCAACCCCGCGGTGGGTTCAGTACGCAATGACGGGCCCGATTTGATCGAGCCCGCCACTGCACATACTGAACGTTTGTTCTAGATCAAGCTGCGGGGTTCGGACGAATAGCGACGCCCTTGAGGTCAAGGTACTGCGCGTCAATCGGAACGACCTTGAAACTCAAGACCAACTGGGTGTTGTCGGTTGGCGACCCCTGGTACACGTACTCCGGCAGCGCCAGCGTCGTGCCATCGTTCATCGTGAAGATGCCGTAGGCCAGGGTGAAGCTAGCGAGCTTGATCGTCTGCTCCAGCGGTGGCACCGTATCGGTGGTGGTGTACAGCGTCGGCATAGGTGCAACCGTCGTGGTCGTCACGGTGCCGGTAACACCGCTCGCCCCCGAAACACCGCTCACGCCCGTCGCACCCGAGGCGTCAGCTGAACGGAGCAACGTTCCAGTTGCCGACTTGAAGTCGTAGGCAATAAGACCTCCCTCGGGAAGAACTACGGGGTGAGGCTTGGGCGTCGTGACGCCGGTAGGGCCCGTGCTCCCCGAGTCACCCGTCGAACCGGAGACACCGGAAGGACCCGTAGCGCCATCGCCCGTAGGACCCGTTGATCCCGTAGGGCCAGTCACGCCAGTAGCACCGGACGCACCAGTGATACCCGTCGCGCCCGAGGGTGATCCGTACCCGTAGAGCGTGGGGACTGGACCAGTCACGCCACTCGCACCCGTCACGTCAGGTCCACCAAAAGAGCCGCGACAGACAATGCAGATTGGCCGAGTCACGCCGGTAGCGCCAGTGGGGCCGGTAGTACCAGTCACGCCGGTAGCACCTGTTGCACCACTGTCACCGCTGAAATCCGTGAGCGTAACGACGCCCGTGGGACCCGACACACCCGGGAAACCGGTTGCGCCTGTCGGCCCAGTCGCGCCAGTTACCCCCGAAACACCGCTGACGCCAGTCACCGTAACGTCGCGGACGCTAAAGGTGGCTGTCGCAGCACGGGTGGCCAAGTGAGCAACCTTGACGGTACCGGAGGAGGGCGCGGTGACGCTAGAGGAACCAACCATTGGCGAACCCATCGCGGGGGCATGTGTCGTAGCCACGCCGCTGTACATCACGGCGCCGCTGCCGTTGGCCTGGTTGACAATGGACATCTGGGCCGCGATCTCACTTACCGCACTAGCTGGTGCCTGCAGGGGGTAGGTGTTCAGCGCCGTAGCAGTGAAGGACACACCGTTCGCCGAGGCAATGTCACCCTGCGCATTGAAGGTGATGCTGTCCTCGAGGCTCGTGGGTGCGCCGTTGAAGTCGACGGGTACGGTGATCGTGGTGTCGGCAGCTCCCGCAACCGAAGCCACCGAGGCGGCTCCGAAGGTCACGCCAGGGCTCGCGGCAGTGGCCAGCCCCACCGCAGTGTTGATGTAGTCCGACGCCGTCACGGCACCACTGGGGACCGTGGCACCGCTAGCACCAGACGCATTGGCGTCATTACGAGAGATACCCCACACGGCGTACCCGTTGTTCGCGACAATGTCACCGCTGTAGCTCACGCCATTCGTGGTGGAGCCCTGTGACGTTACGACGCCGGGAGTCGACGAGGTCATCGGAGTACCAATGTCCACACTCAGCGCGCTGGCTACTGACGTCAACGTCGCCACCAGATCGGACGGGGCGCTGAGTGAGTACACGGGAGCGGAGGACGTGGCCGACGAAAGCGCATCGAGACCAGTAAACGTGTAGTTCGTCGGGCGGATGGCCATCGCCCCACTGCCGGCAAGCTTCAAAGCGTCCCTGGCGTGAGAAGTAGCGCTCACCGGAGCGGCAAAGTTCAGCACCGGTAGTTCGGAGCCGAGGCCACCGAGTGCGGTCACTGCACCAGTCATGAGGACAGCAACTGCCCCCACCGACGTGGCGACCCGCAACTGGAAGGTGCGCCATACCGAACGAGCAGCTTCATTCCGGGTGGCCAGAGTGGCGACGTAGAGGTGCTGAAATGCTGCGGCGTTGTACGTGGTCGATGCCACGGGGTTTGCGTTGCTGAGTCGTTCTTCAATGGACTTCATGAGGCCTCCTTAGTCTCTACATGCTTCCTGTCGCGAGGAGCGACGAATTTCACGAAACTTGTGCGTTGTCGAAAAAACGACGAAAACGTTCCTGGGCTCGTGTCAATCGCACGGCGGCGGCGTTCTCAGTGATGCCCAGCACGGTAGCGATGGCTGCGGCGGAAAGTCCGTCCCAGAAGTGCAGCAGGATGAGTTCGCGATCATCCTCACTGAGCGACCCTAGGGCCTGCGTAATACCCTCGTCGCCGATAACGGCATCCTCGGCCGAGGCCGTCGTTCCCGACGAGCGGAGTTTGGATGCCGTGATGGCGGCGTTCGTCGACTTGCGAACCGCGTTGCGCCGCACATTGCGGGCAACGGCGATAGCCCACGGCACCGCGCCATCAACCGGTACATCATCCATTCGACGCCACAGCACTAGCAATACGTCAGCCACGATGTCGTCAAGGTCAGCCTTGGCAAGCGGGTACTGACGTCGAGCTACGTAGGCGGCGACGGAGGGTGTTACCTCGTCTGCAATTTGGCGAAATCGCTTTTCTCGTTCTGCTGTCACTGTACGTCCCTGTCTCGACTCGCCCCATTCTTACAGTCAACGCGAGAAAATCTCGACCATTTTCTTAGGTTCTGGATTGTCAGTTGGACGCGAAGCAACTCTTGATAGCCGCAAGCCCCGCCGGCTGCAGCAGCCCAGGGTTCGACGGCGTCGGCACGGTCATCGAGGGAACCGAAGAACCGAAGAACAGGGCCCAAAACGCGAGGCCCCGGTACCCGTGGGTTTTGGCGTACTGACATCCGGCGGTGAACCAGTTGGCCTGAATTGATTCGTCGAACGTGCCCGACAGTGACTTAAGAGAGGACTGCACGTACGCACCGTCGGTCGCCAGAATGCCGACTTCACCAAGGACTGATCCCGCCGAGGAGGTCGGGAACGTGTACTGCGCCGCAAATGACTCCCAACCCGCCACCAGATCGCTCACCGACGAGGAGGGTGTTGCGCTAGGGACGCGGGGGTAGAAGTCATACCAGTTCTGCGCGCCGGCCACTGGCGGACCCGTCATTATTTGATTGACCGACATGTCCCAGACCAACTGACCGCGAAAGTAGTCGTGCACCCACGCAATGAAGGTGGCCCAGTGGGGGTCGCTCGAGAGATTGGAGAGCTCCGATTGCACCACGAAACCTTCAACGTTCGTCGTGCGCGCCATTTCGAGGTAGGGCCGAAGCGCGGCCTCGTAGGAGCGGAACCACGCCGCGGGATTCGACGGGACCAGGAGGCCGCGCCACTGCACACCCAGGCGGTGCTCGCTGATGAGGGGCCGGAGCGTCACGCGCAGACCCTTGCTCTCAAGCCCTCGCACCACGGCCGTGAGTGCCGCGGGACTCGGTGCGGCACTATCACTCGGTGACCACGCCGTTGTCGTCACGACATTCGAGTGGAGTGATGGCGTGAAGAGAGGAAACACCAGTGTGACGGCATTGGCGTTCAGATTGGTAATGAAGGTGCCGTAATTCGCCGCTTGACGGGTGAGCTGATCGAGGGAGGGCGAAGGCGTCGAGCCGTAGTACACGAGGTTCAGACTACGAACAGCGAAGGGCGTCGTCGCCCCAGCGGCACGGGTGAGCCCCGGCACCACACCCGCGACAATCGCGGTGGTGGCGAGGATGAGACGGAAATGACGACGAACTGTGGTGCTGAGCATCGGGACTCTCCTGGCGGTAGACGCGGGTGCGCCGGTACCGGTACTTCAAGTTACCGTTCCAGCATCACCGTCTTCGAGGCCAGTCCAGCATTTGAGAAGTATTTGTCATTCCGGTGAGAATTAACCACAGTGGTGACTGCTACTTTCCTGAGTACGCCACCACTAAAGGATCCGCCGTGTCCACACACACCCGCCCTCGCCACCTCACTTTGGCCATTGCGTCACTCCTCCCCCTCGCCCTCCTCATCACGACCCCCCTCGCCGCCCACGCCAGCTCAGTGGGGGCGGCCCAGACGCTGCCCACCGTGACGACGTCCGGGGCCGGAATGTTCGCTGCAGTGAGTTGCGTGACTACGGCTAACTGCGTCGCGGTCGGGCACGATCAGGTCCTCTCGCGACCGATGGTCGCCGTGGAACACAATGGCAGCTGGCTCGCACTGCCCGACCAGCCCAGCCCAAAGACCACCTCACCCCTTTCAGGGCAAGGTGCCTACTACGGGGTGAGCTGCGCCACAGGTGGTACGTGCGTCGCGGTTGGTAATGACACCGTGACCGGCACACCGTTGGTGGCAAGGTCCACCAACGGCGTTTGGTCAGCGTCCGCTGATCTGTCCGTCTCGGGGACGCTCTCAGCTATCAGTTGCCCCACGTCGACGTACTGCGTGGCGGTGGGGAGCAATTCGACAACCGGCACCCCGTTGACTGCCCTCTTCAGTGGTGGCCAGTGGACGGTATCGACACCGTGGCCCCAGTCGGGTGCCCTCTACGGGGTCAGTTGCGTCGATAGCGTTTCGTGCACCGTCGTAGGCGTCGATAATTCCTCCGGCACGCCATTCACGGCGAGTGTAAATGGCGGGAGTTGGACTGCGCTAAGTGACGCCGCATTCTCGGGCACCTTCAATGCCGTGAGTTGCACGACAGCGTCGGACTGCGTTGCCGTTGGCGTCAACACCACGACCCAACAGCCCGCAATTGAAGCTCTTAGCGCTGGCTCCTGGGGTTCGCCCTCCTTTGTCTCGACCGCTGGCACACTCAATGGTGTGGACTGCAGTGCGGCCACTACGTGCTCCGCCGTGGGCCAAGACCTCACCACCACGAGCCCAATGACCGTCCAATTGACGGCAGGCCAGCTTGGTGCACCAGTCGACGCCAACATCAGCGGGTTCTTCACTGCCGTCAACTGCCCCAGTGATGGCCCCTGCGTGCGCGTCGGTCAAAACGACGCATTGGTCGCTATCGCCCAGGCCGACGGCGCGGTCAGCACGGTTAGTTCGACTGGGACGGGACCCGGATCGCTCAGCAGCGTCTCGTGCCCCACGACCCAATACTGTGTCGCCGTTGGTCAAAATGTAGCCACGTTGGCCCCGATGTACGTCGCACAAGTCAATGACAGCTGGGGAGTGCCAGCCGACGTGGCCCTTAGCGGTTCGCTCGGCGGTTCGCTCACTGCAATTAGTTGCCCTACGGTCAACGACTGTGTCGCGGTTGGTCAGAACAACAACACACTGCTACCACTGCTGGTCACTGAAACGGCCGGCGCGTGGAGCCCTCCTCACGATCTCGTCAGCAACGTTGTGGGCCAAGGGGTCTTCACGGCCGTGAGCTGCGCCTCCAGTGGCGAGTGCGTCGCCGTGGGCCACGAAGCGGTCACCAACACGCCATTCGCCCTTCGTGAACACAACGGTACGTGGGGTGCGGTAACCCGCCTGAGCACAATCAAACTGACTGACGCCACCGTGGCCCTTCAGGGCTACTTCACTGGCGTGAGCTGCCCCACTACGTCGAACTGCACGGCCGTCGGGTACGACGTCGACAAGGCACTGCCCTTCGTTGCGACGTGGTCAAACAACACGTGGTCGACACCACTGCTGGTCGCCACGGATCGCGCCAAGAATGGCGTTGAACTTAACGGTATTTCCTGTGCCGATTCAGCCACCTGCATGGTGGTCGGCGTCGACCACAGCATGAATCAGGCGGCCTACCTCGCCGAAACGAATGGGCAGTGGGCCCCCCTCGGCGACCTCCTGACGACTCGTCTGCGCGGCAACCTTCACTCGAACCAAGGTGGTTTCACGTCCGTGAGTTGCGCCGCGCTCGGTGACTGCACTGCCGTCGGCAGCGACACGGCGACCGGCCAGGCGTTTTTCACCACCCAGACCAACGGGAATTGGGATAACGCCACTGATGTGAGCACCACCCCCGTCCCTACGCACGCCGGCCAGGTCTTCAACGCCGTGAGTTGCGCCACTTCGACCACCTGCACCATGGTCGGACTTGATCCCATCAGCGACTCGGCGACCGCCTTCACTGAGACGAACCACGGCACCAAGGACATTGGTCCCGCCACCCACGTCGTCTTTCTGCGCCAACCAAGCGTCATGACTACCGTCGGCAAGGTAATGGTCCAGCAGCCAATCATCGCTATCGAGGACGTCAATGGCAACGTGGTCACGAACGAGAGCTCCACAATCGTGACACTTCGCTTACGTTCCTCGAAGGGCCTCGGCATCTGCAAGGCCCTCGATCACGACGGCATCGCGCGGCTGGTTGCCTGTCACCTCACGTCGACTGGCTACTTCCGCTTTGTGGCGACCACCCTGCCCGCGCTGAAGCCAGCGCGATCACACTGGTTCCGCATTACGCCGAAGGTTCCCAGCCGTCACCGGCCGCACCACTAGGAACGCCTTTACTTCCGTGCCGGCCACCAGAAGCGTTCACCGAGGGTGAGCGCAATCGCGGGCACCAACACTGTTCGCACCAGCAGCGTGTCGAGCAGTACACCGGCGCAGACGATGACACCAATCTGGGTTAGGGCAATGAGCGGCAGAACACCCAGGACGAGAAAAACCGATGCCAGGAGAACACCGGCCGAGGTAATGACGCCGCCGGTCATACGCAGGGCCTGCAACATGCCCTGATTTGCCCCGAGGCTCGCTCGCTCTTCCTTGGCACGGGCCGTGAGGAAGATGTTGTAGTCGACACCAAGGGCCACCAAGAACAAGAAGGCGTAGAAACTAGTCCCGGTGTTGAGCGCCGGGAAGTGCATCAGGTGGGTAAAAATGAACCACGCAATACCCAGGGCGGCAAAGTAGGTGCCGATAACGGAGACCAGAAGGAGCAACGGCGCCACGAGGGAGCGCAGCAAGAGGAACAAGACAACGAGCACCACGAGCAAAATCAGTGGCGCGAGGAACTTCGTGTCATGGTTCGTCGCGTTCGAGGTGTCGAGGCTGATCGCACTATCACCACCGACCGTCGTACCTGACACCGTGGCTAGTCGCGAACGGAGATCATTGATCAGCGCGTAGCTGGCCTGCGAGCTCGGCGCGGCTGAGGTCGTCAGGTCGATCTCCGACCACGTGGCGGTGTGCGGGCCATCATTAATCGCGGTCACACCGGGTGTGGCCTGGGCAATGGCGCGAGCCACGGTGACCGCGCTGGTCGGCGCAATCACGACCACGGGATCCGCGCTGCCGGCGGGGAAGGCCGTGGCCAATACGTTTTGGCCAACCACGCTCTCTGGGGTGGCCGTGAACTGCTGGGTCGAGGACAGACCAGTCTTGCTCCCGAGGCCCAGCGCAGAGGCCAACACGAGGAAGACTACCGCGGCAACCAGAATGATGCGGGGTCGCTTAGCCACGCCCGCTCCGATGCGACCAAAGACGCGGCCATCGCTGTGTCGCTGATCGCCGTTCTTCGGGACGAGGGGCCAGAAAAGTCCCCGACCGAAGAGGACGAGGGCCGAGGGCAAGACGAAGAGACCGAAGATGGCGGCCACCACAATGCCGATACCGGCGGCGTAACCGAGGGCGCGTGTTCCCATGAGAGTGGCGGTTAGTAAGAGGCCGAGCGCGATGGCTACGGTGCTCGCTGACGCAACAATCGACTCGCTCGTCCGGCGCAGGGCTTCGCGCATGGCCACGAAGCGGTTCTCCTCATGGCGTAGCTGATCGCGGTAGCGCGCGATCAGAAGCAGGGCGTAGTCCGTACCGGCACCGAAGACAATGACCTGAGCGATGCCGGTCGAGGCACCGTCGAGGCGAATTCCAACGTGCGATGCGAGGTGGGCCGCAATACTGGCCGACACCTGATCGGCCATGCCGACCACGAGAAGTGGGATAAGCCACAGCACGGGGCTGCGGTAGGTGGCGATGAGAAGAAGGGCCACCACAATGACCGTGGCCAGCAGCAAGTTGGTGTCCGCGCCATTGAATACCCGACCGAGGTCGGTCGTAAAGCCGGGGGCGCCGGTCACCGCCGTGCTAACTCCATCAACGGGGTGGGACTGCAGCAGTGCGCGCAGCGCCAGCACACGGTTCGACACCGCGTTGTCGTTCGGCTTCGCCGACACGGCGAGGGTGACAATGGCGACGCGCTGGTCCTTCGAGACCTGCACCGGTCCGAGGAGTGACGAGGGAGACGCCGGTGACGCCGTGGCCACGGCGGTGGGAAGACCACTCGCCTCGTGTTGGATGGCCGACACCTGTGTCGGGCTGAGGACCTGGTGGTCAGCGCGATAAAAGACGACAATCGCCGGCTCAATCGCCGAAACAGGAAGCAGTGCTTGGCGCTCGCTCACGATCAGCGATTGGTCGGCCTTTGGCAATCCACTGACCGCGGATGGCTCATTGATAGTTGGCGTCTTTTGCGACAGCACGCCGCCGACGACAACGAGGAAAAGAAGCACGACAGCGAGCGCGCTACGAAGGTGACGAGGTGACCACATAGTTATAGTTTCTCCAGACTGGAAATTCTTCGTCAGTTTAAACGGCAGTGCTCGAATCATCCCATCATCGATGGCGCGGGGCGACGCGGAGGCACTCCTCAGTGGAGGTGATGGGAATCGAACCCACTACCTCTTCATTGCGAACGAAGCGCTCTGCCAAATGAGCTACACCCCCGAGGGATACCCAGTTTAGCCGACGGCGTACTGACGGGTCTCGGTCTCGTCCTCGATTGAGGCATCATGGTACTGCTCGGCGACTGGCGCGTAGGCGGTGGCGCTTCGACGAACGCCCAGCGAGGCGGGCTCAAGATACCCGAGAGCCACCGATACGCAGGCCAGTGCGACAAAGAGCACCAGGGCGCTGCCGGTGAGGAGTGCGGCGTCCACGAACAAGGAGCCACCCGAAATCGTTGCAATCGCAGTCAGCAGCAGCGTACCGGCAACGAGACCCGCAAAAATACGAGCACGGCGGAGGCGCATTGACACCAAAGGTTGCTCAGCGACCGCTGTCTCGACGAGGGTATTCGGCACTGAAGAGTACGCGGCGTACCGGTTCTGGGCCGGGGCCTCCAACACCTCACCGTCGCGTACCACGCGCAACCGTGGACGGATGTCCGCTTCTTCCATCGGCGCTTCATCTTCGAGCAGACGGGCCGGCTGCACCGAGTACCCCTGGCGACGCATGATCTGCAAACCCTGGCGGTAGTTCAGAATCGACTTGTCGAGGTTGGCCTCGCGAACACGGCGGACGGCAAAGGGGGTCAGCAATACCACCCACACCATGACAACGCCGAGAACAATCATCGGTGTGCCTTGTCAGATGAGCACGTATTCATTGAGGTAAAAAATACTTCTCGTCCACTTTGCTGTGGTGGATAGTCAGTGACTTTTTTTGCAGAAAAAACTACTCATGCAGACCGCACTCAACCTTGTCGGCACCGGCCCATCGACCCGAGCGACGGTCGCCCGGAGTGAGGGGCTTAATCGTCGCGGGAGCACATCCGATCGAGGCGTACCCTTCGGCCCAAAGAGGGTGTTCCGGAAGATTGTTCGAGGTCAGGTAGTAGGCGATGTCCTCGTCGGTCCAGGTCGCGAGTGGGTTCACCTTGACGAGGCCGAACTTGTCGTCCCACTGCACGATGGGCATGGTCGCTCGGGAAGCGGCGTCCACACGCTTTACGGCGGTGATCCAGGCCGCACGTTGTTCAACGGCGCGCTGCAGAGGCCCGACTTTACGCACCTGACAGCACCCCGCCGCACCGCAAGGCGTGTCGACAGCGTCGGTCCCCGGTGTGGTAACCGTCACGGTGAGATTCCACGCGGCGACAATCTCGTCACGAAACGCCAGCGTCTCGGCAAAGTGGGCTTCGGTGTCGAGGAAGACAATCTCGGTGGTGGGGCGTTGCGTATGAATCATGTGCAGCAACGCCACGTCCTCAAAAGAACAGGCCATAGCCACGTCGTCGCCGAAGCGCTCAAACGTCCAGCGAAGAATCTCACTCGGGGCGGCGTGCGCCAAGGCGGTATCGGCGGCCGCAATCTCAGCCAGCAGGTCGGGAGTTGGTGTCGTCATGCTCATAACCCTAAACGTCGACTTTCTCTAACATTCTCTAGTGAATTTGTAGAGTATCCTAGAGCGTTGTGCCAACACCCGCCCACTCCCTCCCTTTAGGCTCTCTCTGATGACTGATCACCTCGACCTGTTGGAATCCCACGCGATTTTTATCCTTCGCGAAGTCGTCGCTGAGTGCGAACGCCCCGTGTTGTTATTCTC
>Ga0136642_1000957_pt1 | contig 13315 bp, 21 predicted proteins | sample LowCatLa1302831Y_FD_115313 | JGI IMG/M metagenome (GOLD analysis project Ga0136642, IMG submission 115313) | Freshwater microbial communities from Lower Cathedral Lake, Yosemite National Park, California, USA - 13028-31Y | ecosystem: Environmental > Aquatic > Freshwater > Lake ... | reverse complement strand
GGTTCCATTACACTGTATCTATATTATTATACCATGGGGTCATTGACCTCGACCCCGTCCCAAGACGCCTCCTCTTCGAACTCGCAGTTTAGGTCGTGGTACAACTTTTCACACTTCTCCTTTTGAGACCGGAGCCACTTGTTGTAGTCGGTGTAGATGGGGCTGGACACGTCAAACTGACACTCCTCGTCTAGGAGGGCATCAATGTATGCGGACATCTTGGCATCGGCCAGGTTCCGCTCGGCTGCCAGGTTTGTCAACGTCTGGGTGTGCAGGTCAATACGCTCGGCCAAGGGCAGGTCATAGTATGACTCGACTGCATCCTTTTCGAGGTCTCCAAAGTAGTAGTCGTCGGCCTGAATTTCGTAGAGCTGATCCTTTGTGATGTTCCGAGACACATAGTTGGCCATTACCTCGTACATCGAGGGAGTCACTCGCTCGCCGGCTGTCTCCTCGAAGACTGAGTATGTCCATTTGAAAGTTGGCTCTGAAGACTCACCGTCGTATCCGCAGAGGAGGCGAGAGTTGTCGCACCAGGATACGTAAGCGTTCGGAGACATGTTTGCAGGTTTTGGGATTACACGTAATCCCTGTTTTGTGACGTTTTCATGACTTGAATTTTACTCAGACTCCTCTTTCTTAGAGTAAACCGCGAGTGTAACCTTAAGGGCCTGTGCGGCCGCGGCCTTCTCCGGAACCTTGGCCGCGTTTGTGGACTGCTCCATAGTCGCATCCAGAATCGCCTGGTACAACTTGGTTGACTCGAGCTCAACCTTCAGATCAAGGTTCGCATCCTTGAGGTCAGCCTTCAGGGTGTTCACGCGATCGAGAGCCTTCTGTAGAGATGCCATTTTCTAATTACATAGAGTCTTGTTTTTTTATCTGATTTTAGATTATGTCTAGTACGGTCAATAGGTTGAGATTAGAAAATATTAGGTCGTATGTTAAAAAACCAAATGTAGGAAATATCATGACAGCTGTCGGAACGCGCGCGGCTCTGAACAAAATTACGAAACGTCCTTTTGAAAATTTGCAAAATGTTGCCGAAAGTTCTATAAAAGAAAAGGTCGGAACACATCTTGCTTATATTTTTAAGCGTTATCATACGGGAAAGGGTGATGATTTTGAGTCGGTCGCGGCTATAACCAATAACCCAAACCTTCCTATGGATTGTAGTCGTGTAGGAACTCTTGCCGATGGAAATCCTTTGATTGCTTCTATGTTTAAATACGGAGGTCATTTCTTCACGGTCAATATTGATATTCCAAAAGGTCTCAAGCCACTTCTTATAAATACGGGAAAGGGAACGACTCGTGTTCAACTTGATTACCTTATCATAGACCCTAAGACTCGTACAATCTATATAATTGAATTTAAGGCTGGATCTACACAGCTGGTTATGGGACAAGCCGAAGAGGAACAGATGGTCAAGGCGGCTGAAATATTCAAGAAATGGTTTCCTAGTTTTACGAGTAAGTTATTATATTCACCGTTTTTGGCAAATCAGCCAACGTATTACCAGAAATCTCATACATCGGTTAACGTCGATTATCTTACAATAACTGGTTTATCTAAAATACTTCGAGTCCCTGTGAGCGAACTCCAACGGGTCGGTAATCTTCGTGCAAACTTTCAGAAGAATATAACCCGCAAGCTCTATGATCTACAAGATGCCGTAGTTTCACAGCTCGTAGCTGAGGGTGTAGAATCGAACCTTCGTAAGAATGGAGTTCTTTCGGCAAAAACTCCGGCAAATTTTGGAATAAAAATGGGCAACTACGGAAACTTTGGACCGCGCCAAAATAACAAAACACCCGCGGCCCCTCCAAATTTCAAAGCAAGCATGGGGAATATTTCACGGCTCATGACATCTCGTGAAATTTTGAAAAAGAGATACCTAAATAAACCTACAAATTCCAATCTTAATAAACTTGCGCGAGTAACTGGTAATATTCTATCGAAACACAATAGGCTACCAATTCTAACAAATAACGCATCAACTAAACTTCGTGAATTTATAACATCACTTAACTGGGCATATACCCACGTACACGTTCCTCGTCCTATTGACACGTGGGAAACGTTCATAGAAGAGCGTGCCGAACTTTTAGGAAACTCACAATACGCAATTCCTTCATTGAACGCATCGACAAATTATGTCCCCAAGAAGGATATACACCTTGTAAAACTCAATCGCATTGTCACAAATTTACCACAGGCTTTTCAGGCTAATGTTCTTAGAAATCTATCAACAAGACTCAACGCCGTTCGGGCGAGTGTGAAGACCAAAGTTAAAAATATTGCAAACAGACAATCAAAACTGAATGTAATAAATCAAATAGCTCGAAATATAAATATTCAAAAGAAACGGGCAAAGAATTATGAGGTTGCAGGCCGCGCGGCGCGCGCAGAACGAGTAAGGAATGTAGCGGTTGGTTCAAAACGAGTAAGGAATGCAAAGTTTAATTTTTCGACGTGGTCAAATGAGAATATTAATCGTGAAATAGCGAGACGAAGACTTTTAAAAAAATAATCTACCTTATTAATAATGGAAGAACTCATGGCCAAAATTAAGGCTCATCGTGATACTATGAAGCACGTAGCATCTTCAGATAATCTGAAGCGCAAGGCGCGCAAGGCAAAAAAGGCCAAGGTTCTCAAGGGAATGAAAAGGGCCCTCCCGAAGATTAAGTCTGTTTCTATTCCCAAAAATTACATTAGCACACTTACTCATAGCCCTATGAAGAATTCTGTATTTTACATGTTAACGAATCGTGGGACGGGTCGTAAGAATTATTTTACTAAATCTGAAGTATCTAAATTGACTGGCCGAACTATGACAAATTATGATATACTCATGGCTGACCCAAAAAAGAGACTGTTCAAGAATCCAGCCACTCGCAATCCTGTTTACCCTCGCAACCTTCAGCGAGTGCGCCCCAAGTAAAGGAAATCTTTGTAGTTAAAATTAGGAATGGACCCATACGCCTCTCTAGGGATACAGAAGGGTGTGAGTGATGGTGATGTCAAAAAAGCCTACCGTAAACTTGCTATGCAACACCACCCCGACAAAGGAGGTGACCCAGAGCAATTCAAGAAAATTCAGGGAGCCTATGATATCCTCTCAGACCCCCAGAAGCGACAGAATTTCGACCAGTTTGGGAATGTAGATGGCCCTCAGGGTGGTGGGGGGTTTCCGGGTGGCATGCCCGACATCTTTGCCCAGATGTTCGGGGGAGGCTTCGGAGGCCCACGAGGCCCAGTCCGGCGCGCCAATCATGACCACGAAATGAAGATTAGCCTTGAAGAATCTTATAGAGGTCTTTCCAAGAACCTCAAGATTTCACTCGGCAAGTGGTGCACTCAGTGCGTTTCAAAATGTGGGCAGTGTCGTGGTCATGGTCAAGTTCAGATGCAAATGGGGCCTATGGTGATCCAGCAGCCCTGCCCTTCGTGCCAAGGTCAAGGGAAAGTTCGGCCCGGGTGCAAGTCCTGTAACGGGAAGAAGAAGACTATCGAACAGGTCAACCTCGAACTCAAAATTCCTGCAGGGGTTGAAAATGGCAATACAATCATAGGCCACGGACTTGGTGAGCAGGTTCATGGGGTCAATGAAGAGGCGGGAGACATCGTGTTTCACATCAAGGTCATGCCCCACCCAGAACTCATGCGTCAAGGAAACGACATTATATGGCAGACCAAGATTTCATTCGAAGATTCTGTCAATGGTAAAAATATTCTAATACCTCACTTCGACGGGGAAATACCAGTTTCCACGGCAGACTGGGGGGTCCTAGACCCTCGGGAAGATTATATAATTCCCGGGAAAGGGTTTACAAAAATTGGAAAACTCAGGGTTCAATTCAATGTCATTTATCCAAAGGGTAAATTTCAATTGACAAAATTGTAAATTAAAATTCCTAAAATTGAAATTGCAAATGTATCTTCAGTCACGTGTAACACTTCGTCCATATTTAATTGGGCGTGATGAAAGATGACCTCATTCATCACACCTGGAATTGTAATTCGTACGATGCGCTTACTATGTCTCATGGCTTTTTGTGAAATTGGATGCCTCTGAACGCGCCTGATAAATACCTGGGTCTTGACACATTGCTTCATTGATCTTTGTATATAAAAGAATCTATATCCTTATCACGCTCTACAAAAAGCTTGCCTTTTTCGCCGCATTTGCTCTCTTTAAAGCGGGCCGTCTCTGTCCATTCGTAGAGAAGCTTCCCGCGACCCCTATAAATTACGAAACGCGAGCAAGTGCTCGTGCGCACAAAACGACCAGGTACAAAGAAACGGCATTTAGAACAATCGGGTATCATATTAAACTACTCTTCAATTGAGAAAAACGGATTCAACATCTTGCGCGGCGCGACGGGCGAGGACACTTCGGGCTCTCCTTCTTCTTCAAACTCGATTATGATCGCTTCCTGTGGTACCACTAGCGTTCCTGTGCCCCTGCCGCCATCTGGGGGGTTTGGATCGTACCCCACAAACCGGACATGGCACGTGTGAGGTTTGAACCCCAACTGGGTCACCCGGAATGCCCACATGTCGTTCTCCTCGAGAAGCTCCCAACCTATGGGGGTCTCGGGGTTACACAAGGACTGGACCGTTAGGTCTTTGCAGATGATGTAGACCTCATTCGACTTTGGCCAGAGCTCGCCTATCTGGTACGTTGAGGCGGTTCGCTGGAGGGTCACGACCGGTGGCGGCCGCGGGGACACCTCGAACTTGAGACCCGGTCGGATGAGTTGCGCGCACATGCTTATTGGAATAGACTCCGTAGTCTGGCAGAGTTGCGCTTTTTCTCACGGTCGCTTTGCATACCCCGTGGACATTCATACCTGGCGATGGAAAGACACGAATTTTTAGAAGTAAATCTTAGGTGCCTGTGCAGTGCGTATTTTATTTTTAACAAGCTGTTTTCCAATATTTATATGACCTGCAACATGCCTCTTAAGTTCATTTGCCATGGCTCGTGTTTCTGCATTATTTCCAAAATGCTTAGCTGCTACCCGATTGTTAATTTTACGTGCTGCATAATCTCCAAATTTATTAACACTTGAAGTAGCATGTGCACGGGCATGTTTCCACGCCATATTTGCATATTTCTGGGCGCGCCTTTTTGCTTCTCTCTCAGCAAACGCACGAAGAATTTCTGATGATATTTATATGATGCAATATTTAAAAAAACATACAATGTCCCATAAATTTAGGGAAGTCCTCACGACTCATGACATTGAATCAATTTTACAAAATTACATTCCTAAAATTACTAATTTACCAAATGTAAAATTTACAAATTACCCCGAGATTCATGATGAATATTATGAAACTATAGATCGTATAATTATTTCTGCACGCGAAGAATTAAAATTACAATTTTACATTAAATTAAAATCTAAATTCAAAAATTATCATCATGGTGAATTGATTCTAAAAGAATATCTCATGAATATATAAATGCATCGTATGTTAATGAGCCCAATTATTAATATATTGTTTTATGGATTTGCATTTGCATGGATCCGTAATATGGAAAAGAATCATTGTACATGTTCCCAGGATTGGCGTCGGGAATATATGAAGTATTTCTTCCTGTTTGCCATCGGTCTACAATTTCTAATTATAGGAAATGGAATTTCGTCATTCCAGAAATATAAAATTCCATTAGGAATCGCATCCCTAGTGTATCTGGGTGCGTCACTGTCATACATAATGGATCTTAAGACTCACTCGTGTAATTGTTCGAAGAGTCTCGAACGGTCTATACTTTTCTGGTACTCAATCATCCAGGTAATAACAATGATTATTGTAACGTTCCTGTTGACGAAGGCTTAGAAAGTAAAAACTTTAGTAAAATAAAATGACGCGAATTGTGCTCAAAGCAAGTGAAATTGCGGCAATCATCGGGCGGAATCCATACAAACCATCCGATGAGGTCCGAGATGAAATGTGGAAAAGGTACTGGCCGGACACTTTCACAGGTCAGACAAAAGTTGACAAGGCATGGACAGCGCTCCGAGCATCAGATGAAGCCATCAAGGTTCTAGATAATGCTGCGGCTGTTAAGACCAAGTCTTCAGATGAGGCAGAAGCAGTGTTTGTTCAGGCGCGCTCAAAGATTGAGACCGACGAGAAACTTACAGAAGATCAGAAAGTTGATGTGATCGAACACATTCGATCAAAGGTTTATACCGGGCATGGAACTCGGTCAGAGGACAAAACTTCGGATAAGGTTTCAAATGATGAGGGAGTCAAACTTGTCAAGGATAATTCATTTTATAATTTACCAATTTGTGAAATTGAAAATTACAAATTTCAAATAGTTGGAAAGATTGATCGTATTGAGGAACGTCCGGATGGGTCAAAGATCCTTGTAGAAATTAAGAACCGTACAAAACGTCTATTTAGGAATGTTCCAGATTACGAATACATTCAGGTTCAGACGTACCTACAGATGCTAAATCTTGAACGTGCCCGACTTGTGGAGCAGTTCAACAGTCAGGTTGTGTCGCATGACATCGAACGTGATGATGTTTTTTGGTCTCAAGAGGTTATGCCGGTTCTTGAGAATTTTTGTCATGTGCTTCACTGCTTGGCAATAGTGTAAATGATATCACCCCATGTAATAAGAAATTCATTGCCGTTCGCATCGCATCCTGTCCAGCCCTCATGGTCAAAAGAAACAATCTCGAGTTCTAGAAACTTCTTGTGTCGACGCGAGCCTTTTGTAATTGTAATCGTCTTGCCAATCAGGTCCGAAAACCACTCCTCATAGCGATCGACCGTCTCCTCGAGATCATCACGCTCCTTGCAAAGGTCAACGACCGAAGAGATAACATCCATTGTAACAAATTAATGTTCGTATCTTTTATATGAGTCTTCTCGATATTTCTCTCATGAGCCTGACTGAAATTGTGGGAGAATTTGGATTTAAGAATGTTGCTCGTACAGGCAGTCTTACGGGATGGGCTTAGGAATTGATAGGATATGCAGGTGTGATTTTTTACCTGATAAAGAGCCTCAGGGTTGGCAACGTCACGTATGTCAATGGAATGTGGGACGGTGTATCGGCCATTCTAGAGACGGCTGTTGCATTTTTTGTATTTGGGGAGAGGTTAAAAACGCCAATGCAATATCTAGGACTAGGACTCATTGTAGTGGGACTATTTATTCTAAAAAGTGGGGGTATTCCATATTAAAACACAATAACAAAGTTCAGAGTCGCCCACTCGTCCTCGAGTGCTCTGCACCGGGTCGCCCCCCGCGCGCTTGCTTTTCTTGGTGGGTACTGAGTGGCAAAATCCTTCACGGGCTCGTCTATCCACTCGCACTTGTCCGAGTGCCGGTCGCTGAAGTAGTCGTCGGTCTCGGTCAGCACGTACTCGATGTCCTCACTTGCCACGTCCCGGCTCTTGAGGAAGTTGTAGGTGCTCTCTATGTCGCGGATGTCCTCGATAAGGTCTTTCATAATCCGGCGGCCCATTTTTGGGCCAAACGCTCCGGCCATATCAGCCGCATCATCGAAAGCCTCATCTATCGCAGCCCCGAAGGCATCTGCGCACTTTTCTTCGTACGCATCTTCTTCCCACTGCTCCTGAACCTTCTGGAAGCCCTTAAAGTACATGGCCCGTCTGCACATGGGACACGTAGGCTCGGAGCTCTTGCGGTACCATGTCTTGACACACGTCTTGCAGAACGTGTGGCCGCATATCAGCTTGCAGAAGGTTCCGGTCTCGCAGTAGCAGACTGAGCACTCCATGTTTGGCCCTACTCATCACATGAGAAATTTGGCGCGGTCACGACACGAATTTTTCCACGCCATGTAATATATATGACGTCCATCGCCCCTCCGCCCGTCCGCTCCCGCCCAAAAGGTTTTGGTCGTAAACCGAACAACTATTGGACACTTCATTCAGCCGGGAATAATGCATTTACTCTCCAGCTGAAGGAAGACTTGCGAATGTCTGTCGTTGGATTCAAATCCAAGAGTGACGCAACACTTATTGCACAAATGATTGAAACTTATTATGTTACCCACCATATGGAATGGCCCGAACTCAAGGGAGAGTTTGAACTTCCCAGACCATTGAATCTTTTAGACAGTCTGTCTTATATACAGATTGTTAATTGGGATTTCGAGGACCTAAAGATGACATGTGTTCGAAACGTCCTGGACTTGGTTTCGGTCGATGGTTTAGTAACGACTAAAGATGGATATTCCTTTGAAGGGAATCTATACAGTTTCGAGGGGGACCTTGAATTTTATAAATCACGTTTTGAAGAATTTATGGAGTAGGTACGTATGCAATTCCGCGAAGAACCGCCTTGGCATAAGAGGCGCAAAGTACAAAATGGATGTGAGGCCAATCGAGTGCCTCCATCTTATCAAGAGTTATACCGAGAGGATTCTTGTTAATATCATTCACCATATTGATGCTCTTGGCTGGATCCCCCATCGATTCAGCCAAGTCCATCATGCGCGCGAGCCAATCGACATGAATCGCATTGTCCGGCTCGAAAGATTTTAGGAATTTAGAGGTTACCGACATTTGTTTTAGAGAGGGTCAGGTGTTTAAGTGATAGTTATAGAACCTGCACCTCCACTGGCACCAGCTAGACCGCCATTTGAAGCATTTGTCATATAAGTCGTAGTAGTCCATCCAGCACTTGTTTTACCTGAACCGCCACCAGCATTATTAGGGTAAGAAAACTTATTTCCTCCTGTATATCCGCCGCCGCCGGAGCCGCCGAGTCCTCCTCCGCCACCAAAACCTCCTCCCGTCTTCCCACCTAAAAATGTAGCAGTCGAAACAAGGGCACCACACCCACCCCCGCCGCCGTAGTCGCCGCCTGTACAATTAGTGTTTGTCGCATTATCGCGTACATCGCTGCCTGTTCCGGCGCCGCCTGCTCCGTTGAGGTATTCGCCGTTACCGCCATCTAACCCGTTGTACGGCGTTGTTGCGTAAATCCACCCACCTCCTCCACCTCCAACAATCGTCCATGTACCACTCGAAACTCCAATAGAAGTTATAAAAACCGCTGATAAACCTCCCCCGCAGCCGTTGGTAGCCCCACCCCCAACTATTAGGTAAACAGTTTGATTTGCATTGAGAGTAATAGTTGTTTTCACACTACCACCCGCTCCGCCTGCCGCTGAGCGCCCGCTACCTGCTCCTCCTCCGCCTTTTAGCAAGAAGGTGTAAATCCTTGTAAGAGGAACTGTCCACTTATATATACCAGAAGTAACAGTACACCCTGGAGGAGGGGAATTCGGTAGAGTTCCACCAACAGTTCCTGTTATATTTATAGATATGAAAATATCACATCCCGAAGCTGAAGCTCCCAACAGTGAATTAGTTCCGACCGGACAAGTTTGGCACATATTCGTACCTCCGGACGAATATGTACCTGCCAAACACTGTGTGCAGAATGCGACTACCTCGGGCGGGCCGTAAGTATAATTAGTAAATCCATATCCTGCCGGACATGAACATTTTATTCCGGTCGTAACTACAAGTCCGTTTGTTATGGTCGTCGCTCCATCCGGAGTTTTACAGTTTCCATCTCCTTGTGCCGGCGTCGCAACTGAATATGTTAATACATTAAAGCCAGAAGGACATGTAATAGCGACACTATAGACACAATCTTTATTAAGAAGAGGATTTGCAACAGACTTTAATAGTATGGCATTCTGAGGAATAGAAATTCCCGAAACTGCGCCTATTGTAGGAGATACCACGGTGAGATCTGCAAGAGCCGGGGCCACTTTTAGAAAATACACTTTACCACCTCCGCCAACCTGCAAAGTTTTTCTAAATCCAACATAGTTATTATTCCATGCATCTCTATTGAGATCACCTGGACTCATGTTATAATAAGTTGACCCAGGATCTACCAAGTTGGTTCCAGTTACCCAAGGCGATGTACCAACGGGTATATCTCTACCAAGGCTAAGGACATATGGGTTCAAATCGGAATACATAGTCTGTGTATTGTAATGTTGTATTCTGACTAAACATACAGAAAGTAATACAATTAATATTATTAATAAAACGATATGGTTCATTTTATTACTAATAGAATGTCACAAAAAAATCACGGGCGTGTATATACCATAGAACTTGTTCCGGTATTGACCCCTGTTTTTGATGCAAATCCCGTACACGTCGAAGGTGGTGTAAATTGAGCAATTTTACACCCTGTTTTATTTGTACATGCGATTTGGCACCCTGTTGCATCCGATGCGGTGAGTGTCGTTTGAGTTACACCTCCTACGACTGTTCCAGGTATGCCGTTGTCATATCCACTCGGACAATCTGGAGTTCTACATGGAGCTCCATCTGTAACAGTTTGAGTTCCATTTCCTGTTAAGGCATTTCCTTCTGTGTTGAAACACTGACCAGGTACCCAGTTTGACACGTTATAAACGTCTGTATATTTTCCTACAGTACCACACTGCCCTGCAGGAGTCACTACACACGTATGCGAAACTTTTACCCATGAGCATATTCCAGTAGTTGGCGGGTTTTTAGACTTGGCTACTATTATAAACTGTGGTATAGAGAAACCGTTATTCACAACGGCAAGTGTCGGCGAAATATAATTCTGATCCTCTGTTGGAGTGCCAGTTGGGGGCAATTCCGATGAACTGTACAAGTACCAAACCTTACCGCCACCCCCTACCTGAAGATTTTTTCTAAAACCCACACACAGGCCAGTTGTGTCCCCCCAGCACATTCTATTTAAATCTCCCATGTTATAAGTGAAATGAGTCGAATTAGCGAGCTGCGCGTCATAATTCTGAGGAGTTCCTAGACCTCCTGAAACTCCCGAACTATTAAGACCTAACCATGTAGATATATTTATATCGTACCCTATATTTATTACTTGAGGAAACTGCACACTTGAAATTACAGTCCCATAATTTTCTTTTTTTACTAAAAATGCAATTAGAATTAAGAACATAATTACAATGAATTCCTTCATGTAATAATGCGGATATTGAAATTTCCTGTATCCGCAACGAACATGGTAATACCGTCTGGGGAAACGCAAATGCCCTGGGGACCATTAAACCTGGCGCCTCCGCCTGGAAATGTCTGACCAGCGGTAATCGAAGCACCTGAATCTTCTTTTCCAGAAGTGCCCGCAGTGCCTTGCGCAACTTGCCCACCCGCAAACTGCGTAATGTTACCTCCAGTGTCCACCTTTGAAATCGTATTATTTCCTGTATTTGCAATATACAAATTACCATTTGAATCTGAGGTCATCTGCCCGGTCTTGGTGCCGGCCGCCGCCGGTGTAATGTCACCCGTAGCAGTCGCTGTGGCAACCGCTCCGGTGGTGGTGGCCGAACCACCCGAAGTGGAGGTAGGTGTGACGTTAACAGTTGTGCCGATCGCATATGTAGGGTTTGTAAACCTCCAAATCTTTGTGTGAGCCGCGTTTGTATCAGTGAAATATATGAAATTATTGGTTACATGAATCTGAGCAGCAGTTACAGAACTTGTAGAGCCTAGACCGCTGATAAGCATGCCTGAAGATACGACGTAAGTTCCGGCTGATACGCTAGCGACTGGTATGACAAATACATGAGTCGTCCCCGAGCTATTTGTAGCCAGAACATACAAATATGATCCCGTAGGCGTAGTCGACGATGCATCAAGATATATACCAACTGGACTGTAATTGGTAGGCAGTGTCATCGTGGCAACTGAAGGGGTCGCGCCCCATGCACTGACCTTGTAAATATTTCGATTGGCATTATCAGATGCATATACGCACCCAGTAGCAGGTGTAACACGATCCATTGCTAGACCGGCCCACGTCCCGCTAGTTGCTCCCGTAAATATAATAGTAGCCACCTGCCACAAAGGTGGACTATCGGCCACTTCCTTGAATAAATGTCGGAGTGTCCATGTTGTCCCGGATATACCGCCAGAAACGATAACATTTGCAGTGGTACTGCCGGCTCCACCAGCGGCAATGAAAGATGGGCTGTTGAATGAAGCTCCGGGCTGGTTCATAATAAGAGAACCTGCTGTTCCTATACCATCCTGGCCGTTGGTGCCAGTGCCTCCGCCAATCAGAATACCTTGTGCCTGGCCTGCGCCTGCAATAGTAATCACGGTCCCGGAGTTATTGAAGAAGCCCGCGGATGCGCCAGAACACCCGGACGGAAGACACTGAGCTGCATAATAGCACTTGGTAGTATTTTCACTAGCTGACGTATTAAATGCCCCGCCTCCTGATAGCGCGGATATAGAAGTATTGTTAGAAGTTGCGGCTCCAATAGCGCGCAGCTCTTGGGTGGCATTCGTTCCGGTAACGGCCGCAACTGTGGGTCCGCCCGCCGCGGTTATAGCCTTAAGGTCAGTCTGGCCATCTGGGGCGATACATGGACCATCACCAATCGCTTTTTTTGTAAGCACAAGAGTCTGAACTATAGTTCCTTGACTGCCGCAATCCTTCTGAGAGCATACAGCACTTTCCGTAACACGATACGCGCAGCCTCCATCTGGGAAAGGACTTACGGTAGATGCTGCGTAAACAACAAACTGAGGTATACTGAATGTACCGACCGTAACGAGTGTTTCAGACTTCCTGTCCTGTGCAAAAGCTGCAAGAGTTGGAAATAGTCCAGTATAACTGAACAAATACCATACAGATCCACCACCGCCTGCCTGGAGCTGCTTACGGAAACCGGCAAACTTAATGTTGGTACTACCATTTACAGCTGGAGTACTAGGACTGAAGTTTCCCAGTGCAGTAGGAGCAGTTGTGAGTGCCCATCCCTGACGATTCAAATCGCCGGGACCTAGCTTAGTGTCCTGACCAGACACTCCCAGACAAGCTGCGCCATTATCGTTGATGCTGTTTAGACCGGACGGCCCAGATGCCATCCAATTTGCAATATTTAGATCGTTACCCACGTTAACAATAACGGGGGCGGTGGCCGGGCTGTTCGCCTGACCAGGAGCGTACCCACTTACGAGATTCTTAGACCAAATTAGAATTAGTATTAGAAATATCAAACTAGTTATGATGTAGTCTTCTTTGAGTTTCATTATATTATAAGATCATCTTTTTTTTTAGAAGTAGGACTGTATGAGAGCGAGCTCTTCAGGTGTCAAATCTTTTCGGCCGCCTGAAGATGTTTGCGGCTGCTGCTGCTGAACTGGGCACGAACGCCCGAATGTTGGGCACGCCATGTTCGTGGCCCATGCGCCAATGAGAAGTACAATAAGTGCCACAATTATCCAAACCCAAGGAGGTACTTTTGCCATTTAAT
>Ga0136642_1000956_pt1 | contig 13315 bp, 9 predicted proteins | sample LowCatLa1302831Y_FD_115313 | JGI IMG/M metagenome (GOLD analysis project Ga0136642, IMG submission 115313) | Freshwater microbial communities from Lower Cathedral Lake, Yosemite National Park, California, USA - 13028-31Y | ecosystem: Environmental > Aquatic > Freshwater > Lake ... | reverse complement strand
CCTAACCAACTTTCTGAAATAGGTTGTAACCAATCTTTTTTCATAGCGGCTTTATTGGCCACTAAATTATTAAAGTATAAAGTATCTTTTGTTAAAATGCCATTTTCTAAAGCGTAACCTACTTGTGCAAGGGGAATAGTTTGTACTTTATCCTTTACCCAAAATGCCAATAGTTCACGATTGAACATTTGTACATTATTCATTACTTCAATTTGCTTTATTAAATGCACAGAACTATCGGTACTACAACCACCCACGCCAGTTTGAGACTCGTCCGCCATTATCACAATGAACTGACCATATAATATAGTGGCAAAGCCTTTAACCGGTGCGCCATGGCTTTTCCAGTTATCAGTAAATGCATCTAGTATTTCTTCCGCTTGAAATAGTTCTGGCAAAGTAAAAGTTCTATTACTTTGATATATCCATGTCTTAGACAATGGATGAAAGTTTTCAGGTAGAATTGTTTTTAAATCTAGAGTCATTTTTTTCTATTGTATTACTTTTGCAATTATTTCAGCTATATCTAATACTTCTGTACCTAGTTCTTCGTCTCTGTTTTTAATACCATCGCTTAACATAGTATTGCAAAAAGGGCAGGCGCTTGCTACAAAGTCGGACTTGGTCTCAATGGCTTCGTCTGCTCTTTCCATATTCACTCTTTTATCCCCTTTTTCTTCTTCTTTGAACATTTGAGCACCGCCTGCTCCACAACATAAGCCTTTTGATTTGCATCTTTTCATTTCTCTGAGTTCCATATCCAAACTTTCTAACACCTTTCTAGGGGCTTCATAAATTTCGTTGGCCCTTCCTAAATAACAACTATCGTGGTAAGTAATAGATTTTCCTTTCCATTCGTTGCTATCGGTGAATTTAATCTTTCCTTGCTCTATGAGTTCTTGTAAAAATTGAGTGTGGTGAATTACGTCATAGTGGCCACCCAAAGCAGGGTATTCATTTTTTAAAGTATTAAAGCAATGAGGACAAGTAGTGATAATTTTTTTTATACTATAGCCATTAAGTATTTGAATATTTTGATAGGCCATCATTTGAAACATAAATTCATTGCCTGCTCTTCTTGCAGGATCACCGGTGCAAGCTTCTTCCTTGCCTAAAATAGCATAGTTAACGCCAGCTTTATCTAGAATGGTAGCGAAGGCCTTGGTTATTTTTTGAGCTCGTAAATCAAAACTACCTGCACAACCTACCCAAAACAATATTTCGGGTGTTTGTCCGCTTGCCATCATCTCTGCCATTGTACTTACTTTCATAAATATTTTTTTATGCTTGTTTTGTCCAAGCGTCTCTATCGTCTGGTGCAAATTTCCAAGGTGCAAAATTATTTTCAATATTACTAAACATGCTATTCCACTCCTGTGGTGCATTACTTTCTTCCATCACTAGTGACCTACGTAGTTCCATAATAATATCTAAAGGAGAAATGCTAATAGGACATTCTTCCACACAAGCATTACAAGTTGTACATGCCCTTAACTCTTCCACTGTAATATAATCGTGTAATAAAGACTTATTATCAGGCACAAATTTTTTATGTAGGTCGATATTTTTACCTACTTCTTCTAATCTGTCTCTAGTGGCCATCATAATTTTACGAGGGCTTAATAATTTACCCGTTATGTTGGCTGGACAGGCTGCAGTACATCTTCCACACTCGGTGCAACTATAGGCGTCCATTAGGTTTTTCGAACTTAATTCCATTACATCCTTAGCGCCAAAGCTGGCAGGGGCCGCAGCGCCAGTAGGCGCTAGTTCTGGCTGCATCGCGTACAATACTTCATTTTGTACTTCGGGCATATTATGCATCATGCCCTTGGGTGTAAGGGGCGCATAATAAGTATTGGGGAAGGCTAAAATAATATGTAAATGCTTTGAATAAGGTAGGTAGTTCATAAAAATATAAATACCTATAATATGCAACCACCAAGCAGTATGCTCAATAATAAAAATCGTATCTGTATTTATTCCACTAAATAGGGGTTGAAGGCTGGAGGAAATAATAAAATGTGTTTGTGTATCGGCTGTATTCATGACTAAGAACAAACCCATTAAAATAATTTCAGCAATTAAGATATAATTCGCATCTGAGCGAGGCCAGCCTGCTAAGTCATTACTCATAAACCTTTTTAGTTTTAGCATATTTCTTCTTGCTAGAAATAGTATACAAGCCACAAATACCAAGGCTGCCAATATTTCAAAACTATTTATTATGAAATTATATAAAGAAGCCAATTCGAATTTTTCAAAATAGCTTTCAAAAATTCGGTGTGTACCTAGTATTCCATCTGCCATAATTTCAAGCAGCTCAATATTAATAATGATAAAACCAACGTATACAATTAAATGTAAAATAGCAACGATAGGTTTTTTAAACATTTTCTTTTGACCCAATGCTAGTAAAAAAACATTTTTCCAGCGTCTTGCTTTTTGGTCATTCAAAAAACCTGCTTTACCTATTAATATATTTCTTCTAATCTTAAGTAAGCTCTTACCAAAAAGAGAGAGTGCCGTAGCGGTAATAATAATAAAGAGGATTTGAGCTATGATAGCCATAATGGTGATTGAATGATCAAAACTAATACAAATTTAACCCATTTTTGAAAGTCAAAAATCTAAAATGCCTACTTAATTGGATAACTTGTAATTATTGCTTAAAATTGCTTTTTAATTAGTGTAAATATGAGTCTGACAATAGCCCAAAAAGTTGAACAATGGTTAACTGGTAATTATGACCAGGCTACTAAGGATGCTATTACCGCGATGCAGTTAAAATCAGGGGATGAATTAGCTGATAGTTTTTATAGAAACCTAGAATTTGGAACGGGTGGCTTAAGAGGTATTATGGGAGTGGGCACCAATAGAATTAATAAGTATACGATTGGAATGGCTACCCAAGGTTTTGCGAATTATCTTAACAAGACTTACCCTACTGAAAAACTTTCTGTGGTAGTAGGCCATGATAGTAGAAATAATGCAAGATTTTTTGCAGAAACCACTGCCCAAGTATTTGCTGCCAATGGTATTAAAGTTTATTTATTTGAAGCGCTACGCCCTACTCCTGAATTAAGTTTTGCCATTAGAACCCTGGGGGCAAAAGCGGGCGTAGTATGCACTGCTTCACATAATCCTAAAGAATATAATGGGTATAAAGCCTATTGGAATGATGGCGGACAATTAGTACCTCCCCATGATAAAAATGTAATTACTGAAGTTGAAGCCATACAATCCATTGATGATGTGAAATGGGAAGGAGGCGTCTCAAATATTGAACTTATTGGAACTTCTATGGATGATGCTTATACAAAAATGCTTCAAACCTTAAGTGTGTATCCGGAAGTAATTGCGAAGCAACACGATTTAAAAATTGTTTATACACCCATACATGGCACAGGTATTACTTTGGTTCCAAAGGCATTGGAAGCGTTTGGTTTTACCAATGTGCATGTTGTAGAGGAGCAATCTATCCCAGACGGAAATTTTCCTACTGTCCTATATCCTAATCCAGAGGAAAGCGAAACCATGAGTATTGGATTAGCCAAAGCAAAAGCTTTGGATGCCGACATATTATTAGGAACCGATCCTGATGCCGACAGAGTGGGCGTGGGGGTTAAGAATCATAAAGGTGAGTGGGTGTTGATGAATGGAAATCAAACTGCCGTTTTAGCATTTGCTTATATGATGGAGGCGCGTAAGGCAAAAGGAATCGCTAAGCCCAACGATATGGTCATTACGACGATTGTAACCACAGAGATGATCAATCAGGTGGCAAAACAAAATAAGGTGAACTGTTACAATGTACTTACTGGATTTAAGTGGATTGCAGAATTAATTAAAGAAAAAGAGGGCAAAGAAAATTATATCATTGGAGGAGAGGAAAGTTTTGGACTGATGATAGGCGATCAAATTAGAGACAAGGATGCAGTAAGTGCCGTGGCTTTATTGTGCGAGATGGCCGCTTATGAAAAAAGTAAAGGAAGAAGCTTGTTTGATAAGATGATTGAATTGTATATTCAATATGGCTTCTATTATGAAACCCTCATCAGCATCACAAAAAAAGGAATGAATGGCCAACAGGAAATAGCCAACATGATGGAAGGGTATAGACAATCGCCGCCCACTAGCATTAATAATGCGGCAGTGCTTACCTTATTAGATTATGAAATGCAAGTAGGTAAAAATTTACAAACTGGGGAAACCTGGAAAATTAATTTGCCCAAAAGCAATGTATTGCAATTTATTACAGAAGAAGGGAGTAAGATTTCTGCCCGACCTAGTGGAACAGAGCCTAAAATAAAATTTTATTTTAGTGTGCAAACAACTTTAAAAGACAAAGCTTCTTTTGATACACAATACCAGCAGTTGCAAGATAAAATAAAGGGAATCATTGCTTCTATGCAATTAAATTAAATACCAGCATGAGAAAATTGGAAGATTTAGTAGATACTTATTTGCATAAAGGGCTTAGAAAAAAATTAGTAGAAATTTTAAAAGAAAAGGGCATTACAGACGAAGCTGTTTTAGCAGCCATACATGCTATTCCGAGGCATTATTTTTTAGATTCGGCTTTTGATAAGATCGCTTATGAGGATCGTGCTTTTCCTATTGCTTCCGATCAAACCATTTCACAGCCTTATACGGTAGCGTATCAAACGCAGCTGCTTCAAATTAAGAAAGGAGATAAAGTGCTTGAAATTGGAACTGGAAGCATGTATCAAACCACAGTACTAGCGGCATTGGGTGCTAAAGTGTATACCATTGAAAGACAAAAACAACTATTTGAGCAAACGCCCACTTATCTTTTTAAAAATCAATATCCCAATATTGAATTTTTCTTTGGTGATGGATTTGAAGGTTTGCCTTTGTTGGCGCCATTTGATAAAATATTAATCACCGCAGCGGCTCCAAAAATTCCCGAGAAATTATGGGAACAATTAAAGGTAAGCGGGAAGATGATTATACCATTAGATGAATCTGAAACTGCACAGCGCATGCTGCGATTGACCAAGAAAAGAGATGGTACTGTTAAGCGAGAAGCTTTTGATGCTTTCTCTTTTGTGCCTATGCTAGAAGGAAAAACCCAGAAATAAACTTAGATAAGTTCACCTCTGGGTTAAGTATTAAATGCTTTGGAATTAATTTGTTATTGTGGCATTTGGTCCATTCCGCCACCGCCTTCTTCAGATTTATTATTTTTCCTTTTAAATAAGTTTACATCAAACTTTCCAAAACGGTAGGAGAAGTTAAGTCTAAAAAATTGTTGATCTCTTACTCTGGTTACATTTTGAATAAAGTATTTACTCTCCGAATAGGTTTTATTAATTCTTGTTTTAAATACATCACTTACACTAACTGATAAGCTAGCTGTTCTGCCACCCGATAAAGTCCAATCTTTTTTAATGGCCATATCAAAATCATAATAAGGTAAATTATAACCCTGAGCGGTTGATTGTGGGCCACCGAATCCACCTCCTCCTCCCATGCCACCGAATCCACCTCCACCACCGCGGCCACCGCCACCTGGAGGTAAAATTGTTTTAGCTTGGTATTGACCGCTAAACTGGAAAGAATAACCTTTAGAGAATTTGAAGGTGTTGTTCATTTTGCTAAACCAACTGGTTAGGTTATTGTTGACATCTTGACCTGGTATAGTAGCTTGAATAGAAGAATTGAATAAGTTAAAACTTAAATTCATATCCCACCATTTTGTGATAGCAGTTTTATTGCTCAATTCAAGTCCATAAGTAATGGCAGTGTTGGCATTAATGTAGGAACTATAAAAGGCGCTATCATTGGTGACAGGGTTGATGGCCTTGTAGATATAATTAGTGATTAAGTTGGTGCTATATTTATAATAAGCGTTGGCTAAGAAGTTAGAACCTTTTTGGTATGCATTATTATAACCTAATTCAAATGAATGAGTGAATTGAGGTGCTAAGTTAGGGTTACCCACGGTGATATTCAAAGGGTCTGAATAATCTGGGAAAGGTTGCAATTGAAAGAAGTTGGGCGCGTTGATACGCTTAGAATAATTCAATTGAATGTCTTGTTTGTCATTTAGTTTATAGGTAACAAAAGCACTTGGGAATAAAGAAATGGGGAAAGACTTTTTGAAATGTAATGAATCAACCCCTTGGTGGTTTTGAACATCTACCGTATACGCCCTACTTTCTGCTCTTAAACCAATTTGGTAACTAAGCTTATTCTTTTTCCCGTTTAAGTTAACATAGCCAGCTAAAATATTTTCACCATAATTGTATCTGGTACTTATGCTATTTAAAAATGTATTATTTCTAAATTGGTCTCTACTATTAAATTCATCTCTTGTATTGTATCGTATGCCCGTTTCAAATTTAACCGCATTTTTAAATTCGCGGGTGTAGTCGATATTAGTGGTATAGTTTTTGTTATTCCCTGCACCTTTGCTTTCTTGGTTTAAATAGCTTGACTTTATGGTAGACCAATTATCGCTATTGGACTCATTGTAATTAAAGTCGGCAGTTAATTCGTGACCTTGTTCGGCAAATAAATGCTTAAAACCTAGTTGCCCACCTTTGTTTAAGAAATTAAAGTGTGAAGCGTTGTCTAATCCAATTAATGGCTTGCTATTAAAGGAATCAATTATTTGATTTCCACTCGATAAGGACCCTCCTTGTGAGACACTTCCATAAAATGAAAAACTATTTCTATTATCGGGTAAGTAATCAAGGCCTGCGCGGTAAAAATTAAAAGATCCATTGCTTGTGTTATCATTATTGGTAGTGACAAAACTAGGGAGTGGGGTGCCTAAAATCTCTCTTTCATTTAATGTATTATTGATTGATTTACGTCCAAACATATTGGCACTTAAGGAGAAATTGATTTTATTGTTTCTGATATTCATATCACCACCGCCACCGAATTTTCCGCGCATATCTATACCGGGTCTAATGCCACCATTATAGCCGTTCTTTTTATTTTTCTTTAAGACAATATTTAATATGCCGGCGTTACCACCCGAAGCGTCATACTTAGCAGATGGATTGGTAATGATTTCAACTTTATCGATAATGTCTGCTGGAATTTGATCCATGGTTAAAGTCGTAGGTCGGTTATCGATTAAAAGAGTAGGGGCAGCATTTCTAAGGGTAACATTCCCGTCAATATCTACATTTAAATTGGGGATACTTTTCATTACTTCCACAGCAGTTTGACCTGAACTAATTAAATTCTTGTCAACATTGAATATTTTACGATCAATGCCCATTTCAAATTGAGGCCTGGAGGCAGAAGTTACTGTTACGCTCTGCAAATCGGTAGCGGACTCTTCTAATTTAATATTCCCTAAATCCTTATCCACTAAAGCCATCATTTCTTGCATGCTTTGGCCTCCACCCATTTTAATGCCAAAGTTTATTTGCTTTTCTATTTTTTTGAAGCCTACTCCCGCAATCATTAATTTAAAATTGCCCATAAGAGGTAAATTTTCAAAACTAAAATCACCATTGTTAGCAGTTAACATGGTTCCTAAAATAGCTTCTGTACTTTTTTTGCTAATAGGATCAAATTTGGATCCTTTTATTTGTAAAGTAACACCCTCAATTCCTTTTTTATTGCCGTCAATAATTTTACCGTAAAAATGTCCCATGTTCATATTACCACCACCGGCTCTTGCGCCACCTGGTATTTGCGAAAAACTGGATTGTTCAATCAAAAGAAAACTAAGGAATAAATAGATGTATTTCATACTATATAGGATGCGTTTTTTGGTTATTGGTTTATTGGATTTGCAAATATCAGACATCTTATCTAAGAATGGCTGGTAGAATGTATAAACGGCAATTATAGATGTGTCAAAAATAGATAAATAATCCAGCCCCATATAAACCCAATTAAAAAACTAATCCACCTTAGTTTTTGAGTGGCATTCATTAAAACTGTTTCAAGAATTGGCATCCATTTTATAGAAAGGGTAGACAGAAAGTCCAGTTGAATACTTTTAGTAAGCTCACCTATTAAATCAGGGAAAAGTTGACGAAGTTCTTCGATAAACACTTCTTTTAGTTGAGCAATAGTTTTTTCGCCTATAAACATAGAAATAATTGGCATTTTTTGTACCAATCTTTCTTTAAAAAAACTATCTAAGTTGCTATCTATAAATGGCAAAATAGTTTCAAAAGAATTTGATTTATGTTGTTCTATTAAAGAACCTATGGGTAAGTTTTTAATTATTTGATGCAAGGGGCTGTCCCATTGATACTTGCCAATGGTTAAAGGAGTTTTTGGGAAAAAAAGTAATTTAAGATAGCTCCATGAAATGAACCAAGTGACCAATCCTGTTAATAAAGCAATAACCATTGAAATCATAAATAGTATTTAACTGAAAAAACCTACTCCTTCCCGATTGAACGGGAGGAATAGGTTTTGGGGAGAACGATGGGTCTCGAACCCACGACCTACAGATCCACAAACTGTCGCTCTAACCTACTGAGCTACGCCCTCCATATAGGGCGGCAAAAATACGTTAATTAGGGAATCTAAGAAATAAGTTTTGCATGTTTTTATAAATTTGTCTTAAAAATTGGGCTTTATTTCAATTATGGCCCTATCCTAACCATTTTACACTATTTTTGAAATACTTCATGCACAGAATTATGACATATTTAAAACAAAATAAGTGGAAAGCATTTGCCACTGTAATCTTATTAGGTGGTTTATTTTTCGCTTTTAATACTTTTAAACCTGTTGGACAAGAAAATCAAGAGAGTAGACATCGTAAATTATTGTCCACGATAGGCCATTTATTAGAGTCTGAACATTATAGTCCGCGAAAAATTGATGATGTATTTTCTAAGGATGTATTTGATGCTTATTTGAAAACATTGGATCCTGAAAAGAATCTTTTTTTACAAGCTGATATTGACTCCTTAAAAGTATTTGCAACCACCATTGATGATGAAATTCACGGAACCCCTATATTATTTGAACCTGCAGCAGATGCTATTTATGAAAGAAGAGTATTGGAGGCCAAGAAAATATTTGAAGAAATTATTCAACATTCTTTTGATTATACCGTAGACGATTCTTTAAGGTTAGAAGTGGATAGCATACAATATGCTGCTAATGCAAAAGATAAATATACAAGGTGGTATCAAATAATAAAATATAAAGCATTAGACAAATATGCAAGTTTAATAGAAGATAGAGAAAAGCAACAATCGGCTAAAGCAATAAAAGATACTGCTAAAATAAAAGATACCATTAAGTCGGTATTTGTTTATAAGTCCGATTCTGTATTGGAAGTAGATGCGCGTAATTCGGTTAAGAAAACTTATACCAAAAGATTTAGTCAATTAGAAAAAACTTTTGATAAAGAAAAAAGGTTTGAATCTTTTTTAAATACCATTACTGGATTAATGTATCCGCATACCGATTATTTTGCTCCTGTAGAAAAAAGATCTTTTACAGAACAAATGAGTGGTACTTTTTACGGTATTGGTGCTCAATTGACACAGGACGATAATGGTATTAAAATTGCGAGCGTACAACCAGGTGGGCCAGCATGGAAATCGGGTCAATTGGTGATGAATGATGTAATTACTAAAATTGCACAGGGTGCGGAAGAGCCAGTGGATGTAGCAGGATATGAAACTACAGATGCAGTAAAATTAATACGAGGCGATTTGGGAACCGAAGTGAGATTGACTATTAGAAAACCAGATGGTTCCACCAAAGTAGTGGCGTTGAAAAGAGAAAAAATTGTATTAGATGAAGGTTTTGCAAGAAGTGCCATTATTCAAAAGGGGAACGATAAATATGGTTACATTTTACTACCCGATTTTTATGCCGATTTTGAAAGAGAAGATGGACACCGTTGTTCTAAAGATGTTGCAATAGAAGTGGAGAAGTTAAAAGCAGAAAAAGTTAAAGGTATAGTGATAGATGTTAGATACAATGGGGGAGGTTCCTTGTATGAAGTAGTGCAAATGGCAGGCTTATTTATAGACAAAGGGCCGATTGTTCAAATAAGAGACAAAGAAGGTAGGTCGCAAGTATTAGCTGATGACGTTGCTGGAATATTGTATGATGGACCTTTGGTGGTGATGGTGAATGAATTTAGTGCATCTGCAAGTGAGATATTTGCAGGGGCCATTCAAGATTATAATAGAGGTTTGATTGTTGGGAGCAGTTCCACTTATGGAAAAGGTACTGTACAAAGGAATGTATCTTTTGGTAAGCCATTAGATGCTATGGGTATTCAAACAGAATATGGAGCAGTTAAATTAACTTTTCAGAAATTTTATAGAGTAACAGGAAGTTCCACTCAAAGAAAAGGAGTTTTATCTGATGTGGTATTTCCAGACGACTATGAATTTTTAAAATATCGTGAAAAAGATAACCCATCCGCTTTACAATGGGATGAAATGGAGAAAGCTAAATTTTTGCCCTATACCACAAGTAATGAAATAGCTACGATTGCCGCTTCTGCCAATAAAAAAATTCAAAGCGACACAGCCAATATTCGTTTTAAGAAAAATTTGCAATGGGTATCTACACAAGTAGATCGTCCTATCTCTTTAGAATACCATAAATACATTAAGTATAAAAAAGATTTACAAGCGGCGATTCAACAAAACGAAAGTGTTTTAAAATTAAAAGAGCCTATGCAAGTGACATCACTTAAGGCTGATTATGAAAAATTTTATAATAATACGGATAAGGTTAAACAAGAACGTTATCAAGCCTGGTTAAAGATGGTCGCTAAGGATTTCCAAATAAGTGAGTCCAGTAAGTTATTGAGTCAATTTAAACAAACTAGTTCAATAGCTAAAAAAGGGTAAATAAATTAGATACATGAAAGTAGAAGAAGTAGCTAAGGGGAAAACCTGGCATGTGATATATACAAAGTCTAAATGGGAGAAGAAGGTAGACGGCCTATTAATTAAAAATGGTTTTGAAAGCTGGTGTCCTGTTCAGAAACGAGAAAGGCAATGGTCGGATCGAAAAAAAATTATAGAGGAACCTTTGTTCCGTTCCTATGTTTTTATAAAAGCTAGTAAAGAAGATTACACTAAAATTTTATCGACTATTGGGGTGGTTAATTTTTTATATTTTCTAAAAAAGCCAGCTGTTATTAGAGACAATGAAATAGAAGCCATTAGAAAATATTTAGGGCAGTCCAATGCAAGTATACAAGTGGTGGACATGGCTAATATACCAGCTAGTACTAAAGTATCCATTAATCAAGGCTTGTTTATGGGACAAAAAGGAGAAGTGGTTAAATCAAGTAAAAAAACGGTCTACGTTCGTTTAGAGAGCATCAATATGATGATGATTGTAGAATTTAAAGTAGGAGAAGTCTCTGTTGGGTAGCTTTTTTATCAAGCCAAGGTCCAATCAATAATTTGGTTACTATAGTCGGGTTTAAAAGGAGTAATTACTTTGATGTAATTATCTGTGAATCCTTCCAGCATACCTGCGCCTATTTCATCTTTGGTATGTTTTACTGATTCAAATAAAACCTTGCGGGTACTGCCTATATGTTGCTCGGTAAAATATTGTAATTTCTGATAAGATAAATTTCTTGCTATTTTATTTCTTTCTTGTCTAATCGCCATAGGCACGACGGGCTTGATATCCAAGGCCTTGGTAGCAGCTCTTTCTGAATAAGTAAATACATGCAAATAAGCAATGTCTAATGCATGAATAAAATCCATACTTTCTTTAAAATATTCCTCTGTTTCTCCTGGCGAACCAACTATTACATCTACGCCTATACAAGCATGGGGCATAATTCTTTTAATCAAGCTCACTCTGTCCTGATATAGTTCGCTGGTATATCTTCTTTGCATTAATTTTAAAACAGCATCCGAACCACTTTGCAAGGGAATATGAAAGTGCGGCATAAATTTATCGCTATTGGCCACCCACTCAATAATTTCATTGGTTAACAAATTAGGTTCAATAGATGAAATACGATAACGTGGTATGTTGGTATGTTGATCCAATGCTTTTACTAAATCAAAAAAGTTCTCTTCATTTTTTTTGCCGCCGTCTTCGCCTTTGCCAAAGTCACCTAAATTAATGCCCGTCAATACAATTTCTTTGACCCCATTTTTAGCAAGGGCTTGCGCTTGAGTGACTACATTTTCAATACGGTCGCTTCTGCTTTTGCCTCGGGCCATGGGGATGGTACAAAAAGAACAACTATAATCACAGCCATCCTGTACTTTTAAAAAAGTACGGGTACGATCATTTACAGAAAAAGAAGTATTAAATCCGGTTACTGTTTCAATATCACAACTGCATATTTTAGTAGGGTCCCCTTTGGTTAAGCTAGTTAAATGATGCACTAAATTAAATTTTTCAGCGGCCCCTAAAACCAAATCAACCCCTGGAATGGTGGCAATTTCGGTAGGCTTCAATTGCGCATAACAGCCCGTAATTACCACAAAACTTTCTGGCGCCAATCTTTGAATGCGTCGAACCAATTGACGACATTCTTTGTCGGCATTCTCTGTAACGGAGCAGGTATTGATGACATAAATGTCGGCTTTGTCCGTAAAAGCTTTTTTCTCAAACCCTTCCTGCTCCAGTTGCCTGGAAAGGGTAGAAGTTTCTGAAAAGTTCAGTTTACAGCCTAAAGTATGAAAAGCGACAGAACGTGATGGACTCATGGGGGACAAAGATAAAAAACATAGGGGGAACGGGGAAATCTTAAAATATACTTAAAGCTGCTATATATTTCCCATTTTGGCTAGATTCAATTAAGTTTGCAACTAATAAAATTGTCAAAATGGACTTCAAAAAAATCAATAATTGGACGGGTTGGATCGTGACCCTAATTGCTTGTACCGCCTATGTAATGACTGCTGAGGCAGCGGGTAGTTTTTGGGATTGCGGAGAATTTATAAGCAGTGCCTATAAATTACAAATTCCTCACCCCCCAGGAGCGCCTATGTTTGTTTTATTGGGTAGGTTGTTTATTATCTTTTTTGGGGACAATCCATTAACGGCTGCTAAGGCGGTAAATACCATGAGTGCTTTAGCGAGTGGATTTACTATATTGTTTTTGTTTTGGACCATTACGCATTTTGCTAAAAGATTGGTAGAGAAGCAAACCGGTGTGGCATTAACCAATAATCAAATAATTTTAATCATGGGCGCGGGCATCGTAGGTGCTTTGGCTTATACCTTTAGTGATACGGCTTGGTATAGTGCAGTAGAAGGGGAAGTATATGCATTAAGTTCTTTCTTTACCGCATTGGTATTTTGGGCGATATTAAAATGGGAGCACAAAGCAGATGAGCCAGGTGCAGAT
>Ga0136642_1000955_pt1 | contig 13320 bp, 21 predicted proteins | sample LowCatLa1302831Y_FD_115313 | JGI IMG/M metagenome (GOLD analysis project Ga0136642, IMG submission 115313) | Freshwater microbial communities from Lower Cathedral Lake, Yosemite National Park, California, USA - 13028-31Y | ecosystem: Environmental > Aquatic > Freshwater > Lake ... | reverse complement strand
GTTCTTGATGATGACTAAGATGCATTTTTAAATGACTTAGTTGAAACGGGGTAGGTGCTGACATGTTTTATTTTTCCTTTGTTATAATGCTGGTTGGTCAAAAGTTGGAATAACTTTTTTTCCGCTTGCGTTTACTGCTGGCGTTGATCCAAAGCCTGTTGTAGGTGCGCTTCCAAACCCGCCTCCGCCAAAGCCACTTGCGGCTGGTGCTGGAGATGTTGTTGCCCCAAAACCACCGCTGGAAGAACCGAAGCCTCCTGCCGCAGGTGCGCCAAATGTTGTTGACCCGCTCGAAAATCCTGCTGTTGATGTTGTTGAGCCACTTCCAAACCCTCCTGTGCCACCACCAAAGCCACCGCCCATTCCTGAGTTCATACCGCCTTGCATACCTGCTGGTACACCTGACATGTTAGTGTTGGTGGTCATTGTTTGACTTGTAGCAGACGGATTCGCCGCAGTGCCTGCTAATTTTTCTTGTGTACGACCAAATGCACTGATACCTAATACAGCACCCATGGCAATGTGAAATAGTCCTGCACCTTGTAAACTTAATGGATTCCACTGTGTAATAGGTACATGATTAATACCCTGCCATAACGCCCATAGCACCGGAAAAACAATCATGTCGCAAAAACATACCAACATGTACATCCAACCCATTGCCGGACGCCATAGTTTTTGCATCCATTCTGCATTATCTTTTTCTTTGGCCATAGTTCGCTCCTTGGGCTAATTATATGTATTTATTACATGTTGCTTGCAATCTCTACTAGTGCATTTAACGCTGTGTTGACTGCTTCTTTTACCGCCAAATCGTGTGCTGATTCGTTAATATTCTTTTCATGAGCTAAGTCCTGCAACATCTCAATAAATTCGCTTTTACTAATTTGTCCGTTTACTAACGCATTTTTTAAGTCGTTTGCATGAGTAGCTAGATCTTGTAAATCCGGATCACCTGTATTAAACAAGGCTTCCAATTGTTGTTCTACGCTCATCTTGGTTTCTTCCCTATGATATTTTGAATAGTAACAGCATTACGCTCAATACTGCTAAATTTGGTAGTACAATACATCATGCTAACTGGCTCAGCGCCTTTGTAACGATCGCTTAGGCCCTTAACAATTTCTGCTAGTTCGCTACCCATCTTGGTTGCTTCTTCGTTGTGTGGAATGCTCTGTGTGTAATTTTTAAACTCTACAGTAGTGCGCCATATTGCATCTACTTCTGCTACCACTTCAGGTTTACCGCACTTAGCGGCTCCTAGATTTGCTTCTGTACGAATACGATTTATTAAAGCGTATTCGTTATTATCAAAACGTGCCATAAAATATGCATCCAATAATGCACAACCCGAAAGACTCCAAACTGCTAAAATTATTAATAATTTTTTCATTTTACATCCTCGAATATCTTTTTCTGTGTATTATACCATTCTGTCCATGCGTCTATCTTAATTTTACATTCTTGATACTGTCCGTAATTTTCACTAACTACGCTGATTACTTCGCTTAGTTTAGTAGTACCTTCTGGTATTGTTTTTAAATCTGGACAGGTTTCTTTTAATGTTTCCGGCACTTGCGGAAAATTCATCTTGACGGGTACAGTACCCGCACAGCCTGACAAGCATAACATTAATGCAACAATAAAATATTTCATTTCTTACCTCCAGCGGCCTGATTTAAAATACTAATTGCATTTGCATCAACTTTGCATTCTGCATCCATCTGTGCGGCTTCTTTAACAATGCGGTCTTGTACTACTACTTGGGTGTCGTGTATCAATTTAACTTTTTCAACTACCTTAGTTTCAATTTGAGTATTCACTGTTGCACTGTTGGCTTCAGCAACAGCAATTTTATCTTTCATTTCTTTCACTTCGGCCTTCCACAATGCCGTAACTCCTGCACCGCCTGATAAGTATATGCCACCTAACAACAGTGTAAGACCAATATACTTAACTGATAGTCCAGTAAGTTTGGCTTGTGCAAATGGTATTGCTTGAATAAAACTACTAAAGAAATACAGGACTGCTCCTGCACCCGACACTATGAACCAAAACCAGGTTGGTAATAGCAACAGCGTATGCTCGATCAACCATGTTAACATGATTAACTCGTCAATATCTGATGGGCTGTAGCTGTATGCTGTTGGCGTTCTTCTAGACCTAGTGTACCGCCATTGATTTTTTTAGTTAACCCTAGTACATCGCCTTTGTCTGCAAATGCGTTGAGATTGTTTGCTTCCCAAAACCAGCAAGCACTCTGCACCGCACCCTCAAATGTTCCTAAGAATTCTGGAATTTGATCAAGCGGAGTATCAATACTGTCAGCAAATGCACTGTAATTTGATTTACCAGTTAGCTGAATCAATCCACGACCGCAGTATTTGAATCCATCGCCTGACTCTTCTGGTCCGTTGCCCATGCGACCTGCATATGCTCTATTAGCAATTTTTTCTGGATTATGTGCATAGTCATTTGCATTGCCAGAATTAAAATACTTGGGCCATACTTTGCACAATGTTTCTGGACGATAGTTTAAATTTTCTACAAGTGCTTTGTACCCACCACTTTCGTGCATAGTTTGCGCTAGGAAACAGGCAACACGTTCTACAGTGTTGATTTCGTAGTCGGGTAGAATTTTGCACAATGCTTCATACCAGTGTTCACTGTATGGATTGTTTTGTAGTATTGCTGTACATTTTTCTTGTGTAAAATCAAAATTAAAATCCGCCATTTGCTTTCTCCAATATTAAGGCATAACCTTCTTTTTCTAATATAAACTTAGTTCCGATCTTGTTTATATTATAATTACCAATGTACTTTGTTAGATAGATAGTTTCGGCCATGCCGTTACCTTCTAACATAATTGGGCCCTTTGTTTGTGTATGCATTTCATCTTTGTATCCAAAATCTACAATTTTTAAATTAATAGGATCTTTATGAATGCGTTTAAATGTAATAGTTTCACCTAACAATTTTATATCATCGATATAACTGTTAGAGAAAAAGTTACTAAAGTTATTTAATCCTTCAGTTTGTATAGCATTGTCGTAGGCATTGCCATCTAACGGAATTTTTATTTCTAGATTTTCTTTAGTTGCTTCAAGACTTTTAAATTCTCTATGATATCGAAATCTAAAATCATCGATACCAGTTAATTTACTAATACCATCTAGCATTTCTGTAATTTGATCAGGCACATGTTTATTACGTTCTAGTTCTGCAAATACACGATATTTGCCATCATCTAGTTCGCCTGTGGTGGCTTCTGAATCTAGAATAAACTCGTAACCCATTTCTAAGAAATTTTCTAAATCTTCAGCAGGATCTTTAGAATCTACAGTAAACGATAATACTACTGTATCTCGATCATCGCCGATTTTACTTTTATAGTTGTCGATTTCAAAAATATTTTTAACTAGATTTTTGAGATCCTTTTCTCTAAGGGCTTCGTTAATATTCATATTATGCCGCCTGTGGAGCACCAGCCGCTGGAGCACCGCCCGGAGGAGCTGACGGTGCTTGTCCAGGCACACCACCGGTCATTGGGGTAGTCGGAGCAGTATTCAATTGATTAGCCGCATTAGTGTCTAATGGAGTTGGCGGTTGTGTTTTCATACCGTTGTCCCCTAATTCTTCACGCATCTTGTTCATATAACCTTTGTAGATATCAAATACTAGCTTTTTAGGCATAGTGATTTCAACGACCCAAATAGGCTTACGATCCATCTTGCCTTTCTTTGTTCCAGGACGAATATCGTCCGGTTTTTTAATTTCTCGAGCTTCCATCAAATGTGTTTTTTGATAACCAATTTTGCAACCAATTTCCATCAATCTTTTGGCCGCCATCGGATCCGGCATCTTATCGCGGGGCCACATAAAACCAGCTGTAATCCAATGACGTTCAACTTTAGGCCCGTAAGCAAGTTCGCCGTCGAGCCAATTTTTATATACGTACATATCCATTTCATCTAACACACGTTCAAAGTCTTTAAGTGCGGCTAAACTAGTGTTGTTTTCGTATAATTCTTGTATGTTTGTAATAACGTCTATAATGTCGTGGTGCATGATTTGTCCCTAGAAGCTTCTATACTTATTTAGCTGGTTCGAAATCATAACGTATTAGTTTATTATTCTGTGTATTCTGTAAATACTATGTAGGACGAACGGTAGTTATCGGGCGGTCACTACAGTCGTTCTACATCCCCAATGTAGGAGACATTAAACAATGAGTAAGCAAAGAGTGAAAAAACGTTTTACGTCAGAAGTTAACGTGTTAGATTTTCAACCATATCTTCCGCAGAAAAAGCAGAGAGTAAGTCTGTATGCGCGAAGCCCGAACCAACAAACATACCTCCAAAAGTTACAAGATGAAACCAAAAGTATCGTCTTGGCTATTGGGCCAGCAGGCACGGGCAAAACCATGCTGGCTGTGCAGAATGGTATCAAACAGTTTCAGGAAGGTTTGGTTGATAAGATCATTGTTACAAGACCCGCCGTTAGTGTGGACGAGGATCTAGGATTTTTACCAGGTACGCTAAATGAAAAGATGGCACCCTGGACGAGACCTATATTTGATGTTCTAGGAGAGTATTATCAAACCAAAGACATCGCCAAGATGTTAGAAGAAGGAGTGATAGAAATAAGTCCACTAGCATACATGCGTGGACGCACATTCAAAAATGCCTATATTATTGCAGATGAGATGCAAAACGCCACAATTAATCAAATGAAAATGCTACTGACCCGATTGGGAGAAGGGTCTAAAATGGTAGTGACAGGAGATTTGGCACAAGCAGATCGTGTCAATGATAATGGATTAGTGAACTTTTGCGGCTTATTGACCAGCAAGACACTAAAACATATCGACATCGTGCAATTTGACCACAAAGATATTGAACGTCACAATGCAGTCAAGGAGGTGTTATCGCTGTACGGTGATTAAACCAACGTCAAAAGAATAGGGGCGTTGTTGCCCCTATTTTTATATCTGTGTTACTTGTATACCCGATTTTTCAAGAAACGTGATACCACTAGTATCCCTATAAGAGTTCCTATATAGAACACTGCCAATACCGCTTTGGTAGATAAGTTTGGCACAGTCCAAACATGGAGCATGGGTAATAAACATAGTAGCACCCATACCAGATTCGTTAGACTTAGCAAGTTTCGCAATGGCGTTAGTTTCTGCATGAAGCACCTCGGGTTTAGATTTTAGTGATACAGTGTCATCACTGTGTTGGATAGTATCTTCGCAGTTGTTATCCCAGCCGCTGGGCATACCATTATATCCAATACTGATGATCCTATCATCCTTAACTACAATAGCACCTACATGCAATCGCTTTGCTGAACTTAATTCGGCAAATCTTTCAGCAACATCCATGTATGCACTAATGAATTTGTCTTTCATATGCTAATAAGTCTAGCCAGAGTAGATGACAAATTAATTTCTGGATCTTGACACATTGTATGATCAATCATGCCTTGTTTAATAATATGAATTGCTTTGAATTGTTTTGTTTCGTCGCCGAATAATTCTACATTATCATATAACCATCTAAAAACTTCAATCATTTCTTCGGGTCGAGTCCTACTACATAGAAGTTTACGTGCAACGTCAATCTTTCCTGCTTTAAATAATTCAACCATTTCAAATTTATAATCTAAATTATTTGAATCTTCTTTGTGCGGAGCGTGTAATGCGCCTTCACTGGTATTTTGTTGTAACAAATTGATACACTTACGCAGATCTGGATATGTTGCACTTACATATACATCCAATGTTTCTAGATCAAATTCGATATTTTCTTCCACAAGAATAGTTGCCGCCCGGGCTGTAAATTCTGTTTGATCCAGTTTGGTAAAATGAAACTGTTGACAACGACTGTGCAATGCCGGAATAATCATATTGGGATTATTACAAGTAAGAACAAATCTAGCAAAACTACTGTATTCTTCAATAATACCTTTTAAACTATCTTGTGCTTGTGGACTAAGTCGATCTGCTTCGTCTAATAGTACAACCTTAAATGGACCCCATGCAATACTACTAATGAAAGGTACAATTTTATTACGGATGAAATCAATACCAGTTTCACGACTTGCATTAACTTCTAATACATCCGCTTCTTCAATGCCGATTTCATTGACCAGCATCTTGGCCATAGTAGTTTTACCAATTCCTGGTGGCCCACTTAGCAACAAATGTGGAATACTTTTGTCTTTAATCCAGCTTTCTACTTGACGTTTTTGTCCGCCATCACGCCAAACATATCCGTCGATAGTGCTTGGACGATACTTTTCCACCCATAGTTCAATCATTGTATTACCGGCCTTTCAAATGTTTTTACTTTATCTCTGCTTGCTGAAATGTTATCAACCATACGGTTATAATCTTCTTCAGGTAATGCACTTTTGTAAATGGTCAATGCTTGTGCCATCATTATGGCCGCCACTTCCATTGGTCCGTGTTCTGCACACATATGATCTGTAAATTCTAAAAAGTTGTCGTAGAGCCTTTGTAGTACGTCATCGTTCATACTAGTTCCTCAGCAATACCCAATACTTCTGCTAGTACTAGTACAAGCCCGGCACCTTGGATATACGGATTCATTTCCAACCAACCACCACCGGCAAGAGCCAAACCAGCCGCAATTCTAAAACCACTCTTGATCATACTTAAACTGGTATGTGTAAAAAACTTTTTGTCTTGTGCAATTTCTGCATCTAAAACACTTTTTGCCTTTTTAATATCGTTTACAGCCTCTTGATGTGTGCTCATAAAATTTCCTTATAAAATATAAACTAATGAATGAAGATCCCAGCCTAATAACAACGACCAAAACATAGCCCATTCAAATCTGCCATTATCGTAATCTTTTCTAGCAAAATAAAATGCTATAATTGTCAATAGTATATTAAGTAAAAACATAGACCTCTCCATTTAAAAACAAGTATACAGGTGAAAACAGGGCTAGTCAATAGCCCTGTTGTTCAAAACTAATAGTTTATTGTTCGAAGCTTGGTCGACTAAACGTACTTGGATCGAAAGTTTGATGTGTCACTTGTCCGTGTACACCAAATGTATCATCGCTAGGCATAGTATCACTCACTGCTAAAATAGCGTTGATATCTGCACGTCGGATAGTAATCTCAGTTCCATCTTCTTCCACTACAATAACACCGCGAGTCCAACGTCCATGTTCAAGTAATATCCACTCGCCTACTTTGACGTCTTGTTGTTCGGGTCCGATGGCCCAAACACGACCCCAGCGGTGTCTAACACCTTCACTTTTGCCGTCATCACTGGGTAATACAATACCGCCCTTGGATATTCGAGAATCGAAGTTCATATCGGTGATTAATACATTATCACGAATTGGAATTAGTTTGCCTGTTATCTTACTAGATAAACCTGATTTAATTGCTAGATTCATACACCGCCTGTTGGATCGTTAGATTGCTGGCGTTCTGCCAATAGTTCTTCTCGTGTCTTAACAATTTTGCCACCGGGCCCTAATTTGTCACCACGAGCATTGACACGCATATTACCAACAGCAATGGTCATTTCGTTTTGGTTAATTAATTTACCCATGTCAACTTCTTTGCCTTGCATAGTACGATAAATGTGTTTTGGTTGTTCTTTCATTCCCATATTAATCTCCTGGATTATGATACTACTTATCTCAAGAATTCCTGCCAGTCTAAATTATATTTGATACTGTCTATTTTGTGTACACCTATCAAATACAACACATAACTGGCCACACTTGATCCACGCCCTACTCCCCAAACTACATTATTTTCCCGCATGGTATCAACAAAATATTTTAACCAACGTAGTAAATCTATCATATTGCGCTCTTTGAAAGCGGCCAATTCTTCGTTTACTCTGGTATGTTGAGGATCCCATGGTGGGGTTTGCGACCAGATCCATTCTTCGATATCTAATGTTTTATATTCATCGGGCATATTCCAATTACTTTGACAAGCCTGATCATAGTCATTTACTTCAAAATGAGTGTCGTAAGGTTCTAAGAATTTAAAACCAAGTTGTGTTTCCAACTGTTTAACAGCATCAGTACGTTCAACCAGCATGGTATCACCGACACTAATTGTATGCCCTTGATATAAGGCATCAAAAATGTCTACTTCATTAAAAACTGGATTGGAATACTTGTCTAGGCGCATAGCCTATATTTTAACTGAGCTTGATTAGATTGTCAAGATTTTTATCTTTCATTTGTTGCTCAATTAGCTTGCGATTACGTTCGCCCAATTCGATACGTAGATCATCTAATACGGCCGCAATTTGTCTTTGAACGTCCGGATTACGAGTCATAAAATACTTTTTGGTAAGATCGTTTATCTTACCGTGTATCTCTTGATCTTTTAATCCGGATAGATCACTAACAAGTGGATGCATTAGTTATATTCACCGATGTAACGCATATACACGTTAGCACCACCGTCTCTAGTCCATGCTTCGATAACTTTTGGATTATCACCAGTTAATGCTGTAATTGTAGTGGTTACTGATGTACCTGTTCCGCCACCTGTTGGATTAAATCCTACAGATGGGGCACTAGTATATCCATCACCGTAATTGGTAATATTAATTCCGCCAATACCAAAACTCATAACAACTCGGGCACCGTTACCAATACCAGTAAGTGGACTGGTAGAATACGAACTTGTTCCTAGCGGCAATGCTAATGATCCGCCACTGCTAATAATTAAACCACCGATAGGACCAGTACTGTCCGCAGTTGTATAAGTTACTGTAACGCCAGTTGCAGTTGCCTGTGCATTGGCACTCATCTTGATAACTTTAGCTGGTAAACCACCGCTACCAGATAAATCTACACTGGTAGAATTAAAATCTAATACAGTTGTTCCGTTTGGAATACCAGCACCTGTAATAGCTACACCAGCCGCAATATTTCTAAAATCTGTAATGTTAGTTAAGTTTGCTTGACCAGTCGTTGTATTAGCGGTGAATGTTTGATTTAATGCACTAACTTGCAATATGATGCCAGTATTTGCATTAACAATTATTTGATCATTTAATTTATAGCCGTTACCTGAATATCCTGCGCCAGTAATTGTAGCACTTATACAAGTGTAAGTAGCCGTACCAGTAGCTTGACTACCGTTAGTTTGTAAACCACCGCCGCTGAATACAACAGTGGCCGCGCTAGTATAACCAGATCCCGGAGTTCCTGCAACCGCAGTTGCTAGACTTTCGCCACCAACTGTAATGCCTTTGGTACTAGGACTGTTTGGTAATGTTGGAAAATTAACATCGTAACGTAATGTGCCTGCGTTTTCTGTTGAAAAACTAGGAACACGAACAGCAGTTTGATCGCTGTATAACATGACACGAACAGTCGCATACTTGCCAGTTGTTGGCCAATTCTTAAATGTAAGAGTAGCATTTGTCGCAAGTGTTACACTTTGCAACGGTCCATTAGTTAAGCTAATGTCGGTATTAGTAACTACAGTACCTAAATCTAGTGCCGCACCATAGAATGTTTTAATAACAGCGTTGGATAGTACATTTTGTCCAAAATCGTTAGCTGAATTCTTAAATGCCGCATTGTTTTGAAGTGCTGTAATTTCAGTACTGGCTTGACCTAGTCCTGTTTTGATTGTACCAAAGTTATCTCTAAAACCTTGGCTGTTGTTGTCCTGCCCTGCAACGGGGTATGTGGCATCTACGGAGCCAAAATTGATTAAACTTGCGGTTGGGTTTGCCATGCTCTCATCCTATATATTTACTGTGTATTTATCGTTCTTTACACTACGGTGCTGTGATTTTTAAACACTAGATATTTATCGCCAGTATATCCTGTTACAGAATCTATAATGTATCGATCAGCGGTATAATCCAATAATTTGAAGTCAAAACCGCTGTATTTAATATTGATAACAACATCGTCGGCAGTTCCCGGCTTGCAATAGCACAACGGTACGGCCAATTTAAATCCTAATTGTTGTTTTTGTCCAGGCTGAATACTACGCATCCATAACGGCAAGTAGTTTCTTTCAGTATCGCCGATCTGGGCCAGATTATTACGCCAGTTTGTCACGCTGTTTATATAGTGTTTTTTAGGAGCATTATCGGAAATATTATAACCTGTACTATCTGTCGTTACACTATTGATCGGTCGATCCAGCCAACTTTCTGCTAATTGCATAGTGGTTAGATTTTTAGGATTTGTCCAGATAGCATCGCTGATATCGCTGGTTAATTTTAATTGATCCCTGGCATTATTAACAATAGATTGACCTGGCGCTGTGCCGTTGGGCTCCATAGGATCTATCATCTCTATGTAAATTACTTCGTAGACTGGAATCTTGCCATTCATGGCCACAGCCTTTTTAATAGCACCAAATTGAAAACGTTTACGTTTGTTGCTCAATCCCATGGCGCCTAAGAACTTTGATGCTTGGCTAGTTTCTATCCCTGCATAAATCAACATGGATAAATCTTTACTAACTCCAAAGTTTGGATCACCCGGACGGAAAATACTTGATGTTGTAAACACATTGGTATCTGAAATAAATTTCTTAAAACTGGTTCGATGTACTTGATCCAACAAGGGTTGAGTTTTTAGATTGCTGTATAATTTTTGATTTGGGGTAGTCACTGTAATTAAAAACTTCTTACTGCTACTTGTTAATCCATATTGATCTTGAACAAAAACAGTGAAATTATAATTTCTATCAAATGTGGTAGATCCACCGTCAATCTTAAAACTTGTATTACCGGAATCGAATAATATTAGTCCACGTTTTCCAATAATATCATACTGGTGAGTATTATCAATAGTTGTAAATTTATTATCAAGGGTAAACACACTGTTATCTATAGTGGTTGTTCTGGCAATGTTTGCACTGCCAAACTGAGTGACTTTGCCAGTAATTTCTCCATCACTGGCCAAAGTCAGTCCGGGCGGCAAACTACCGTTTGATATTGTATAAATTAAATTAGAGTCAGCACTTGATCTGGCAGACACTTGCAAGTCTGATATAAAATTAGCCGCGATCTCTCCAATTTTATATGAACTGTTCCAATAGATTGTATTGTCAATATCTCCAATTACTCTCAATGTAAATGTTCTAATTGACCTTGTTGGTTGTATATCTAATCCAGTTCTAGATGCTGTAACTGTAAATGTATATGTTTTCGCAATAGACGGTTGATAAGGAATACGTCCTGCAAGATAAACACTAGTCCCAACAGGATTAAATGTCAGCCCAGGAGGCAGATTATCTACGTTGTCGATTGTAAAAATAATTGGATAGCTATCGACAATATCCAAACATTGTAATTCAAACGTCACATAATTATCTGCTCTACATGCACCTAAATTGCTGTTGGTTAACCAGATGGGTTCTTTTAGGTAAGTAACGTCTGCTGTAAATAATAGACTATCGTCAGTTATTTGTGTATAATCTGCATGGAAACTTTCTTCGCCTATAACAAAAATAGAAAATTTTCTTTTGACAATAACACTGCCAGTTGAAACACTTACCAAAAATTCGTAAGTTTGATTTAAACTTTTTGGAGGTTTAACAGGTGCGCTGTAGTCAAAATTGACAACATCAAAGATATAACTGTCATAACCACTAGTACTTCTTAGACCAAAATCATAATATGAAGTATCATAAAATGTATTGTCGTATGTGCCGTCCCCAGTTTTTCTTAAATCAACACTTGCTACTGGATCCACTATACCGGACAATTTTCCATCAGGGGATAGTGTAACACCTGGAGGTAGTTTGCCATCGCCTGAACTGATAAAATATGTTAAATTTAAATTGTCTGGATCTATTGCTGATAGCTGATAGTTAATCACAGACTTACCTAATGCATATTTTTGACCATGCAAACCAACTGGCAACAACCCAGCAGGAGTAATAATCTTGGGCAACTGTCCGCCGTTGACTATCATGTTTAAAGTTCTGTCGGATACTGAATTTCCTGATTGCGCACGTATACAGAATGTAAACGTTGTTGTTCTTGGAACATTGTACGGATTGCCAACAATAGATGCACCTTCGAGTCTTAGCCCGGGAGGTAATGCGCCTGAAATCACTTTGAAAGTAATCCCCGTTAAACTACCTGAGGCCGGTAAAGGGATATTTACAATCACACGTTCTTGGAAAGATCCAGCATCGAACGTTGTTGATCTTGCATCAAACGTGGTCTTTGCAGTATCCAGCGCAAGATTACCAGTCAGCCCGGAAACTCCTGGTAATGTGTATCCGGAAGGTTGCGTCCAAATATTAAGCATTGTTTATTTCCAGTTGCTTGGACAATTAAATAGGGCCAAAATCTAAATTATTTTTAACTAACGGTCCAAGGCCGGCAGAAGTGTATCCCATATCTAAATCTATGGTATTATAATTTCCTACTATGACTCCCATATCCACGTTAAAGCTATTGGTTTGCATCAGCATGGCAAACATGGCATCTAATACGTCGACTCTGATTCCGTATACAGTGGTTTGAACATCACCCGTTCCAACAGTGTCAATTAATCGGTGTCCGCTAATATTTAAATCGCCGCCCAACACCGGTGCAGTATCATTGACAACACCTGCACTACTGCGTATGTCGATTGTGTTTGTACCCGGAACGATATTAATACTGTTGTCGCTACTGGTTAAACTTTTAAACTCTGCGGTTGTACCGTTTTTATCTTTAAAAATACCAACAGTTGCACTGATAACAGTACCGTCGGCAGTTCCGTAAATTCCAGGATCTGTTGGATAGCTCAGTGTAATTTGTGTTGAAGAACTGGCTGTGCAAAACCAATGTCCGTTGTATAATGGATTAGTATTTCCAGTTAAGTAGTAGTACTGGTTTGCTGGAGGTATAACACTTTGCGGGCTAATAATTAATGTAACTAAAAGCGGGCCCGTACCTGCTTTAGTTAAGAAACGGTTTACAACAATGGTGTTAATGCCCAAGTTGGTTGCTTCAGCAATTGGAACGTCAGTTCCAAGCAAACTGAAGTTTTCGTTAACTTTTCTAAATGCTGTACGCAGGTCATCGCCTGACCCATCGTTTGCATAACTTCCTAAATTAATCGTTTGAATTGGCATGGTTTCCGCTCTCTTTTAGTATTTACCGTATTTTAATAAGTGCCGCCTAATGCCACACGACGCCAGGTATTTGTTGATATACAAATATACATGTAGGTAGAATCATAACTAATTTGTCCAGCAGTACCAGTAGCATCTGATGCCTTAGTACCTGTAGGAATAACTAACCCATTTGGCACAGTGACAACACCACTGGCATTT
>Ga0136642_1000954_pt1 | contig 13334 bp, 12 predicted proteins | sample LowCatLa1302831Y_FD_115313 | JGI IMG/M metagenome (GOLD analysis project Ga0136642, IMG submission 115313) | Freshwater microbial communities from Lower Cathedral Lake, Yosemite National Park, California, USA - 13028-31Y | ecosystem: Environmental > Aquatic > Freshwater > Lake ... | reverse complement strand
TTGTCGACGAGGAGAAAGAACATCCTTCGCGTCTCGTCGTCCCAACGATGACTCTTGCCAATTTTTGGTGACATAGCGACCACTCCACTCTGAGAGTGTTGCAACGACCACTGGAATCCAAGCGTGGTCCGGGGTCGTTTACGTGGCCTTCATCATCGACGTGTTCTCGCGACGACTGGTGGGCTGGAAGGCGTCACGCTCGATGACGGCGGCGCTCGTGGTGGATGCGCTCAACATGGCCGCCTGGACGTGTCACACCAACCTCGATGGTTTGACGTGTCACACCGACGCAGGATCTCAATACGTTTCTATTGCCTACACCGACCGCATCGAAGAGTTGGGCATGACCGCTTCGATCGGCACCGTTGGGGATTCCTACGATAATGCGATGGCCGAATCGGTCATGGGCATCTTCAAGACCGAACTGCACCGCAACCCCGCGGTGCTGAGCGACAACGGAGGCCACTGGAAGGGGCTCGACGACCTCGAAATCGCGACGTGCGCGTGGGTGTCGTGGTTCAACGAAGAGCGACTGCACGGCGAGCTCGGGGATCGCACGCCCATTGAAGTCGAAGCGGAGTATTGTGACTCAGATCAAGCCAAGGCGGCCTGAGAGAACCAAGCTCGGAAGTCTCCAGGAAACCCAGGCCGATTCAAAACCTCAGCAAGAAGATTCTTCCGATGTAAAAACTGTCGCACTCTTGTTAGGCGTCCTCCGAGAACTAGGAATGGAAAGGCGGGGCTCATTCGTGCTCACAGATCTCGAATTCAAGACTCATTACCGCGGCAGGGCGTCTAATTTCTTTGGCAACGTTTACATTCCATGCCTTGAGAACTCAATTCGATTCGACCGTGCGGTGGGGTATTTCAGTGGCGGAGTTTTTGTGTTGGCGCGTAATGCAATTGAGTCCTTTGTCGAGCGTGGCGGTGTGCTTCGGGTCATAGCGTCGCCCCATCTTTCGCCGGCTGACGTTGAGCAAATTGAGCTGGGTTACGAGCGAAGAGAGATAATCGCACGGGCATTCGCTGAACAAATTGACCTTCAAACTGGTCAGCAGTCACTCGATGGACTCGGGTTGTTGGGCAGCTTGATTGCAAAAGGGGCACTTGAGCTGCGTTTGGCCACAGTTGGCTCCAGCTTGTATCACGAAAAATTTGGCGTGTTTTATGACGAAGCTGGAAATAGCGTTTCGTATCACGGATCATCGAATGAAACCACGGCCGCTTACCGAAAAAACTATGAACGTGACTTTGTGAACGTTAGCTGGCTCGAGGGGCAGAAGGACATCGTAAATGATCTGACCTTCGATTTCGAGACAACATGGATGGGTGAAAATACCGAGATTCAAATTTACGACATTCCTGAATACACACTCGAAAGATTGAAGGAACATGCGGTTGACTATGAGCAAAGGAAGCGACTTGGGTTGATCGAGGAGACAGAAGAGGATGGAATTTCAGTAATTGAGCCGACACTGAAGAACTTCGAACCGTATGCAGCACCGCATTTTCCAAAGAATTTTGAATTGCGCGACTATCAAAAAACAGCGATAAAAAACTGGTTTGAAGCCAATGGTCGCGGTATTTGGGATATGGCCACGGGTACGGGTAAAACCAAAACGGCATTGAGTTGCGCGACATTTCTCCATGAACGCATCACGCGCGAAGATAAACAGAAGCTTGTAGTTCTTGTGCTGTGTCCACTCTTGAATTTGGTTGATCAATGGGTCTTGGAGGCACGAGGGTTCGGTATCAACGCTGTGAGGTGCTACGGAGCGATGTCGAGTTGGAAGCCCTACCTTGAGGCTGGATTGCAGAACCTTGACTCCGAAGGTGATTTCCTAATGGTCATCGCTACCAACCAGACGTTCCGGGGCGCTGCTTTTCAGGAAGTCTGGAATTCGATTTCGGTGAATCAATTTCTGATAGCGGATGAAATGCACAATCTTGGTGCAGCACAGTTGTTGAAGTCCCTACCCACGTCCGTTAATTTTCGTTTGGGGTTATCCGCGACGCCGGAGCGATGGTTTGACGATGAAGGCACGTCAAAGCTACTTGACTACTTCGGTGAAACCATTTTCACCTTCTCGATGCGGGAAGCAATCGAATCTGGGGTCCTGACTCCTTACAAGTACTACCCGGTCGTCGTAACTCTCGACGAAGAAGAATCTGATGAGTACATGAAGCTGAGCATCCAAATTTCAAAGCTTGTAGCCCAAAGCAGCGATTCAGTAGAGATTGGCTCGGGATTTTCGCCCCTCAAAAGCCTGCTCTTGCGCAGATCAAAAATACTGGATGGTGCTTCGGGAAAGCTCCCTGCCCTCCGTATCGAAGTTAGCAACCGGCTCGATCGCCCCTTTCAACTGGTGTATTGCGGGGCAGTATCCCTTGACGACGATGCGGACAGTGGTGACTCGATTCGTCAAATTGAAAGCGCGTTGAAAATTATCGGTACAGAACTAGGACAAAGTGCAACTGTATACACGTCAGCAACTCCACTGAACGAAAGAAATGAAATTCTGCGGAGATTTGGAGAGGGGCGCGATCTGGATTTTCTGCTCTCGATGCGATGCCTCGATGAGGGGGTGGATATTCCCGACGCTCGAATTGCATACCTGATCGCCAGTACTTCAAATCCTCGACAATTTATTCAACGCCGGGGAAGAGTACTCAGGCGGGCCGAAGGAAAAGACTTCGCGGAAATAATTGACTTTATTGTCGTGCCGCGAAGTGAGGATAATTCGAGTCTTGTTGCCAATATTGAGAGGCGTCTGTTTCAAAAAGAATTACGCCGCGTTATTGAATTCGCCGATCTGGCTCTGAATGGCGACGAGGCTCTTGGTAAACTGCTAGACATTCGTAGGCAATACAACCTTCTAGATGCTTGAGGAAAAATGTGAGTGATGACCGCGAGTTAGTTAGCAACCTATTCAAAGAGTGTTCCGTCGACACTCAGAGAGTGGCCGTTGAAATTATTCGTCTGGAAAGGCAGAAGCTGCACATGAGGAATCCCATTGGAATCGTCGAGGACATCGTCGGAGTGATCAAGGCCATCATTAAATGATTTTCAATAAGATAAAAATTGAAAACTTTCGCCCATTCAGGGGTGAATCTGAAATTGTTTTTCCTGTCGATAAAAAAAGAAACGTCACAATCGTCTACGGCATGAATGGGGCGGGCAAGACGACCCTATTGAACGCGTTTCTATGGGCGCTCTATGGAGGGTTCACGAAAGATACCGAACGACCAGATTTAGTCATCAATAGTGAGGTTTGGGCAAAAGCAAAAGTGGGTGACAAAGTCACGGCTTCTATTGAGCTCCAGTTCTCGAATGATAAGAATCTCTACATTTTGAGAAGGTCGGTAACTGGACACAAGACAAAAATTGGCCGTGATCAACAACTGGACAAGTCTCAATTGGTCTTAATGGTACGAGGCGAAGATGGCAACAGCAGAAAAGTTGATGCTCCTAGTGAAGCGATCGACCAAATTCTTCCTGAGAAGCTCAGCAATTTCTTCTTTTTCAACGGAGAGCGAGAACTGGAGCAATTAGTCTCTCAGACCACAGCCGCGGGTGCAGAAATCGAGGCCGGTATCAAGACTATTCTCGGACTTGAGGTCATCGAACGAGCTACAGAGCGGCATCTGGTAGAAGTCATTGCGCGTTTCAATAAGGATCTACGACAGCTCGGGGATCCCAAGCTTGATCAACTTAGTGACGATCGGGACCACCAAGAGGAACAAATTAAGAAACTTGAGGTCGGGCGAAATCAGCTCAAATCGAACAACGAAGCTGTGTCGAAAGAAATTGAGGCCATTGATACTAAGTTGCTTGGTCTTCAGTCGGTCGCAACACTTCAGAAGCAGCGTGACGCTCTTGAAGCTGACTTGATACGAGCCAATGCGGACCGAGAAACCGCAAACAAGTCTTTAGATCAAGTCATAAACCGTTATGGCTACTCGGCCTTCCTGTTTCCGAGGTCCAAATTTTTGGAAAATTTAACATCGAATCTTCGGGCTGAAGAGCGCTTACCAGCTCCACTGAAGCGGAGCTTCATCGATGACCTACTTGCGAGAGGAACCTGCATCTGTGGTGCGTCTATAACAAAAGACAAAGATGCCCGTCGTCATCTCGAAGAGATCCGGGCTAGTGCAGGATTAGCAGAAGTTGAGGAAGCTTGGCTGCGATTGGCGAGCAATGCAGCAGGTCTTGAGACTGAAGTTGCCGACATGCGAGGGCTATTGAAGGAGGCTCGTCACGCGGCAAACAACGCGGTGCTGCGGCAAGGAGGGAAACAAGCTGAGCTTTCCGAGATATCTTCGAAACTCCAGGATAACGATGTTGAAGATGTCGTCAAGCTGGAGGACCAGCGGGTTCGTTACCGACGCAAGGAGGCGGAAAACGAGCGTGAGTTGGGGTCGTTCGAACTTCGTCTTCGACAAGCCGAGCTGCGCATTCGAGAAATCGATAGGGAAATTAGCCGTCACGAAGGGCATGGTGGCAAAGTCAAAGTAGCTCAGCGTCGTATTGAAGCCGCTACCGAATCAAGGGAGTTACTTTTGAAGATTCTTAAGGTGCGTGCTGAGAGTGTTCGAAAGGAGCTTGACTGTCGGATTAAGGAAACTTATCGTTCGATCGCCGTGAAGGATTACGTGCCAGAGCTAACGCCGACCTTCAATCTGGACATCTTCCAAGGAAGCGGAGAAGACGATAGAGAAACCGCAATCAAGTCCACTGCTGAGAACATCACACTGAGTTTGTCCTTTGTCGGCGCGCTCGCGTCTTTTGCAAGCAGTCAGTCGGGCTCAGAAGGAGACGGGCTATTCAACGCTTCCGGAGGAGTCTTCCCACTAATTATCGACTCGGCCTTTGGTTCACTAGATGAGGGCTATCAGAAAGCGGTAGCGAGAGCCCTTCCTGGATTGGTTCCCCAGGTAATCCTCCTCGTGTCAAAGTCGCAGGGTAAAAGTGTTGTGGAGGAGACACTGAAATCAAAAGTTTTTGAAAGATATGTCATCACTCTTCACACCGCAAAAGACGGCGAAGAGCCGCAATTCATAGAATTAAATGGATCGAACTACCCCTACGTCGTTCCGGATACTTCAACCTACGCTGAAGTAGTTAAAGTTGGTGAGAAATAATGGCAAAAGAAATTGGTGATCGCCGTGTCAGGCGCAGTTCGGATTTTGATAAGACACTGGAGCACATAGTAGGGAAGGACAAACCATTTGTCTCGATGCGCGATGCCCTGCTCTTTTCTGCGTGTCTAGGTTTCAACCGGCAGCAGCGAATCAAGTTAGGGAAAAAGCAAAGTGAGCCAATCCGATGGGATGTAATGAACAATCGCAAGGGTAGCGAAATGGCTGTGAACCTAATTGCGGTGTTGTGCAACGAGGATGATCCGGAAATTCTTAGCGACGGGAGATTCGACGAGAGGATTACGATTTTTGAAGAGTTTGCATGCGGTGGTTTGACAATCATTAAGAATCTTCTTGACAGATCAGCAAACAGCCCCCGTGATGTTCTGCTTCAGCTGATTGAAGAAACATTGCCGAAGGATGCGACGACTAAGGTCGGGGACATCACCGACGCGGTAGATTCAATATTTCGCTGATTAGCCGGGTCTATCCAATCGAAACACCGCGATGGATTTCGTTACGCTGTCATCATTTTGACGAACTCATCAATTGATTTGATCGGCAGTGAACTGAGGTAAGCAATCCCACGGTGGAGATGAAGCCTAAATTGGGAGTCAATCGAATCTTGGTCGAGGGGGAGTTTTGCAGAGATGCAACGAATGCGCACCAAGTCGTAATAGAGAGAACCAGTGTCACCAGCGAATGTTCGCCACGACATTTCAACGTTGCTCTCTACACCGTGGTTTGCGTGTACCGGTGGGTCTGATTCCCTCAGCGAAGCAACTAGAGCCCAACGGCACAGAACGTTCCAGTTCTGAATACCAGTTTTTCTCTTGAGCCTGGAGAGTTGTTCTTTTGCTTGTTGCGAGATTCGAATGGTTTCTATCACTTTGGTCCACCAATGTAAGAGTCAACGAGGACGGTTGACGCATCGGCAATGTCGTCAAAGCGGAGTTCGATTGTGTGAGACAGATGACGCTCTAAGCGCAACCGTAATTCCTCGTCAATCTCTTTATCGGTTGATAAAAGGACGACCTGCTTAGCTGCATGCGGGAAATAGTCGTCGACTAGCGAGTATCGATGGATGCTGTCCAGTCGACCCAGTGGCGTGTCAATTATCGCTGGTAGGTTAAGCCCAGAAACTCGAGCAAGCCCCCACAGTGTTGCGACGGCAAAGAGTTGACGTTCACCTGCCGATAGCCCCTCGATGTGAACCAAATCTCCGTTCGTCGTTCGAATGGACGGCTCACAGGTGTTCGGGTCAAGAATGAGCTTGGCTGCCAAGTTTGATTTACCCAATAGTGAGCGATATGCCGTAAGAATTTCATCCTGGATACGTGAAACGTTTCGATTGTGGATTGCTTGTTTCCAGTCCTCTAGTGCCTCTCTCGCCTTCTCGCAGGATCTAATCATCCGAGAGGCGTCTTGCGCATTGACGTTTGAAATTGCCTGGTCACGACGCTTGCCTTCCACCTCTGCGCTGATCTTTTCGATCTCAGCGGAGAGGTGGTCCTTGCGTTCTTGGAGGAAATGCTGATGAGTCTCTAATTCAACGAGACGTCTCGAACATGCGTTCTTCTTTTCAAGCAAGTCTTGGATAGCTACTTCAGACGGTACGGCCATCAACTTGCGCTCTAAGATAAGGTTGCTGCTTGCGAGTGTTTCACGGTGACTTGATTTGCTGATTAGTTCGTCTCTTAAATCGCTAGAGGCTGAGAGAAACCCTTTGGCTAGGTCAATCGAATCAGGTGGAGAGCCCAACGGCGCTAGGGTATTTCGAGTTGTGGCGCTCAGAATATCTAGGACAATTTTCTGAAGGGGTTCAGAGGTATTGGAGTCAAGAATTTTACTGTCAATGAGAGATTGTGCGATTTCCCTCGCGAAAGTATGTATCTCAGCCTCGGCGAGTGGCCTACGAATTGGGGGTGACTTTGCCAGCGCCCCAAGTAGATCTTCAACCACAAGTAACGGAAGTGCCCCACTAGCCATTTCTCGAATAGATGAGTCAACCTCAAGCATTTGCACCTCGAGGTCCTTCTTTTCGTTTTCGAGAGCGTACCTTCCTTGGAAAAAAATTCCACCTTCACGCTCGAACTGGCTCTCGAGTTCCTTATTGACCATCCGCTGTCGATCGAGACTGTTCTGTAGGCTCGCAATCTCAATAGCCAGTCGAGACCTCTCAGCCTCGAGGTCACCAAGTTTTTCTATCGATGGAGCCAACATGGTTTCTATTTCAGTGGTGGTTACTTCATTTAATTTTCTGCGCTCTATTACTTTCAGGTCCGATTGAAGTCGAGCTATCAACCCAGTTCCTAGAAGTGCGTTGACAGCTGTGAGAATAATCTTGCTGGCCTTGGAAGGATCCGCCAGGCTTTCAATCTTCTCGCCGTCGAAAAGAAAAAGCCCCGAAATGTCAAGAGGAAGAACTTCTTCGATGAAGTCATTCGAGTTCTCGGTTAGAACGAGGTCTAATTCGCCGCCCCGGAAAATCTCAACCGTCTCCAGCAAGTCTGAATCATCGAACTCCCAGCTTCGATTGATTCTGAAAAGCGCCGGTTTCCCATCGTAGTGAAGTTCAAAAGTCAAGGCCAAGGAAAAAAGATCACCAATTTTGGCATTGCGGGAAAAGCGACTCCTCAGCAGAGATTCGTACTCTTTTTTCCCAGTTACCAGCGAGCTGCGTTGCCCATATAGCGAAATTTGAACTGCATCCAGAATCGTTGTTTTGCCCCGACCGTTCATTCCGCCCACCAGAACGATGTTTCGCTCAGGGCTTCGAGGCGCCAGCGGAATGGTGTTTCGTCCTCGGTACACCCCGAAATTGTTCAGCTCCAATTCAACGATTTTCATTATTATTCCTCGCCATTTTGAGTATGAGCAACTCCATTACGAGCTTTAAAAACAACTTTTGCGCGCTCGATGGCGTCTTCTTGGTCTTCATAGAACGACCTTCGAATCACCTTTTCAAGCTCCTCGTAAAGTCCTTGGCGCCTCGAACGAGACTGAAACCTCCATTCAACGTCAATCAACCCACGAACCATTTCAAACAGAAATGAATCATCGGGACTCAACTCTCTCAAAAGTTGCAACTCCGATAATCCGAGAACTCTTCGCTCTTCGCGATGATCATCAGGGAAGCTATGACCCAATTCTGATTCATAGATTTTTGGTACAAGGTCTTCGAATTCATGCTTGTCTTCGAGCCAAATTCGACGAATTTCACGAAGCTCCTCAATAGTCACTAGCTCAATTTCTGAGACTTCGGTTGGTCCCGTTTCACGAATTTCCGTCTGTGCACTCAGCAGCCTTCGGAGCCATTCCGCGCGAGCGTCCTGGGTGTATGGTCCAGGAACTGTACTATCGTGAAATAGCTGAACGCGTCCGTCCATTCTGCGGAAATCTCGGAGATGCCTGTCATTTGCAACATCGAGAGAATCTCGAAGTTGAAGTAAGGGAGTCATCCATGCTTTCTCTTCGTCATTTTGAATCATTGCCGCCATTGACTTGTCTTGTTCAACCATTGTGCAAACCCAGCACCCGAATCTGCTGTCACCGCATGATGGCGTGGATGTGTCGACAACTAGTGGGCACTCGTTGTCCTCGGAAGCGCCGCGATACATGGCAAGGAGTTCATGGTTGTTATAGCCCCACGGGTTTTTTTGCTGCATCAAGAAGAGCCAAACATCGTCGTTGCTCCAGTCTTCAACAGGCGAGAACACCAGAGAATTAGGCAAACTTCCGTTGGGACTAAGGCGATCGCGGACACGTTTTTCTTCGAGTGCTTTCATTCGACTAGCCCGTGCGGAACTCTCCGCCTTGCGGGTTCCTAATATGAGGATCGCCTCACCATTTACCTTGACGAGGTCCTTTATAAATTGATTTGACGGCCGAATTTTTAGGCGCTCAGTGCACCAACGAAACATGGGTCGTGGCGCTGGATAACCCTTACCTATTAAGTTTACCCAAAAAGAGTCTTCGACTCGCGGGGTAAGTCGATGAGCTTGAATTGGAAGCCCAGAGGCGTTCGCAGCCCTATTGATTTCTTTGAGGGAATTCGCAACCCACGCGGCAACCACCGGATTCTCGACCATGGTGTCTGTACTGATTACGTGGACAGGTTTCGTTCTCTGCACATCATCTAATTGGAGCAGTGCGAGCCAAACCAATTGGAGCACGGCAGTCGAGTCTTTCCCGCCGCTATAGCCGACGACCCAAGGAATTGAATCGCCAAGGTAAAGAGCCTTCACCTCTTCCATCAGCTCCTGAATTGTTTCTTTGAACCCCAGTTCATTGAAGGCCGACTTTCGACGACGCAGCTCAACTGGTTTCGGCTTTACATCACTCATTGAACCCCCCTAGTAAGGCTCTTTCTGCATTTTCCTGTTCTTCGCTGAGGCGTAACCCGAGGTGTTTTCTCAGAACATTCGCCGTAAGGACTAAATTCTGCGAGCCTTTCTGAACCCGGCCGCCAACCATTGCTCGACCTTCCCAAAGGGCCGTGTTGCTCCGACGCCAATCGATTTCACTCAGTCTCAGCCCGACGGCAGTCCAGTCAACTTCTATGTTTTGCTTCAGCAGCGCATTGCCTAATTCGCCCATCGCGTGCAGCGTCAAACCATGACAGTAAATGAACTGTTCTCGGAGCTCAGCACTAGCCACACGACGCGTCGATATTTCACGCCAATCAGGGAAGCCCATTGAGATCCCTTCCCAGAAAGCGCAGGCGATTTTGACCAGTTGAGAATCATCAACCTCAATACCGTTGAGCAGTGAGCGTGTCCCGGTGAAGAGCGCCGATAGCGTAAATAGTTTTCGCGACCGAGGTCCTAGGGTTGACTTTTCAACCTCCACAACATCGTGCAGCCATGGGATCTGTGAGATAACGGTCCTCGTGATCCCGGCTAGAGGATCACGATGGTCGTACAAGATGCCGATCGAAGCCGAAGGTCGAATTGCGTACCGATTCAAGTCTGCGAAAATCTGTTGACTTCGCTCGAGTCCTTTGTCCATGAACAGCACCAGTGCGATTGATTCTTCTCGAAGTGTGGGGTCAAGTTTCAATGCCTCGATTATCGCCGCACGACGGTGTTGCCCGTCATTGACCAAAATTGGCGCGGTAATTGGAATTGAAAGATTTCCGATTGATTCCCCCGGTATTCCCGGATACAGTTCAAATTCAACTGGTTCCTCCGAGTAACCGATTGAAGCGGTCAGGGCAGAAAAGACGTAGTTATCTCGGTTGCCAACAACATAATTCACAAGCTCCGGAAGCCGCTGTGTATTAATCCCTCGCTGCGCTCTCAACTCAGCCGGCAACTCCGCTTCGTCAAACTTAAGGAATTCCTCAACAACCTGAAGGGGTAGTTGGGTTACGAAGTACTCGCGGCGAGCCTGAATGCCACGAAGTACGGGGAAGTTGCGAGTAAAATTTCGATGTCCCAAAGCACCCTCCTGTATGTTTGGAAATAACATACATCATCAATTGTTATGTTATACGATAGGTGTGTGACCGTGATGCCAATTTATCTCGACGCTGCCGCAACCACCCCTGTGATGCCCGAGGTTGCCGCGTATGCGATGCACTTAATGGTTGAAGAATTCGGCAACGCCGGAAGTCGCACCCATCTGTTTGGATCCAACGCCAAGGCCGTTGTAGAGAACGCCAGAACTCAGATTGCCGATCCGGTGGGGGCTAAACCAAGTGATGTGATATTCACCTCAGGAGCGACAGAGTCCAATAACATCGCGATATTAGGTCTCGAGGAATTCGCCCTCACGAGCGGTAGGCGACACATCATCACGACGCCGATTGAACACAAGGCGGTCTTAGAGCCAATTGAAAAACTTCGCTCCAAAGGCTTCGAAATTGATTTTTTGGAGGTGGGCAAAGACGGGCGCGTAGTGACTGAGTCCTTGTCGCGCCAAATGCGTAGAGACACGCTGATGGTGTCCGTGATGGCTGCAAATAATGAAACTGGGGTAATTCAGCCGATCGATGAGTTGTCTCAGGAGATCCCACCCGGAGTTATTTTTCATGTGGACGCGGCGCAAGCTTATGCAAAAGTGAACGACTTGATTTCAAATCCCCGAATAGACACGATGTCAATTTCAGGTCATAAATTTGGTGCGCCTAAGGGTATTGGGGCTTTGGTGGTCCGTGGCTTAAGTGAAAAGCGAATCCCTCTCTCTCCGATTTCGTTCGGTGGCGGGCAGGAGAAAGGTCTTCGTCCAGGTACGGTCCCAGTTCATCTGATTGGCTCAGTTGGACTTGCATCTCAGATCTGGCGAGACACAATTGGAGAACGCAGTTCGAAACTGCTCCTGATTCGAACAAACCTCCAGAAGGCCTTTGCTCCCCTAAAGCCGATTTACATCGGGGATCAGAGAAATTGTCTTCCAAATATCCTAAATTTGTCATTTAGGTCAGTTGATTCGGAGGCATTGATTTTGGTACTGAAGGACTTGATATCTATCTCCAACGGCTCCGCATGTACCTCGCACCGTTATGAACCAAGTCACGTGTTGTCGGCAATGGACCTAGACCAAGACGTGAAATCGGGTGCGGTCAGAATTTCCTGGACGCCAGAAACGATTGAGCCCAATTGGGACGAGATAGTTTCAAGGCTCAAGACCTTTTTCTAAGCTTGGGTTTTTGAATCGCAGACGGGGAGACTAAATCGTTTCCAAGACGGTCAGAGTTTCTGACTCATTGATCCACACTAGGGACTGCTGAAGGTTTAGTTTCCGGTTTCTGTTGAGATGATTATGCCACTTTTAGCAATCGGTGGAGTTCCTCGAACTCGACTGGGGTGAACTTGCCAAGTGCTCGCTGTCGTCGCTGGCGGTGATACTTCGCTTCAATCCAGGTGACGATGGCGAGGTGGAGTTCCTCTCTCGTGCTCCAGCGTTGACGATCAAGCACGTTCGGCGGTGCTGTCGGTTTAGTTGACATCTAGTTTCCAGAGACATCGTCTCTGGGGAAAGATGGACAAATGGCAAAGCGATACCCCAAGGAGTTCCGTGATGACGTGGTCAAAGTGGCCCGTCTACACCAGGCTCCCATGACCCAGATTGCGAAGGACTTCGGCATCTCCGACGCGACGCTCTATGAGTGGATGAAGAAGGCCGACGTCGAAGACGGTGCCCGTCCGGGCGTCACGTCGTCTCAGGCTGAGGAGAACCGTGAGCTGCGCCGGCGCAACCGCGTCCTCGAGCAAGAGGTCGAGTTCCTGCGTCGCGCGACGGCCTATTTCGCCAAGGGTCTCGCCCCAAAATGACCTACCCGCTCGTCCGCGAGTTGGCCAGTGACGGCATCCCCGTCACGGTGACGTGCCGGGTTCTGAAGTTCTCCCCCCAGGGTTACTACCAATGGTTAAAGAAACCTTGTTCGAAGCGCGACTACGACAACGCCCACCTCACCAACGCGTTGATCGACCTGCACCGCGACGACCCGACCTTCGGTTATCGCTTCATGGCTGATGAACTCGAGCTTCTTGATGAGTTCGTCGGCGAGCGACGGGTGTGGCGACTGTGCTCGGAGATGTCGATCTTCTCAGCCTTCACCAAGAAGGGAAAGTCGGGCAAGAAGCCCGGCGCCCCGGTCCACGACGACATGGTGCAGCGCAACTTCAGCGCGTCACGACCGAACGAACTCTGGTTCACCGATATCACCGAGCACCCCACGACGAGAGAAGGCAAGCTCTACATGGCCTCGATCGAGGACGCCTTCTCGGGTCGCATCGTGGGCTATTCGATCGGACCGCGCATGACTCGTCACCTGGCCTGCGCGGCCCTACGCAACGCGATCGCCCTGCGTGATCACCAGGGAACCATTGTCCACAGCGACCGAGGGTCTCAATTTCGAAGTCGGGACTTCGTTTTGATGGTGAAGAACAACGGACTCTTCGGCTCCATGGGACGAGTGGCCGCCGCGGGCGACAATGCGCGAATGGAATCGTTCCACTCGTTGTTGCAGAACAATGTCCTCGACACGAAGAAGTGGGAGACCCGAGAGGAACTCCGCTTGGCGATCGTCACGTGGATCGAACGGACATATCACCGCCGGCGCCGCAAGCGCAGTCTCGGTCGCATGAAGCCAGTGGAATTTGAAGCCGTGTTTCAGGTCGTTGACGAAGTGGATGTCGCGGCGTGAGACTATGGAAAGCAACTGTCAACTAAACCGACAGCACCGCCGT
>Ga0136642_1000953_pt1 | contig 13355 bp, 8 predicted proteins | sample LowCatLa1302831Y_FD_115313 | JGI IMG/M metagenome (GOLD analysis project Ga0136642, IMG submission 115313) | Freshwater microbial communities from Lower Cathedral Lake, Yosemite National Park, California, USA - 13028-31Y | ecosystem: Environmental > Aquatic > Freshwater > Lake ... | reverse complement strand
GGGATACTTCCTAACCGCGCTCAGTGTGCGCACGACATCCCGCGCGCGCTCCAATGTGGCGAACGGATGCTCTTTGCTGCCGTTTCCCACATCGTCGCCACTAGCGGCCACATAAAAATCTGCGGCCCGCACTGAAACGGGCATGATCGACGTTAATCCGAAAATTGTAAGCGCCAGTTTTAGATTCTTCAATGAAGTGCGTTGAGCCGATTTTTTCAAAAGTCGAACGTCGATGTGAAAATCAACTGTCGGGGGCTGACGATGCGCCAAGCGGAAATGGAGCCGTCAGGATCTGCGACGATCGGCTGCAGCCGGCCGCCCTCGGTGAGGTCGCGAACATTCACCTGAAAGGTTGCGCCGACTTTGTTGCCAAACATCCTCGTGCGGTAGCCGGCGAAGGCGTCGACGTAAAGATGTTGTTTGTCGTATAGTGGCCGATTGGGGTCATATTCTGTAATGATAGCCGGCACCTGCTGCTTGCCCCAATAGCCGATTGCCCCCTTGTCCTCCCATCGTAGAGCTCCGCCGATGTTGAACCGGCGCAGGATGTGGTTGTCTGTGATCCCCTCCAGCCGGAAATTGCTCATCGTATTGACCCGATACTTACGAATCTGCGGATTCGACAATCCCTCGCTGGCGAGCTGAAGAGCCAATGGTGCCCTGACAGACGATTCTACATTCGTCGCTGCAATGTTGCTCGCACCGCCTGAGCCGTTTGGCGAGTAGTCGTGCGTGAACCATGGAACACCGAGTTCCGGATCTATAATCGTTGTCCAGACCTTCATCCGGTCGTTTAGATACTGCACCATCTCTCGGCCAATGTTGGCCTGAATGGTTTCGGACTCGGTAACGTTGACCTTCATAGTCCAGAATTTCGTCGGATTGTAATTGATCTCGATCTCCCGTCCCTTAGCTATCTGGTCCGAAGTCCCCGACTGTGAATATTGGAACGGATCTAGAAAACTGGTCGGCATCTTCATGATCGCTGCTACCTGCGTATTGATCTCACCTTGAGCCAGAGTTTGGCCCTTTGCTGCTGCGGCTCTTGTGACCCACCCTGTTGCCACCTGCACCAAGACAAAGTTTTGCAGCCCGGTTGTCAGAAAGGCCCCCACGCCGCTTGGGCGATCGATCGTGATCAAGCGGGACGCAAAGATACCAACGTTGCCATTGCGGGATTTGACCTGGTTCGTGGTGTATTGATTGGCTCGAACTACAATTTTCCCCGCGAATAAATTAAACATGAAGCCCCAATCCTCTCCTTTGCCGGTCGGGTTGGGTAGCAACTTAAGCGCAACATCCGTCTGAGGATTAACGACCTGAAAGCTGTTTGATTTGTTGGCATAAACGCTGAACCACTTGAGGGGTTTTACGACGATGCCCGCAGTTCGTGTCGGTCCTGCGGCAGCTACCCAGTCACCCGGCGCCCAGCTGAGAAATGACGATTCGTTGACGGTATAACCATCTTTGTTTAATAGTGGATTCGTGCCTACTCGAGAGTAACGGGCATCGCGTCTCAGACCAAAAGTGGTGACGACGCGGTCGTTGAAGAACCTGCTCTGCAAGGTCACGCCTCGACTCTTTAATTCGGTCCATGAAATGCTGCCTCCATTCCAGGCTGGGCCGATCAAGGCATTTTCCGTGGTCCACTGTCCACCTGGATTAAGGGTGGTCGTAATCGGATATGTTCCCGTGTTGTAAGATCCTGGGGCGTAATCGACGTTTTGACCTTGAGCGTCGCCCATATAGAAGAACGGATACGGTCTTCCTTGGGTGTTGCCCTGCGGCAAACCACTTGAAGCTCCCCCAGAGCGGACGGCATCGTGGAGCCACGTGTGATCGTCAATTATGACATCCTCATAGGTGCGGCTCCATGTCTTGTAATCCTTGAACTCATAAAACGCTCCGACATCGTGCCGGCCCAGCCAGCGTGTCCAGCCCTTATCCTGAGTGAAATCAAGTTTATAGGCCCCTTGTGCACGATACGTATCGCGATCCAGTGGGTTGACATTCAAATTGTGATTCAGGCTGACGTATGGCCGCAGGAAGCCCGGGTTGGCCTGGCCATCGGGCAGGTTTTTGTTCACGTCCACGCTCAAGATCGATTGGGTTAGGTTTCCCATCACATTTCGGGTAAACCGATTGGTCTGTTCTCGAAACCAACCCAATTGGACAAACGCCGCCTGGCGTTGGGTGGTGAATAGGGTCTGATCTATTAGCACTGTGGCGATTTGATTTTTGTCGTCCGTGCGGTTGGGTGCAGCCAGATTGAAGCGTGTCCAATCGTAGATATCCTTCGAAGTCAGCGCAGGATAATCGTAGATCAGCGGTTGAGACGCGCGGTAGCCAGTGGGGTCCTGGTTAACCCCCTCTAAATTTCGACCGAGTCCGGTGTTTTGGCCGAACCAGAACATCCCCTTAGGATCGAGTAAAAACATCGTGTTTCCGCTAAATGAGCTGCGATTGAAGTAGCTCGGCACACCAACCGCCGTGACCCCGTTGCGCGTCGCTGAATTCGTCAGTGGGTCCCAGGTCGGTGATCCGGAATCGCGCCACGCTGTAATCGCCTCGCGCGGCGTGGTGGTGTTGGGTCGGTTGCCATAGCTGTGGTAATACGTGTAAGATGCGGAGATGCTGGTGGTCTTAAAGGGCTGATAGCGAATCATGCCGTTATAACGCTCCGTATTCATCCCCGATGGCTTCAGCTGGAATCCCTCCCGCTGTGCGACAGCAGTACCGCGAACCGCTAACTTCCCTTTTAGTAAAACTCTATTCAAGTCCAGGCTGGTGCGATAACCGTTGTAGTTGTCGACTCTGAAACCGACCTGAGAGCGATTGCGTTGGACGTTAGCGTTGGCTCGCACGGTGTTTACAGTGCCAGCGGCACTCCCAATCCCGAAAACGTTCGAATTAGGACCGCGACCGATCTCGACCGCATCGACATCCAGCACATCAATCGGGGTGCGTCCACTCGTCTCGAAATTGCCGAATGAAACGTTGGCTGCTCCCACGCCTCGAATCCGATTGGCGTTGAGGGGGTCAAACTGCGTGTTGTCGATCGCCACCTGATTTCGATCGAAGGAGAAGGCGGTGTAGTTGCGCGTGCCCTCTGTACTGGCCTCGTAGGAGAAGATGTCGTCCATGTTGAGCAGTGCCAGGTCAAGCATCTGCTCTTTTGTGATCACCGAAATCGAGGCGCCAATGTCCTCGAGCTTTGTGTTCATGCGAGTCCCTGACATAGAATTCGCACCATAGTAACCCGCGTCTTTTTCCGATGTGACCATGAAGGGTGAGAGTTCGACTGTTTCGCTCGTCGCGGGTGCGACTGGGGCAATTTGCGCGTAGGATTCCGCCGAGCCAAATGCGAGTAGACCGAGGATCGAGAACAGTTTGGGGGATTTCATAGGCATGGGGGAGGCTTTAGGGGTAGTGGCGGCGGGTGTTGTCGGGCTGGCAGAGGCTGAAATAGGTGGCTGGGCAATTCTCGGTTGGACCTGAGGCACTCGCCTTCTTACTGCGATAGAGCCGCTCTCGGTTAGCACAGCGTTGAGCGGCGTACCGGTCAGGAGGCGTTCGATCGCTTCGCGGGGCGTGAACTCGCCCTTGAGGGCGTTCGTGCGTACGTTTGTGGCGTCGTCGGCGACGTAAAGCAGGGGTACGCGCGATTGCGCGATGAACTGCTTAAAAACCGCCGTCGCCTCGCCTGCGGCTAGATCAAAGGACCGCTTGGCCGAGGCTTCGGCACTTGTGGCACCCGCTACGCTTGATAGCAAGGCGCACCCTAGCGCGAAATGCATCGCGTAGGTCGGCTGAAAGCCGGCTCGAAACGGAGTCATAACTACTAAGACGAACCAGAGCTAAAAAAAGTTAGAGGAAGTTTTCCCTAACGCAGGACCAAGCCGACGCTAGCGAACAAACTCGGTGCCGGGTAAATCCCAGCACCAAGTCCCATTATCTCACCATTAAAATGAGACGGTGGTTGATAGCACCAGTTTCCTCGGGTCAAGAAAGAGGAAACTGTCTCGGTAGGCGGAACCGTTGAAGCTGGCGACGCCCGTGTATTGGGGATCCTTGTTATCTAAAAGATTGTCGATGTTGAGGCTGACCTTAACGGGATACTTCCGCACTTTGAGGGAGTAAGCGACCGAGCCAGTCACAACGGTGTAGGTATCGTTGTAGATAAAGGCAAAAGGCGCTCCCACCTGATTTCCAATCAAGCGCCGGCCGTAGAGATTTGCACCGCCGCCAAACGAGAGATTTTTTAATGCACCCTGTTGAAACGTGTAAGTACCGTAGAGGTTAACGCGTGATTTGAAGGCGCCATTGAGTTCGCGACCATCGACCACCCCGTCTAGAAAGTTCTTAAACGAGTTCAAGTCGCTGGCGATTTGCGCCGCGTTTTGATTGTTCGGGTTGTTGGCGGCGGCCTGCCACGTTGTGAGATTGGCCTTGTAATAGGCGATCGTTTGATGAGACGAGTCCAGCTGTCGGGCGGTCGGAAGTGCCAGATTGAAGATGAAACGCAGCTCACGAGTCGGGTTAGCCGTCACATCGAATTCATAGCCCTGTGCGTTATAGGTCAGCGTATCGTAGTATTGCACGCCACCACCGGCAATTTGTTTGGCAGGCTCACCGCTGTTGACCCATAGCCGATTGATCACGTTGGAGTCATAATTGCCGCCCGGCTTGTTGGCCTCATGCGATTGGTAATAACCGACCGATCCGACGAGCTTGCCTTGCATCAGGCTGAAGCGCAGGCCTGCAGCTTTACCGTGGGCAATTGTGGGGACATTACCAAACACCCCGTAGACATTAGGGTAGGTGAGGTTGTTGGGCGTGAAACCTTCCGAGTAGTTGTAGTAGACGCCAACCGGCTTAATCGGAAAGAAAACTGCGCCTACGCTTCCGGTCATCACGTCGCTGGTCTTTGTAATCACCGTGGCATCCGCCACGGGATAACCTCGTGCGTCGAAGGTCGAGATATTGCGGCTATTATTGGTATAGGTATCACGACGGACGCCACCGACCATCGTTAGCCGATCCCCGAAATAAGAACCGGAAGTAGCGAGCGTCCATGTGGCTAAGTTGTCGCGCTGTTTCGTATCGCGGGCTTTCACCCAGCCATAAGAATTGACAGAGTCGCTCTGCGGCAAAGAAAGCGTGCGCACTGGATCGTCCCAGTAAAAACGGAACGTGGGAACGTTGACCGCACTGCGGACATCTGGTGTCGCGGTATTGTTGGTTCGGGAGTAGCGGTAGTTATCGGGTTCGTAGGAATGGTCGCGGTATTGGTAGCTGAGGCTAAATGTTTGGGTGAAGGAGCGAACCGGAAGTTTGTAGGCGAGGCCAACTCGCTGGGCATCGACCCAACTAGGCGCATTACCGGTTGCTCCGCCAAGCGTGGATTCGACGTAGGCTTTGCCAAAATAGGGATTGGTGGTGCCGTCGGGTAGGACTCGCGTCACATCGATGCGGGCGTTGTTCCAGGTCTCGGTGCCGCCTTTCAAATTTATGTAGAAGGCGTTGCCGGCAACCTCAAGGGAAAGTCCATTGGTAAAGCTCTGTTCAAAAAACGCGCTGTAATTACGAAACGAGCCGAACGTGCGTGAATAGTCTGGCTGGCCGCTAAACGAACGTTTGGGCACAATGCCGCGATAATAAAGACCGTTGGCATCGGGCGTCATGTCGATACCGGATCCATTGGTTTGAGCATATCCGATTAGGTTGTAGGTTTTTCCATTGGGCATCACCACTAGAGTGTCCGTGGTGAAGCGGCTTAGACCGGTGCTCGCAGCCGGATTTGCCGTCAAAGGAGCACTCACGGAAGTAGTGCCGTCCCATAAAGAAAAAACGTCGTTGTATGAACGCTGTAGGTTCGAGCGATCGCTATAGCCCGATTCAAATTCAACGCGTAGCTCAGCGTTACGCCACGGCCGATACGTGCCTGCCAGATCGATAGCTTTGCGATTTTCGTGGTAGTTATGCACCGCCTTGCGACCTTCCTGATATACGCCGTTTAGGCGTAGGCCCAAATTGCTGGTAAGGCGGCGGTCCACGTCGAGTGTGGCACGGATGCCACTCTCTGAATCGAGGCGCAGTCCGAACTCGTTCCGGTCACGTAATTCGGGGCGTTTGGTCACCGAGTTAACCTGCCCGCCAGATAGGGCGTCAGCATAGATAATGCTGTTTGGCCCCCTTGCGCCCTCGATGCGGGCAATGTTATAGGCGTCCATGTTGAAGGGGTTTTGAAAATAATTACGCGTGTTGTAGCCGTTGCTGCCTCCTAGCCCACGGAAGACCACATTACCTTGTCCAAAGTCGCGGGTGTTCGGCTCCTGTACGTAAGCATTCGTCAGCCACTGCGCGGAGTCGTAAATGCTGGTCGCCGCGATATCGTTTAGGAATTCGCGCGTCAGCACGGAAACGTCATTCGGCGTTTTAAGCAGCGTGGTGTTCATATGCCCTGCCGTGACGGTGTCACTGGCGATGTAGCCGGTGTCCTTTGAGGTCGAGACCTTGAACGCGGAAAGTTGGATGGCTTCCGAATCTAGGCCAGAAGCCGGAGTCGATTGTGCTCCAGCGTTGGCTGAAGAGAACGTAAAAACACTGGCCAGGATTGAGATGAGTTTTAGGTTTTTCATGGTGATCTTATCGGGAGAGTCTTTCTTGTTTGGTGAAACCGTTGTAGCTGGAGCTGCGGCTGGCGCTGGAGTAACTAGATTGTTTTTCTGCGTGGATTTTTTTAGAGCCAAAGCTCCGGTGGTGGTCTGAACGGCGTTGAGTTGCGTTCCATCCAGGAGCCGATTGATGGCCTCGTTGGTTGTTAAGTATCCCTTAACTGCGTTCGTTCGGACATCGGTCACGCGTCGACTATATATAGCAGCTGGACACGAGACTGGACGATGAACTGCTTTAAAATTGTCGTCGCTTCACCTGCTGGAAGATCAAAGGATCGCTTGGCCGAGGCTTCAGAAGTATTTGCGGCCACACCCCCAGAAACTAGCACACAGCTCACGGCCAAATGTACTGCATAGGTCGAAGAAAAGTAAGAACGGGGTAGGGTCACTGCTATTAAGACGAACCACCGCCAAAAATAGTTAGAGGCGGGCCGAAAAAACGGCGAGTAGCGACGGAATTGCAAAGGCGTTACTCTTTATCGGCGGGACCGTAGAACGGTTTCGTTGCCACGCGTTTCGACCGTCACCTGAGCGGTTGCTGCGAGTAGCGCTAAGAACCCGTCGGGATCATCGGCCCGGAAAGAACCGCCGAAGCGCTGACCGGCTAAATCAACATCGGCGACCACAAATTGCTGGCGATTGTAGCGGTTAAATTCTGCCACGATCTCAGCGAGCGGCGCCGCATCAAAGGCCAAGGTGCGCTGCTGCCAGGCTAAGGCCGACTCGATTGCCGTTGCGGCCAACCTCTCGACTCTGGCTGTCGTAATTGGTGCGTTTGACTTCGGGAGCTGCACGAGGGCTTTTTCCCCTGCGGAGAGTAGTGGCGTATCCCCAGCAGCCCCTTTTGGTAGGAGAGTTGTGTGGTGCGCATCGGATTGCGTAGACTCCACTCTCACTTTACCCTCGTTGACGAGTACCACTACCGACCCAGTGGTAGTGGTAACGCTGAAGGCGGTGCCGACCGCGCGGACGCCAACTCCATTGGCCTCCACCACAAATGGGCGCGCGGAATCCTTCGCTACGGTAAAATGGGCTTCACCGCGGAGCAGTCGAACGTGGCGCTCATGCTTACCCAAGTTGACCGTGATTGCGGAGGAAGGACGCAAACGCACGACGGAACCGTCGGGTAGATTAACGCGCTTGAGCATGCCGATCTCCGCCGTGGTCGATTCGGAGAACTCAATCTCCCTTTGGTCCGGTTGTTGCCCAAACCAGACGGCAATAGCTAGTGAGGCAGCGACCACCAGTGAAAGGGGTAACCAGAAGCGGCGGGGCAGATTCGCGGTTTTAGAAATAGGGGAAGCATCTTCCGTCGGCGCGTCCAAAACGACCAAGGAATTTAGCGATAGCTGGCGGGAGCGATCTAAGAGCGACCAAGTGTCTTCCATCTCGCTGAACAACTCGGCGTGCCGGACATCCTGTTCAAGCCAGTAGATAAGTTCCTGCTCTTCCACCGCGGTAAGACCGGCGTCCTGGCGAGCTCGCCAATCCGCAGCTGTTTTTACCATGCCAGTATCTGCTTCGCCTTCTTCCTCGGCCTGTTTACGTGGCTCAGGATCCATGACGGTCCTTTCTTAATAGGCCCCTTGCCCGAAAATATTCTCGGCAGCGTAGCATCGCTATAGTGATTTGGGCGTTCACCGTGTTGCGGGTAATCCCGAGGCTTACGGCGATTTCCTCATGTGAGAGAGCGTGATATTTACGCAAAATAAGCACTTCCCGGCAGCGTTCGGGCAACGTGTGGATCGCGGCTGCAAGAATCTTAAGTTCGAAATCTTCATCAGGCAACGTGGCATAACCGTTACCTTCCAAGACGAACGAACTCTCGAAATCAGTTAGAGGCTCGAAGGCGATGACGCGTTCCCGCCGCACCCAATCCAACGCGGCATTGCGAGCGGTGTTGAACAGGTACGCCTTCGGGTGTTCGATTTTGCCCGCCGCTCGGGCGCGAAAAAGTCTGAGGTAGGACTCTTGCAAGATATCGTCAATATCTCGTACTGATGCAAACCGCGCGTGCAGCCAGGATCTCAGCGCAGGCTCATGCGGCAGTACCTCGGCGGCGAACCAGCGGGCGTGCTCGGAGTCGGCGATGGATGGGGGCATGAATCAAGCGGGGCAGGGTTGGGGGGGTAACTTTGACGGTAAACATGCGAAGCAAGCGCATCACCGGCTCGTTAGGCTGCCTGAATTGTGGTACTTAAGGAATGGCTAAAATCGACCTGTGCATGTCGGGAAGTGGCTTCGTAAGTCAGCGTTTCCGCATGCGACACTTTCCTCTCTGACGATCGGCTTGATGTGGCGCCCAAGACGGAATGTCGATTTAATGTTTGAAGTGAGGATGCTGGTTTTTGTGGAGAACAAGGTTTCGCTTCCTTACCCGATTTCGACATGGAGCTTGGTCACCCGAGCTGGATCAGCTGACCATCCGGCAAGCGCCTCTCCGGCCTCGCTGAACGGCACGGTGCGGGTGACTGTTTCGTTGACTGGGTAACGTCCAGATTCGAGCACTTGAATCACCTCCTCGAAGTTCTTCTGCGTCGCGTTCCGGGACCCGCGAATATCGAGCTCCTTCAAAATAAAATATTTCGTTTCATAGCTGACCACTTCCTTCGCGTAGCCGATATAAACAACGCGTCCGGCGAAAGAAACCTCGTCTACAGCCGCCCGAAATGTAGCCGGTAGCCCGACCGCCTCGATCACGACTCCTGGGCCTTCGCCATGGGTAAGGTCCTGCAATTGATCGTGTAAGTTTTCGGCCTTCGAGTTGATCGTTTCGGCCGCACCGGCCTTACGGGCCAAACTTAACTTCGCGTCGTCGACGTCCACAGCGATGACACGGGCGCCACATCTCAGGGCCGCGCCACTGATCGCGCCCAGACCAATCATCCCGCATCCGAACACTAGCACGGTGTCAGCGCTTGTAACCTGTCCGCGCTCCACCGCATGAAACCCGACGCTCAAGGGTTCTACGAGGGTGTGTTGCGTGAGCGACAACCTGTCTGACCGTATCAACTTCTCCCAAGGCACGCAGATGTATTCGGTCAAGGCGCCGTCCCGCTGGACGCCAAGCGTCTGGTTGCTTCGACAGGCATTCAATCGGCCGCTACGACACGACGGGCACCCACCGCATGATGTGTAGGGCAGCACCGTCGTTTCCATGCCGACTTTGAATTTTGGTGGTACACCAGAGGTGACTTCCGCGATCACCGCTCCAATTTCATGACCGGGAATGCGCGGATAAGTGACTAGTGGATTGAAGCCGCGAAACGTGTTCAAGTCACTGCCGCAATATCCGAGTCGTTTCACCTTCAGCATCACCTCGCCCAGCTTGGGCCACGGGTTTGAGCGTTCGACGTAATCGGTCTTGCCGGATTCTTTGATTACTAATGCTTTCATAATCTGTAGGCCTCCGTTGCCGTGGCACTCAAGACCCAAGCCTATTCCTGGGCTGAAAGTTAGTCCATCCAACTGGAAACCAATTTGCGTCTGATTTCGCACTCACTGAGGCGCCAAGAGCGAAAAATGACCGTTGGCCTCTCTGGTCTAGCTCTCCACAGCGCCGATGATCGCTATGGCGTTGGCTCACCTCTTTGAAAAGAACCCGAACGATAGCATGCTGTGTGCTGAAATGTTGAACGGGCAGAGGATTCTGCTGCTTTCTGCACTGCTTCATGAGCAAGCAGTCGCCTTGATCGAGGCCTGAATTGTTGAGGGCATCTTCAAGATCATAGAGTTTCTACTTTGGATTCATTCCAGTTGGCTGCTAATGAGGCTAAGCTTAACAGAAATCGCGCTAAAAGGAATGCCTGGAGATGGCGTACAAGTGACGATCTTTGGACTAATTTAAGTAGAAAAAATTGAGTAAAATTAAAGCCGATGACCATTTTTGCTAGGTACAATTTTTATTCATTTATTCTACGATCTCAATGAGAAAATGGTACTTTTGCTAGGCAGAGACAAACCAGATAAATAATTGCAGATCAATTTTGCCTACGACCCTTTCTCATTTGCCATAGCTTTTATTGACCTTACAGGCTTGCCGTCCAATCATTTCAATTGATGCCAGCCCCAGGCTCGAAACCTCCCGAATTTATCTCACAGCAGGTCACTGCTGCGCGGAGGTTTTACCTAAACCTTAAGCCGAGTGCACGTCGCCACCTCACCGTGGTGTGCGGCGGCTGGGAGGAGTGCTCCACAGACTACGCGATCGACCGCGCGAGCTTCCCCTTTTTTGGTATGGAGTTTGTGGCCAATGGCCGCGGTAAGCTCACGTTGGCCGGTCGACACCATGACCTCGAGCCTGGCATGGTGTTTACCTACGGTCCCGGTATTGCCCAGCGCATGCGCACTTCCTCCGAGCAACGACTCGGGAAATATTTTGTCGATTTCACTGGTGAAGGTGCCCTCCGACTGCTCCGCTCGCATCAGCTAACTCCCGGCACAGCCGTCGGACTTAGTTCAACCATCGAAGTCCGCCAAGCCTTCGAAACTCTAGTCCATCTAGCCGGTAAAAACGATCGGCACACCGAGCGCGCAGCAACCCTGCAGCTGGAGTTATTGCTGATTGTAATTGGCCGATCTGCCCAGCCGGGCACGCCCTCGGAACGCCGCACTCAGGCGAATTTTGAGCGATGCCGCCATTACCTCGATACCAATTTTCTCACTCTTCATACCATTGAGGAGGTAGCCGTGGCCTGCCACTTGGACGTATCGTATCTCTGCCGTTTATTCCGTCATTTCCACGGCGAAACACCTTACCGCTACCTCCAACGACTCCAGATGCAGTGGGCTGCTTTACGCCTGCATACCTCCGATCGGCTCGTCCGCCAAGTGGCCGATGAATTAGGCGTCGATCCCTTCACTTTTTCTCGGATGTTTAAACGCATTCACGGCGTATCGCCCTCGGCTTTTCTCAACACTCGCGGATGATGCTGATGGCTTCGTCGCATCAAGAATCGACAGGCTTGCTTCAACTTCGGCCATTCTCGTTAGACATAGATTGCTATAGTCTGTCCATGTTCACTCATGCACTACCGCAAGCTCGGCCGTACTGGACTCAACGTTTCAACTCTTAGTTTCGGGGCCTCATCGCTCGGCGGCGTTTTTTACTCCACCAACCAAAATGATGCGATTCGCACCGTTCACACCGGGCTCGATCTTGGCATCAATTTTATTGATGTTTCTCCCTACTATGGCGCGACAAAAGCCGAGCATGTGCTCGGCCTAGCGCTCAAAGAAATAGCACGTGAGCGCTATATTCTCGCTACCAAAGTTGGACAGTATGATAACGGCGAATTCGATTTTTCTGCGGCTCGCATTACGCGCTCACTCGATGAGAGCTGCGCGCGCCTCGGCGTCGATTACATCGATCTACTCCAATGCCACGATATAGAGTTCGCTGATCTTAGTCAGATTGTGGAGGAGACGTTGCCCGCTTTGGTGCAATTACGGACCTCCGGACGCATTGGACATATTGGCATCACTGGACTCCCGCTGAAGGTTTTCTCCAGTGTGATCGATCGGGTACCGCCGGGTGTTGTGGAGAGCGTACTTTCATTTTGTCGTTATGAACTCAACGACACCGCCCTCGACGGCGTCGTCCCTTATTTGCTAGAGAAAAATATCGGTATCATTAACGCCTCCCCAACCGGTATGGGGCTGCTCACGGAGCGGGGAGTGCCCAGCTGGCATCCTGCGCCCGCTGCCATGGTCGCTGGGGCCCGCCGTGCTGTGGACTACTGCAAGTCCGTCGGTGCGGATATCGTAAAGCTCGCGATTCAATTTTGCGTAGCACATCCAGGTATCGCCACCACCCTAGTCGGCACAGCCAACCCGAAGAATATTAGTGATAATGTCCGATTTGCGGGGGAGCCCATCGATTTTGAATTGATGTCGAAGGTGCTGGATGTGCTGAAGCCTATTCATAACCATAATTTCACTCGTGGTCGTCCGGAAAACCGAGAACCTATCGTCGGCTGATTCTAACTAAGGAAATGGATCGCTGGGGCTTCAGGTTGGTCTCTCTACCACGGGTTCCCTCGATTGAATTTAAACTAAATTTTGTTCGTTACGGTTAACTAGGGTGCCGCGTAACCTACCTGTAATTTATTGCAGCACGCTTTAAGGTCGGTCTGGGCTTGTTTGTTTCCTGTCGGCTCGGATGAAGTCGACCCTGGTACAGTCCCCTCCGAGTTTAGGGGACTTGGTGCCACTGCCCATGTGCTAGGTGTATAAGATACGTCTAGGTGGCGCAATTTGGCGATAGCGACGATATCAGTGCTTAGGCTGTTCCATTTTTGCTTGCCTGCTATCCTCCAGCATCCGTAGTAAATGTGTTGTTATTTGTGTTTAAGCAGCACTTGAGATTTTGTTTTTTGCCAATTCCTTATCGTCCTTTCCTAACTTAGCTTAAACCTGAGTTTAAGTTGTAGAAAATGATTGAAAAGATAAGAATCCTAAAAGCCATAGCTCATTGATAAATAGCATATACGCCAGAGTAGCTCAGTGGTAGAGCAGAGGACTCATAATTCTAATCGGCTGTTTTGCCCATTTTTTCCTACCAGCTCAGATTGTTTTTTTCGGGGAGAAATCTAATTATTGCGTTTCTCATTTTTTCTTAAAACACCTTATTTTTGAGTCAAAGGTGTAGAAAAAAGGTGTAGAATAAAATTAGGTTCT
>Ga0136642_1000951_pt1 | contig 13358 bp, 10 predicted proteins | sample LowCatLa1302831Y_FD_115313 | JGI IMG/M metagenome (GOLD analysis project Ga0136642, IMG submission 115313) | Freshwater microbial communities from Lower Cathedral Lake, Yosemite National Park, California, USA - 13028-31Y | ecosystem: Environmental > Aquatic > Freshwater > Lake ... | reverse complement strand
GGCGCGTCCGGGCTCGGCTGGCCCAGCGGTGGCTCGGGCGGCGGTGGGCTGGGGGGCGGCGCGTCCGGGCTCGGCTGGCCCAGCGGTGGCTCGGGCGGCGGTGGGCTGGGGGGGGGCGCGTCCGGGCTCGGCCGACCCAGCGGTGGGCTGGGGGGAGGCGCGTCCGGGCGCGGCTGCCCCAGCGGTGGGCTGGGGGTAGGCGCGTCCGGGCTCGGCTGGCCCAGCGGTGGCTCGGGCGGCGGTGGGCTGGGCGGTGGCATGGGCGGTGGTGGGCTGGGCGGTGGCATGGGCGGTGGGCTGGGCGAGGGGCTGGGCGGCGGGCTCGGCGACGCAATCTTGTACACCTTGTGGTTGCCACTGTCAGCCACGTACAGGATTCCAGGCGAGCTCGGCCAAAACCGACCCACATCGACGGTCATGGCAGTGTAAGCATTAGCCTCAACGTTGCGAGCGTACGGGTGGGACACGATGCCGTTGGCAGTGATGACGCGGATGGTGTTTTTGTTTCCTGAATCGCCGTTCCCGGTGTCAAGCACATAGATGGTGTTGCCAGCGTCAATAGCCATGTTTCGAATTCGGAAAAACGTAGCTTCAAGCTCGGCAACATCGGTGCTCGTCACAGCATAGTCAGCGTTCACGCGCTGTCCAGCGAAAAGCGTCACGGCCCCGGTTGCAAGGTTCACTTTTTTGATGCGTGAACCTTCTGACACGAAAAGGTTGTTCAACGAGTCGAGCACGAGGGCAGCAGGGTATGAGATTTTTCCAGCAGTTTCCGCGAGGCTGGTCACCACGCCGTCAGGGCTCACGATGCGGATGACGTTGAAGTCAGCGTCCGAAACGTAGAGGTATCCCGAAGCGTTGACTGTCATGCCTGTGATGCGACCAAAGCGAGCGTCTGTGCCCGTGCCGTCGACGAAGCCAACAGCGTTTGCGTCACCAACTGTGGAAACAAACTCACCGGAATATCCATCTTCATCTACGGTTGTGCGAGCGATGAAAGTACGTGTGCTCATGTACAGGTAGTCTGTACGTTGACCAAGGGGATCAATATCATATGCTAGGATTTTGTCACCATCAATCTGAGCATACGTGCTTATGGTCGTCACGACACCGTCAGGCGTGATGCGCCTGATGGCGCCGCTATCAACGACATACACGTTGCCAAAAACGTCAGTCGTCATCGAAAAAGCGAGGTCGTTGAAGCTCGCGCCGGCGCTGGTGCCGTCGACGCGCTCGGCAACGCCGCTGCCCGCGAGCAGCGTCGGTATGCCGCCCCAAGACGGAACCGAGGTGTGCGATGTCGGGGGGAGCGGGGGCGCAGGAGGTGGGCTTGGTGGCGGTGACGACACCATGAGCGCCTGAATCTTTCGGATGCGGCTAATTTCTCTATCAGCCACGTACACGTTCTCGGCGCTGTCCACGGCGACACCTTGAGGGTTGTTGAACGATGCGCCCGCGCCAGTGCCGTCAGCGAATGCAGCAGTCCCGCTGCCAGCCAGCGTGGTCACCACGCCCGCCGGGCTCACCTTGCGGATGCGGTTGTTCAAATAATCAGCCACGTACACGTTCCCGGCGCTGTCCACGGCGACACCAGAAGGATAGGCGAACGATGCGCCCGCGCCAGTGCCGTCAGCGAATGCAGCAGTCCCGCTGCCAGCCAGCGTGGTCACCATGCCCGCCGGGCTCACCTTGCGGATGCGGTTGTTAGCCGAATCGGCCACGTACACGTTCCCGGCGCTGTCCACGGCGACACCAAAAGGTTCGTTGAACGATGCGCCCGCGCCAGTGCCGTCAGCGAATGCAGCAGTCCCGCTGCCAGCCAGCGTGGTCACCACGCCCACCGGGCTTACCTTGCGGATGCGGTGGTTGCCCCAATCAGCCACGTACACGTTTCCGGCGCTATCCAGGGCGACACCAGAGGGATAGCGGAATGATGCGTCCGCGCCATCGCCGTCAGCGAATCCACCATATTTGTTGCCAGCCAGCGTGGTCACCACGCCCACCGGGCTCACCTTGCGGATGCGGTTGTTGTAGAAATCAGCCACGTACACGTTCCTGGCGCTGTCCACAGCGACACCAGAAGGATAGGCGAACGATGCGCCCGCGCCAGTGCCGTCAGCGAATGCAGCAGTCCCGCTGCCAGCCAGCGTGGTCACCACGCCCGCCGGGCTCACCTTGCGGATGCGGTTGTTGCCATAATCAGCCACGTACACGTTCCCGTCGCGGTCAACGGCGACACCAAAAGGAGCATTAAACGATGCCAACGCGCCAGAGCCATCAGCGAATGCGAATGCCCCGCTGCCAGCCAGCGTGGTGACCATGGAGCTGAGTGGAATAGGTGGTGGAGCCGCTGAAATTTCAATTTTGCACAAAGGAAGAGACTTCTTGTTATGGTTATCCCACAATACCTTGTCATACCGAGCACGCTCGCCATCTATACCACAAAACCCGCTTTCAGAGGCAAAGGCCCCAAAGTCATACGCCACTCGTTCACCGAATACTGGATGGTGCGCTAAGTAATTGAGAGGAAACGCCCCGCTGAATGAATTATGTTGTACAGACAACCAGTCAAGGTGTGGAAAGCTGGCGCCGTCTGGGAGCGTCGTCAACCCGTTTGCTGACACGTCGAGCACCCGCAGGTTTGTGAGCTGGCCGAAAGAGGCGGGCAGGCTTCCCAAACCTTCCGCAACATTCAGAAAGGTGAGGTTGCTCAAGCTGCCGATCAATTCCGCTCCGGTAAACCCGGCGGCAAACAGGTCCAAGGCCGTCAGGCTCGTGAGCGAACCAAAGGTGGAGGGCAGCGATCCGACAGAGGTGTATGCAAGGTAAAGCTCCCTCAGGTTGCTAAGATTGCCAATGCTGGCAGGCAGTGGTCCCAAGAAGGTGTTCATGCCAATGTTCAGGCTTGTCAGACGTGTGAGGCTGCCCATCGAAGACGGGAGCGCTTCAATATTGTTGCCGTGCAGGGTGAGTGCGCTCAGAGACTGTAGATTTTGACCAAAGATTTCCGGGATTGTACCTACCAGGTTGTTAAAGGGGATGAAGAGCTTGGTGACGTGGCCAGCTTGGTTGCAGCCAACGTGCGTGCCGAGTTTGGAGCCTTCATTGTTGAGGCGATATGCTTTGTACGCCCCGCCGTGGCGCGGCACGGGTGAGAGCGAGAATTCGGAAAGTGCGGAATACACGATGCTGGGGAGGCGACTGTCGTTGACTGACTGTCCGCTTGGAACCGGCGAGAGTGAGTATTGCTGAAAGCCATCACCTATCAGAAACCCATCCTCGTTCAGGCCCGTGCAGTAGTCAGTCGGCGTTCCGGCAGCTGCGGCGGCCCACCCAGCCTTGAACGTCCATTTGCTCCCACCGGTGGCGTAGTACAGGTCACCGAGCGCGTTGCACGTGGGAATGTCGTTCACAACGCCGCCGCACGAACGCTGGCCGCTGCAGCACTCAAAGGCGCCGAGGAGGCCGCCAGGTGGCGAAGGTGGCGGCGGTGGCAACGGTGGCGGCGACGGTAGCGGCGGCGGCGACGGTGTCGGCGGTGGCGGCAGAGGCGGCAGGGGCGGCGACGGTGGCGGCGGTTGCGGCGGTGGCGGCAACGGCGGCGACGGTGGCGACGGTGGCGGTGGTGGCAAAATCTTGAATATTTTACCAGTAAAGTCAGCAATGTACAGACATCCAAAATTGTCAATGGCAATGGCTTGAAATCCTTGTCCGGCTGGGTGGTACAGCCCGGCGAACGTTGACACCATACCATCCGAGGTGATGACTCGGACCGCACCGAAATCAGTGTCCAGCACATACACATTGTCTTTGGCGTCCAAGGCAATTTGGAGAGGATACCTTGAGAATTTAGCATCCAAGCGCGGGCCGTCGATAATACCGTCATTTTGCTGATCGTTCGCCGGATTTCCAGCATAAAGTGTAACTGCCCCACTTGCAAGGTCCATTTTTTGAATACAAAATTGTTGAGCAACGAAGAGATGGCCCGACGAGTCCTGCACGGGTGAGTACGGACCCTGGAAACCATGAGAAAGCGTAGTGACGGTGGCGTCTGGGCTTATCACACGAATTTGGCCACCAAAGAATGAGGCAAGATAGATGTGGCCAGAGCGGTTGACAGAGAATTGGTTTATTCCCGCAAATGACGCGCTGGTTCCCTGGCCGTCCACAGACGTAAATCTTCCATCTCCAGCAAAGGGTAATACTTGACCTTGACTGTTCGTGGCGTACAGAATATTGTTATAACCGAAATAGATGACGCCACCATACGTCGCTATGCCGGAAATACTGCCATAATTTGGTGGAAAGCCGCTCACCACCGTTGTCACAACACGGTTTGGTGTAATTCTTCGAATTTGCCCAGAGTCCGCAACATAAAGATTTCCGTCCGCATCACTAGTCATCGCGTGTTGTAAAAACGTGAAAGATGCAGACGTACCTACGCCGTCAACGCTTCCATATGAGTTGCCCGCGAATATTGTGCTGACGCCGCCCCACGATGCCACAGAGGCGTAGGGGCTGGTGGGTGGCGGCACTTGGTCTCCCATCGCCCTCACCAAGGCGCACACAATCCCCAAGACAACAAGCATTTGCATTGTGTATCTTTCACACGTACATTTATATGAGTCTTGCCTGTTTTGCGACGACAGCCACGCGCGCCTGCGCCCACGTCTTTCCGCTGCGGACGTGCTCCGCAAAGTCGCGCGTCACGTGCGTAGGCCTGCCGTTGAGAAGCTCACCGTCCTCGTACGTCTCGGGGTCTTCCAGGCCGTCGTAGGTCTGTGATGCGTCCATCGCCGCCGCCAGGGCGCGCGCGTAGGCCAGCCGTTTTGCCGCTTTTGCAGGGTCTTTAGCAATCAGCTTAAGGTTGTGGAAGAACATCATCTGCGGGTGCAGGGTTTGGACACCACCAGCCGTGCGCGCCAGCCGCAGGTGGCTGATGTCGCGCGCGTAGAATATGGACTCTAAAAGATGATACACTCTCCCGTTGATCAGCGTGGTCTCCATGCGGATGCGAAAGTGCTCAGACGCGTCCACGTTGAGTCGAAACAGCAGCCTGAAGCGCCCGTCGCCCAGGCCTAGACGTCGCGCCCAGCGCCCTACCGCCTCGGGGTACGCATGCGCGCCGAGGGTGGCGTTGAGCTGGGAATTCACACGTATGGCTACGCACGCGATGCTCTGCGGCTGGCGCTCAAATCCAGTGAACACGTCAACGTCCGCAGTCCGCGGACCGCCCCGTGTGAACAAGGACACTGCCGCGCCGCCATAGAGCATCGTGACCGACGAGCAGTTGCACGCCTCGTCTGCGCCTGCCATGGCGCTCTGCAAGGCGTTGTGCGCGTCTGTTGCAAACTGAGACACAAGACGGCGTGACACCAGCGCATCGAGCTTCTCAGCTGGCTGCAGTCGCCAGAAAGACGCAATCGCTATGGCGGTGACGGCGCAGGCTGCCGCGACGAGCGCCATGTGTTTGCGGGGTGATTTGTTTTTATACTCACAGCTCGTCGTCCTCTTCAGCGCAGCAGAACGCGGGAATTCCAAGCGCCATGAAGTCGCGGCTGGGGAGTGACGCCGGGACGAGACATACGCCCGCGTACCTGTTCACGCCGCGCGGGCACGGGGGTGAGCCCGCAGTGGCGCGCCCCATCGACAGCCGGTAGAGGCCGCGCCGAGCGACCAGCGTGCGCACAAAGTCCTCAAAGGTGTACCCCAACTTGAGTTGCTCTAAGTCCGCCTTGACGATCGCTCCAACGGCGGCGGCTTGGCGGCTGGGGAGCAGCGTCCACACCTTTTCCCACTGCGGCTCGGTCAGCGCTCGGCGGCTGAGCCAGTAGGTGTACACCGCAGCCGCGGTGTCGTCGGGGACGGTGAAGTTGCGTAGCTTGAACTTAATCATCCGCCAGAGCAGACGGTGGGATGCCGTGCCGGGCTTGTTGTGCTCTTCGACCCACCGTGTGAACGGTGGCGTGCCCGGGGGGTGGGGCGCGCGCCACACGTTTGCGTGCGCGTCTGCGATTCCTTTGCCATCCAACAGGTCGACAACGACCATGGCGCCAGGGAGCAGGTGCATCATCAGCGCGTTGGCCGGCGTCTCGACGTCGGCGAGGTCGTAGCCGGTGGGCCCTGGACCGTACAACCCGGTGCCGTCCAAATGTGGGCCGTCCATCGGGCCCACCGTAAAGAAATGGAAGTCGGGCATCGAGAGGTGGTGCACGCCTGCGCTCTTGAGCCGCTGCGCGACGACGGCGAAGGGCGCGTTGAAGCCAACGTCAACATCCAAAAAACACGCCGTGTCGTTCGTGCGCACGAGGTCTCTGACCAACCCGCCTTTCAGATAGACTGGGTCGGCAAAATTGTTGCTCACGATGCGTATCAGCTCCATGTACGTCCGCCCTTCGCAGCACATCTCATCCAGCGTGTCCTCCACCCCCTGTCGAACGACCGCGGGAAGCGTGTTACTGTACATCCCGGCGGCCGCGAGCGCCTGAAGCGCAAGAACGAGAAACGTTCTCATGAGTGAAAAGAAGAAACCTATTTGACGTAAAAAAAAAAAAAAGTGTCAGCCGGCAAACGTTGTCCGCTGCGTCAACATCTCATTCATCTTAGCAAGAAGGCGCATGCAGCCTCTACTGGCGTTACTTCGGTCGGGAATATCACCAGCGCGCTGCGCCACCGCAAGGTGGGGGAGGCCTGGGAGATTGGTGCAAAAGGTGTGATTGAGCGCATCCAGGAGCGCAGCCGGGAGCGCATCCAGGAGCGCAGCTGGGAGCGCAGCCGGGAGGGCAGCCGGGAGCGCTGCTGGGAGCGCAGCCGTGAGCGCAGCCGGGAGGGCAGCTGGGAGCGCAGCCGGGAGGGCAGCCGGGAGCGCAACGGCATCACCCCGCCGCAGGCGTCTGGACCGCTGCTGGGCATGCCTAACTCGCAGGCGTCTGGCCTGCGAGCGACTGTGCCGCTGCTGACATCTCCTCTGGGTGCTCTGAACTCGCATCTTATGGCTCTTCTGATGCAGACTACTCCGCAGTCCCTGTTTGCTATGCTGAAGCACGACTTTAACATGCGGTTTCTGAATTACATGTCTGCCCTGGTCAGCTTTGAAGTTCTGGTAAAGCAGCACGGATCAACCATGCCGGCCTCCTACTCGCAGGCAGCTCTGTCCATGAGTGCGCTGCAAGTCATTCAGGGTGAGGTTGCAAGCATCACTCTGATGCTGGATGGAATGCATGCTGCGCCAGCACAGCGCTTGTACGCTTTGAAGCTTTTCGGCATCCTGGTGCAGCTTGGTTCCCACCCAGATTCCGAGCCTAATTCAGCTGCTATGCGGGCCTGAGGCGTTTTTGAACCTGAAAGGCACCTACAGCTCGGAGTTTGTGTGCCGGATTGTGGGTGAGCTTTCGACTCTGAAAGCTTGACGCCCAGCGGAAGCAGCCGGGAATTTGTAATTTAGAAGAACCTTTGCGCTTTCAGTCATGCCCTATTAAATTGCGCCAACATATCGTTTTCAAAACCTGGATCTTGGTCTTTCGCCCACCACAATCGATCCTTAAACGAATTCCATTCCCACTGATTCCAGATTCCTTTTTGTAAAAAGTCAATTTGTACGGCAAAACGTTCATTCAATTTCGAACCACTTAAGCTTAATGCCACAGTCCTTACAAGTCGTTCAAAATATGGGAAAATGGAGAGCACTTCAAATAAAAACGAACATTGCTCCATTTGTTTCAGAGGGAAAAAACCATGCTTGTCAGCATTCCGTATATAACGAATCATTGACTTAAAATCGTTGCCATATACAGCGTTATTTCCCGCATCGCTATACAGAGCACGATGCCGATTGTGTCTGGCTGCGTATCGTTCCAGTCTCTTGTTGGCTTCGTCACAAAATGGGCCTCTATTCATATTCATGTGATGATACCATCCATATGTCAATCGGTTCAAGTCTTGACAAAATTTAGGTTCGAGTCCAGGCAGGTGTGTTATGTTATTCCCAAATCTTTCAACGATGTAATCCATGTCAAGCCGGAGCTGACAACAATCGAATCGCGGCGGCGGCGGCGGCGGCGTTCTGTTGTACTGTTGATGATAGGCTTCATCGGGGGAGAAGGACATCTTTAGATGATATTAGAGATATTAGATAGAGGCATTAATAATACAATCAAAAAGCCAGCAGGTCGAACCCGGCGAGGACCTCGCCGTGAAGCCCGCCAAGCGAGACCTGTGGACGCCTGCCGAGAAGGATGCTTTCCTGGCGCTGGTGGACGTTCACGGCCGCGCATGGGGCTCCATCCACACGGCATGCGAGGGCAGGCTGGTGGCCGAGAGCCCCGCCTGCAGATTGAAGGCGCTGGAGAGCATGGGCCGCAAGCTTCTGCTGTGAGTGTCAAAGGCGTGCAGCCCCGCTGGCCGTGCTACGCGGCGCTTCAAGTGAACGGCGCGTGGCTGCCTGCCGCACGGAGAAGCGTGACCTGGCGGACGACGGCGCGGACGCGCCCGTGCCAGTTCCCGCGAGCCTGCTGACGGACTCGCCGGACGTTTGAATGCTGCTGCTCGCATTCGACAGCCGCGAGTTTAGGTTGTCAGTCGAGCTTGTGGAAAACGCCGAGCGCCTTGAGTGTGTCCAGAAATCGCGCATCCTCTTTCGCGTCGAGGCGTGCCATGTCTCCCGCCGGAATGTGCGGGAGCAGCACCCCGCCAGCCGCGGCGCTGCCCCACACGACCCCGGCCTGGCGCGCGTGTCGTCAGACCGCGTCGCTTTTCGCGCGACGCGCACGCACCAGGGCTGCGAGGGGGTGCGGCGGCAACAGCTGCACGGGGACACTTGCCCAGTCCCTAAGCGACGCCGCGCGCGCTGGGGCGGCGGCCGGGCTCCCACGTGTAAATTCGTGGTCCGCCAGGAACGCCTTGCCGGACGGCGAGTCGAAAAGAGGCATGCGAGCAGAGCGTTTCATTTTTCATTTCATTGCGGCGTCCCCGTGCATTCAAAACATTCAAATTCGTCCTCCCGCCTCTCGTCCTCGCGTGACGGCGCTGCTGCGATCCAGTCGCTGGCACAGCCCTCGCACACCACCCGAGCGCACGCGACACACGCCATGCACCGGTCGTTCACGCAGGTGCCGCACACCGCGCCGCTGCACGCGCTGCACGCGAACACGCAGTTTCGGCATACGGGCTCGTCGCACAGGGTGCAGTCCCTGGCCCCGCGCGCGAGCTTGCCGCCGCACTCGACACACTCACGGGAGCTCATACGTCTGTCGGAAAGTCGTCCGACATTAAAAAATCGTCAACGTCAAACCCGTCCAATTCCGTGTCGTGCGGGGTCTGTCTTGCCGGCTCGGTCGGCGCCGCTTCGTCCGGCTTGGCGCGAAGCGCGACGTCGTGCACGATGACGCCGCTGGTCGTGCGCAGCGCCTCTCGCGCCAGCTGGGTGGATGCCGCGTCGTCCAGCCAGCCGGCGCCCATGAAGGGCAGCAGTTGCACAGGCGTCCCGTATTTTTTGTTCAGGTACCGTAGGAGCCTGCCCAAGGTTGACGCTTTCTGGATGTCCATCTGGAGCGGCCTTACGGCGCCGTCCTCCGGGTAGATGTACACGGCAAACGGCGCCGGGACCAGGCTTTCGTCCGCGACCGGCGCGCGATGCTTTTGCTGCCAGCGGTAGAAAAAGTCCCTCTTCTGCGTGTAGGTTTTCGAGGGGATGCGGTCCGCGACCAAGGCATCGAAGAAGCCCCCGTTGTGCTCGAGAGCCGCCAGGAACTCTTTTTTCTCCTCGTCGGTCCATTTGCTGTACGTGCGTCCCTTTTTAGGTGGTTCCGTCGGCTCGGGACGCTCGCGCAGCTCCATGGACATCTGCTGGGTTTGATGCCACCTCTAAATATTGCGTGCGTGACGAATGCGTGCGTCTGCACGCGCGACGTTTCGAGAGTGGGCAGGAAACCCTTTACAACGTGAGAGAAACCGAGGTAAAAACTCTCTTGGGCTGCTTTCTCAAGCGCGCTCGCCGCGAATGCGGCGCGCCAGCTGCATGTCCTTGGGCATGATGGTGACCCGTTTGGCGTGGATGGCGCACAGGTTGGTGTCCTCGAACAGGCCCGTCAGGTACGCCTCCGAGGCCTCCTGCAACGCCAGCAACGCGTGGCTCTGGAAGCGCAGCTCCGAGCAGCGCTCCTGCGCCAGCTCGCGCACCAGGCGCTGGAACGGCATCTTGCGGATCATCAGGTCCGTGCTCTTCTGGTAGCGCCGGATCTCCTTGAGCGCCAAGACGCCCGGGCGGTAGCGGTTCTTCTTCTTCTTGGCAGCCGCCGCCTGCGCCGCCATGTGCTTCATGCACATCTTTTTGCTGACCATCGGCTCCTTGTCGCGGAAGCGGGACCTGCGCGCGGGCGGACGTCAGCGGCTGGCTGCAGGTGGCGCGAACGCGCACGCACGGCATAAGCTGCTTCTGCTTCATGGTGCGCCTAGGAATCGGAAATTACACTGAAAACATGTACATCTTGCTCACGGACGGTTGTCCTCCCTGGTAGGAGGTATAGGAGGCTGCAAACAGCTTCCCGTGCATCACAGTCGGGGCCCCAAAGACGGCGCCCGGCACGGTATAGCTCCACAGGAGCGTGCCGTTCGCAGCCTGCACCGCATAGAGCCCACCTTTGTCACCGGACCCAAAGTACACCACGCTGCCCGCAACAACCGGGGTTGTGTATGGGACCTCTCGATCGGTTTGAACTATGTTGTAACTGGAGTGCCACAGCAGCTGCAGCGTGCAGTTTGCAGCCACCGTGTACGCCTGCAGGCCGCGGCTGACGCTCGGAAAGTCCGTCGCGTTGGGGTAGGAGCTCCTGTTCGCGAGGACGTCGTTCGACGCGGTCACGTACAGGATATTGAGCGCAGGGTTGTACACCGGGCTGGTGATGAAGTTTCCGATTTCGGATTTGTCAGCCATCTGGTAGGCACCGACCATGGACATATTCGTTGCGTACAGCAGGTACAGTATGCCCGCCTTGTTCTCCGCCGCCACCAGCGTGGCGGCGCAGCCGCCGGTGGGGGTGAACACCGTGGGGGTCGCGCCAAAGTCGGCGTCCGGATATTCGTTTGGCTTGCCATTCACACCGAAGCTGTCGTTGATGCTCAGCTGGCCCACGTTCAGTTTCAAAACTTTTTCCGCGTTTCCCTGCCATTCATTTGGAACCAGGCCGTTCCCGCTCGCCACCCACGCGTAGTCCACGCCGTTGACGGAAGCGATGACGGCCCCGCCCGAGCCCCACACCCCGCCGCCAGCGCCGTTGGTGTAGGTGGTTGTGTTGAAATAGCTGACGATGGCGGCAGACGTGGCGTTCACGGAGATGACGGAGCCGACGTACGGCGCCGGCTCGTCGCACGCCAGGCCGCCGACGGTGATGTACACGAGGCCGTTGTGCAGCGTCAGCCCGCCGAAGTTGTACTCGATGAGGTAGTCGTAGAGGTACACGGGCCACCCGGGTCTGGTGGCACCCGTGCTCAGATCGAGCGCATACAGCGACCCCAAGTACACGACGTAGACGGTGTATGTCGCCTTGTCAATGACGGGCGAGCCGCCTATGCCGTAGTTTTGGTAGGGGCTGCACCAGTAGCCGTAATACTTGACCCCAAACTCGCCGACAAACGTGGTGGACCACACTGTCTCTCCGGTGACTGCGTCCAGGCCGTACACAAAGCCCTCGTCCGTTCCCGTGAACACCATGTCCCTGGTGGACCCCCTGGCCCACACTTCGGTGGCGTAGATTGGCTGCGCAATCACCGACCCCCGCATCGAGGTCGACCAGTTCAACTTCAGCGTCGCAGCGGTGGTTGCCGTGATGACGGTCTCGTTGGGATTGTAGTACGAGCGCCGGGCGTCGCACCCCGCCTGCAGACAATCCAGCGTGGCCGAGTTCGGGGGCGCGGGCGGGTAGGGCGGTGGCGACGGCGGCGACGGCGGCGGAAGCGGCGGTGAGGGAGAGGGCGGAATCGGCGACACTTGGAGCTGACTTAACCCAAAACGGTATTGTCCGTATTGCACTGAATAGCACGGGGAACCTGCTACGATGGAGAAGTTGGAGGTTATCACCGGCGTCGGAAACACAACCGTCTGCGGGTTGACGCGCAGGTCACACGTCATGTTATGCGCATAGGTGTAGCTGGAATTGAACACGAAGAGAAGCTGTTTCGTATAATGCGCGGTTGCTTGTCCATAACTGACGAATGAGAGGTATTGTAATGGACCCCCGGTGACGTTGACATACAGCTGCGGGGTCTCATTCGGAAAGTTCATCGGCCTGTTTGACACCCAATATGGATATGGTCGAGTGAGATTCGTTGCAAATAAGTAGCTCCCGAATGATGTGTTAAATTGGCCTTGACCATAAAAACTCAGAGGATCGTCACCGTTGGAGCCAGTTGCCTTGAGGACTGCAATTCCGAATGGAGGTGTTGGTGGCGGCGGACTGGGCGGTCGCGGGGTTGGCGGCGGCGGTCCGACGACTGTGACCATGTTGCCCATCCCTGGATGATTTGTGCAAAAATACCAGAATGACGCTATATTGCTCGTGACGGTGATGCTCACCAAAGAGTCGGTGATTGTGACTCCATCGACAATCTGACTCTGACCTCCAACGCCGTCAGCGCCAAACGAAAACCGGAAAGGATGATTCACCATGGAAACGTCCGACACGTTGAACGAGTATGTTTGGCCTTTCATAAGTGTGAGAGGTGGATTGCTGGTCCCGTTGATGTAATACTTGCCGCCCATGGCTGTCACGCCGGACGTTGAAAAAACTGCGTTAACAAAACCCGGCGGACTGAGGGCCGGCGGTGGCACCGGCGGTGGCGGGCTTGGCGGCTTTGGTGACGGCGGGATGGGGGGTGGCGGGCTGGGCGGCTTTGGTGGCGGCGGGCTCGGCGGTGGCGGACTGAGGGCCGGCGGCGGCACCGGCGGTGGCGGGCTAGGCGGCTTTGGTGACGGCGGGATGGGGGGTGGCGGGCTGGGCGGCTTTGGTGGCGGCGGGCTTAGCGGTGGCGGACTGAGGGCCGGCGGTGGCACCGGCGGTGGCGGGCTTGGCGGCTTTGGTGACGGCGGATTGAGGGCCGGCGGTGGCACCGGCGGTGGCGGGCTTGGCGGATTTGGTGACGGCGGATTGAGGGCCGGCGGCGGCACCGGCGGTGGCGGGCTGGGCGGATTTGGTGACGGCGGATTGAGGGCCGGCGGTGGCACCGGCGGTGGCGGGCTGGGCGGATTTTGTGACGGCGGATTGAGGGCCGGCGGTGGCACCGGCGGTGGCGGGCTTGGCGGATTTGGTGACGGCGGATTGAGGGCCGGCGGCGGCACCGGCGGTGGCGGGCTGGGCGGATTTGGT
>Ga0136642_1000950_pt1 | contig 13374 bp, 14 predicted proteins | sample LowCatLa1302831Y_FD_115313 | JGI IMG/M metagenome (GOLD analysis project Ga0136642, IMG submission 115313) | Freshwater microbial communities from Lower Cathedral Lake, Yosemite National Park, California, USA - 13028-31Y | ecosystem: Environmental > Aquatic > Freshwater > Lake ... | reverse complement strand
CCGAGGGTTTATCCTCCCCTTGTGAGAGAGTTAGATATGCGTTCGACTCGGTTGATATATGTCGAGAATGATTCGGCACTCCGAAGCTTCTTGGAATCATCCCTTGCCCAACACGGTGAGTTAGAGATCATCGGTTCATTTGGCAGTGGTGTTCAGGCCCTAGACCGCGCTCTCGTCAGCAAAGCAGATGTAGCACTTATTGATTTCGGCCTTGATAGCGAAGGCTTAAATGGCATCGAACTCGGTGTCGCTTTACGCACAATCAATGAGTACATCGGAATCGTCATCTACTCGCAATTTAATGTTCGCAAGATGGTGAACCGCGTTCCCCCGGCGATGCGCAACGGTTGGTCATTCCTAGAGAAGAGCGGTGAGATGACGAGCGCCGACTACGTGAAGATTTTGAAGGAGACGGTCCTTGGAAAGGGCAATTGGGAAGATTTCGTCACCGAGATCCAAGATGGTGAAGATGTTCAGTTGGATCTCTACTACGAACTCACCTCAAGACAACGATCAATTATCTCGCTCTTGGCCCAGGGGATCTCGGTACAAGAGATCGGAGCAAGGCTCGACCTTACATACTCTTATGTTCGTAAAGAGCTTTCGAGGGCTTATGCCGTCCTTCTTCCTGATGCGACCGAGAATGACGACCTGAAGACCAGAGCGATCCTTAAGTACCTTCAGTTGGTGAAGACCAACTCATGAGGCAGAGATGGGAGCAGGTAAAGAACTTTATTGGCCCCTATCGGTACAACCCTGGAATCCTGATAGGAATAGTTTTTTTGATCACGGCGGTAGGACTCCGTTCTTCGATCTTTCCCTATACACGTGGGTATGCGCGAGTCCACGCTTTTCTTCTTGGTTTCACCATCATTGCTCTAATGGAAATCCCAATATATCTGTGTTTTAGGCTCTCTAATAGGTACTGGACATCACGGATCAAGAGTCGCTCTTCGTACATCATTGAATTCGCTCTCTTCATCCTCCTCTGGAACCTTTTGGAAAACTTCGCGAAAAGGACTTTGATTCCTCTCTTTAAGATGAGAGATTTCCTCTATACCGATAACTTGGTTGGGACATTTCTCTTCAGATTTATTTTGGGGCTTCTTCTAGTAGCAATTACCCATTCACGAGCGCGAGATCTAGAAGTTGAACTGCTTCAAGCCGGAGAGATCAACGCCGCCCTCACCAAGCGCTATTCAGCACTTATCGAGACCGATGAAGAGATTCGAGATATTGCGGCAACTCTTCTCCACGACCGCATTCAAAGTGAACTCATGCTTGCCGCTGCAAAGCTGACCAAGACTTCTCAATCACTCCCCCCTGAGGCACAAGCTGAGATTCTCCCAGTCATTAAAGTCCTCGAGAAGATTCGTGGCACAGATATTCGTCAGGTTTCACAAATACTTACGCCAAATCTCGAAGGTGAAGGTTTAATAGGGGCGTGTGAGACGCTCTGTGAAAACTTCAAATCTACTATTGATATTGATTTGAAGATTAACAATCGAGTCGAATCTATCGCTGAGAATGTGAAACTCGGGATCTACCGGATCATTGAGCAGGCAATCACTAATTCGATTAAGCATGGACCAGCTGAGTCTGTCTGGATTTCCGCAGAGTTCCAAGAGTCCAACATTCTCGAAGTTGTGATCGCCGATGATGGGCCCGGTTCTTCCAGCCAGTCGCCAGGTAAAGGTACCCAGATCATTGATGCCTGGATTGGGATACTCAGCGGGACCAAGGAGATCGAATCGAAGCCCGGGTCTGGATATGCGTTGAGAGTCTTAATTCCCATCGCATAGATTGGTTATGGCTTGCTCTTAAAGCCATCCACCGACAGATTGCAACGCATTATTGAATTGGGTCGACGCCTGCTTCGTACCGGGCAGACGCACCCGGTCTTTGCTCACATGCTCCGCAACTGCCTCAACGATGTGCCCGACTTTATGATCCAGGCCGATCAGGGTGAGGGCAAGCGAGTCTTCAAATTCTTGGCTGATGCCGGAGAGTTGAAGTGTGATGACTTCGAACAGCGTTGGGTTCTTTGGGCAAATATCATCTCTGGTTTATCACGATCTGTACTTGTTAACGAAGAGCTCACTCCCGAACAGGCAGATATCGCCCTCGGAATTGCTCTCTCGGTCTGGGGTATCAGTGATGCCAAGGCGAAAAAACTTGTTTCGCGCGATTTAGATTTAACCCTCGTACAATAAAAGTGGCCCCACCCGAAGGTGAGGCCACTTTCAATCGTTAATGAATTAAGCGCTCTCCCCTAATACCGAGACGCGATTATTCGATACTGAGATAAAGCCACCGCTCATTTGGAAATCATGGGATGAGCCATCGCTGGCCTTAATTGAGACAGTTCCATCGACCAAGACACCAAGAAGTGGTGCGTGGTCAGGCAAGATTCCAATGTCACCTTCGAGTGTGCGTGCCGAAACCATGGTTGCTTCGCCCGACCAGACGCGCTTTTCGGGCGATACAACTTCAACGGTGAGATTGGCAGAAGCCATGGGTTATGCCTTTACCGATGCAGCAAGCTCTGCAGCCTTGCGCTCAACATCGTCGAGGCCGCCGCACATGAAGAATGCCTGCTCTGGAACGTGGTCATACTTACCATCAGCCAGGGCTTCGAAGGCTTCGATTGTGTCCTTCAAAGGAACGAAGGAGCCATCGATACCGGTGAAGACCTTCGCAACGAAGGTGTTCTGTGACAAGAAGCGCTGGATACGACGTGCGCGACCAACCAAGATGCGGTCTTCTTCAGAGAGTTCATCGATACCCAAGATCGCGATGATGTCCTGGAGATCCTTATAACGCTGCAAGATCTGCTTGATGCGGTTTGCAACGCGGAAGTGGTGCTCGCCGATGTAGCGAGGATCCAAGATGCGTGATGTTGAGTCGAGTGGATCCACCGCTGGGTAGATACCAAGCTCTGAGATTGGACGAGACAACACAGTTGTTGCATCCAAGTGGGCGAAGGTTGTGTGTGGAGCTGGGTCGGTGATGTCATCGGCAGGAACATAGATCGCCTGCATCGATGTGATCGAGTGACCACGTGTTGAGGTGATGCGCTCCTGCAACTGACCCATTTCATCAGCAAGTGTTGGTTGATATCCCACTGCAGATGGCATACGGCCGAGAAGTGTTGATACCTCAGAACCTGCTTGTGTGAAACGGAAGATGTTGTCGATGAAGAGCAATACATCCTGCTTTTGAACATCGCGGAAGTACTCCGCCATCGTCAGCGCTGACAAAGCAACGCGAAGACGCGTGCCCGGTGGCTCATCCATTTGGCCGAATACGAGTGCCGTATCAGCGATAACGCCAGACTCGGTCATTTCAAGGAAAAGGTCGTTACCTTCACGAGTACGTTCACCAACACCTGCGAATACCGAAACACCACCGAAGTTCTTGGCAACACGGGTAATCATTTCCTGAATCAAAACAGTCTTACCAACACCGGCACCACCCATGAGGCCGATTTTTCCACCCTTAACGTAAGGGGTTAGCAAGTCAATAACTTTGATACCAGTCCAGAAAACTTCAGTCTTGGATTCAAGCTGATCGAAAGTTGGAGCTGGACGGTGAATTCCCCAACGCTCCTTGATTTCCAAAGAAGCTTCTGGCACGTCAAGTGGCTTACCAAGTGTGTTCCAAACGTGACTCTTTGTAACGTCACCGACTGGAACTGTGATTGAGTCGCCAGTGTCGCGAACTTCAGCACCACGGACTAAACCGTCAGTCGGCTGCATCGAGATCGCGCGAACCATGTTGTCACCAATGTGTAAGGCGACCTCAAGAGTTAGCAGACGCTTGTCTCCGTCACCGAAGTCAACATCTACTTCCAGCGCGTTATAGAGCGCTGGCATGCCTTCGACTGGGAACTCAACGTCAACAACAGGACCGGTTACGCGAGCTACGCGGCCGAAAGATGTCTGTGTCGTGGTTGTCATATCTACTTACTCCCTGGTTATGCGGACGCCAGTGCGTCGGCTCCGCCGACGATTTCACTGATTTCCTGGGTGATTTCTGCCTGACGAGCCTGGTTGGCTTGGCGGGCAAGTGTGCGGATTAATTCTTCGGCGTTATCAGATGCAGACTTCATAGCGCGACGACGTGCGGCGTGCTCGCTGGCTGCAGCCAGTAACAACGATGTGTAAATGGTGTTTTCGACGTAACGCGGAAGTAGCGCAGAAAGCACTTCTTCTGGGCTTGGTTCGAAATCGTAAAGTGGGAATACTTTGGTATCCAACTTTTCGGATGCAACTTCCTTCGATAGTTCAACAACCTCAACTGGCAGAATGCGTCGGACTCGAACTTCTTGCACTGCCATGTTTACAAAGTGGGTGTAAACCAAATGAATTTCGTCTACGCCACCCTCTGCGGTTGGAGTGTTGAAGGCTTCAAGTACCGCGGCAGCGATTCGCTTAGCATCTTCGTAAGTTGGTTGGTCAGTAAACCCCGTCCAGGAGTTTGCAATCTTGCGCTCGCGGAACTTGTAGTAACCAACGGACTTACGTCCAACCAGATAATGCTCGGGTGTAACGCCGGCCTGGGTTAGTAAGGCATTCAGGCCTTCGCCTTCCTTGATGATGGCTGACGAGTAAGCGCCAGCAAGGCCGCGATCCGAAGTAACCAGGATTACGGCAGCGCGCTTACGATTTTCAACCTCAGAAACCAAGGCACCTTTATTATTGCCATGCGATACTGCTGCCGAAATTGCCTGTAGTAGCTCTTGGGTGTACGGCAAAGAAGCTTCAACGCGCTGTTGCGCCTTCACGAAACGCGATGAAGCAATGAGCTCCATTGCCTTCGTAATCTTCTTGGTCGACTGGACGGATTTGATCCGTCTCCGGTAGACCCTGAGTTGAGCTCCCATGTTTAGGCCTTGACCTTCACAATCTGAGTGACTTCAACGTCATCTTCGTTGATTGGTGCAACTGGAGCATCGTTAACTAAAGAATGACCCGCAGTTGTGCGGAACTGCTTCTTGAATTCACCGATTGCTTTTTCCAGTGCACTTACGTTGTCATCGGAAAGATCAGTTGTGGTGCGAATGGATTCGAAGATTGCGTTGTGGTTGCGTTCAATTTGATCTAGGAATTCAGAATCAAATCGACGAATATCTTCCACTGGCACGTCATCTAAGTTGCCAGAAGTTCCGGACCAAACTGATACAGCTTCTCGTTCCATGGACTGTGGCTGGTACTGACCCTGCTTAAGCAGTTCAACTAGGCGTGAACCGCGACCAAGCTGAGCCTTTGATGCCGCATCAAGATCCGAACCGAATGCAGCGAAAGCCTCTAGTTCGCGGTACTGGGCCAAGTCAAGACGCAGGCGACCAGCAACCTTCTTCATGGACTTAGGCTGCGCGGAACCACCCACGCGGGATACCGAAATACCTACGTTGATGGCTGGGCGAATACCAGAGTTGAAGAGATCTGATTCCAAGAAGCACTGGCCATCGGTAATGGAAATTACGTTAGTTGGAATGTATGCCGATACGTCATTCGCCTTAGTTTCAATAATTGGCAAGCCAGTCATTGAACCTGCACCAAGTTCATCAGAAAGCTTTGCACAACGTTCAAGCAAACGTGAGTGTAAGTAGAAAACGTCACCAGGGTAAGCCTCGCGGCCCGGTGGACGACGAAGTAGCAAGGAAACGGCGCGGTATGCCTCGGCTTGCTTGGAAAGATCATCAAACACGATCAAAACATGCTCGCCCTTGTACATCCAGTGCTGACCGATTGCCGAACCGGTATAAGGAGCTAAGTACTTGAAACCAGCTGGGTCAGATGCAGGGGCTGCAACGATCGTGGTGTATTCCATCGCACCGAATTCTTCAAGAGCGCCCTTGACGGCAGCAATCGTTGAACCCTTCTGTCCAATAGCAACGTAGATGCACTTAACCTGCTTCTTCTTGTCGCCTGACTTCCAGTTTTCGCGCTGATTAAGAATGGTGTCGATTGCAACTGCAGTCTTACCGGTCTGGCGGTCACCAATGATTAGCTGGCGTTGGCCTCGACCAATAGCGGTCATCGCGTCAATGGCCTTGAGGCCAGTCAACATTGGTTCCTTAACCGGCTGTCGCTGCACAACTGTTGGTGCCTGAGTTTCCAGAGCACGGCGACCCTCAGCGACGATTGGACCAAGGCCATCGATTGGGTTACCAAGTGGGTCAACAACGCGACCTAAGAAACCGTCGCCGACTGGAACCGAGAGAATTTCGCCAGTGCGCTTGACTGTCTGACCTTCAGCAATTTTGGAACCATCGCCAAGGAGCACAGCTCCGATTTCACGAACATCAAGGTTCAAGGCAAGACCCTTAAGGCCGCCTTCAAACTCAAGCAATTCGTTAGTCATGGCCGAGTGAAGACCTTCGACACGTGCAATACCGTCACCGGTTTGGGTCACATGTCCAACTTCTTCGCGTGAAGTGCCAGCTGCGAATGACTCGATGTTACGAGCGATTGCATCGCGGATCTCATCCGGGCGGATCGAGAGTTCCGTCATGGTGTCCTGCTTTCTTCTTGGTAGTTCTTGCTTGGTAGTGCTTGGTTAAATTTCGGGTGTTAGGCCAGCAGTGCTCTGCGGGCACTTTCGAGGCGGGCAGCGACGGTACCATCGAAGACTTCTTCTCCGATAGCAACTGAAATGCCACCTACAACGGATGAATCAATTGCGACATTGATTCGAACATCTTTACCGGTGATCTTCGAAAGAGCTGAAGCTAACCGGCGAGTTTGTTCCGCATCTAATGCAATAGCAGCGCGGACTTCTGCAACAACTTGGTTGCGCTGAGAAGCCGCCAAGTTACCAAATGTTTCCAAAACTGAATCAACGCGACGACCACGCAAATGTCCGGCGATGTACTTGATCAAGTTCAAACTGGTTTCATCGACTTTCCCGCCAAGTAGATCGCCGATTATGGCGGACTTTGTGGCCGAGTCGATCGCCGGATCAGTCAAGGTCATTTGGAGTTCAGGAGAGGCATCAACCGCGCGGCCAAAGTGGAAAAGTTCATTTTCTACTCGGTCGAGCGATCCAGCTTTATCTGCGACTGCAAAAGCAGCCTGGGAACCTAAGAGTTCTGCTGCGTCAACTAAGTCGATATCGGATGACCAGCGCGCAGCCACAAGTTCATTCAACACATCAAGAGTTGCTGAATTTACCTTGGTGCCGAAGACATCCTTAATTACAGATGCACGTGCGGCAGTTGGCTGGCCACTGTCTGCCAAGTTCTGACGAAGTGATTTCTCGTTAGCCAAGACATCGGCGACCGCAAGAAGTTCAGCGGACATGGCGGACAGATCGCCAAGCCCAGAACGGGAGCGCAATGACTCCTGTACTAATGCCAAACTATTGCGGGATGCGCCGATCATTTCTTGGCTGCCTCGCCTTCGAGATCTGCGATGAAGCGGTCAACCGAAGCACGGGCGCGAGCATCATCAGATAGGGACTCCCCTACGACTTTGCCAGCTAAGACAAGTGCAAGTTCACTCACATCACGGCGAAGTGACGTCATCGCTTGGGAGCGTTCCGCATCCATTTGAGCCTGCGCGCGTTCAGTTACAACTGCAGCAGCAGTTGCGGCCTCGGAGCGAGCTTGCTCGATCATGGCTGTTTTATCTGCTTGAGCTTCAGCACGAATGCTTGCCGCTTCGGTTCGGGCTTGCGCCAATTGCGCACGATACTGGTCAAGCATGGCAGCAGCCTCTGCTTGCGAGTCTTCTGCGCGCTGTAGGCCACCCTCAATTGCATCAGCACGGGCTTCGAGCGTCTTGTTGATCGCAGGGAATGCGAACTTAGCAAGCGCAAAGAAGACCAAACCAAACGCAATTGTGCCGATGACAAGTTCATCCAGCGGAACCCGCAGGATATTTACTTGCTCAGCTCCAGCAGCGAAGATGTTAATCACGGTTTATAAATCCTTTTGAATTACTTACCGAATACGAATGGAACAACGAAGCCAATTAGAGCCAGGGCTTCTGTTAGCGCGAAGCCAAGAATCATGTTCTGGCGGATTACGCCGTAAGCCTCTGGCTGACGTGCGATTGCCTGAACACCGTTACCGAAAATGATTCCGATGCCTACGCCTGGTCCGATGGCTGCAAGGCCGTAGCCGATTGAGCCGATTGAGCCAGTTAGTTCTGCGAGCAGTGACATAACTTTCCCTTCTGTCGAGAGTTACTGGCTTGTCCAGTAACTCAGGTTTCTATCTGTCTTGCTGTATTGCAATCCTGCCCAGTTTCCTAGGCACGAAGTTTTAGTGTTCGGCGTGCAACGAACCACCGATGTAAACGGCAGTAAGTAGCGTGAAAATAAATGCTTGCAGGAATTGAATAAACATTTCAAATCCAGTTAGTACGACGGTTACGCCGAACGAGGTTGCAGATCCAAGTGCGCCAATGATCGAAGGTGACAACAAGTAGTAGGCACCCACTGTGAAAGTTGTAATAAGTAAGTGGCCAGCAAACATATTTGCAAACAAACGAATTGCCTGTGTTACTGGCCGAGTTACAACTAGTTGAAGTAATTCAAGTGGTGCAAGCAGAATGTACATAGCTTTTGGCACACCGGCTGGAAACATTGCAGCGCTGAAGAATTTAATTGGCCCCTGATGCTTCATACCTAGGTATAGGTATGTCGCGTAAACCACCAAAGTCAGCGCAACTGGGAAAGCCAAGCTCGACATAATCGGGAATTGCGCCCCAGGGATAACGCCCATCAAATTAGAAAGCCAAACAAAGAAAAACAAGGCACCAAGGAATGGCACAAAGCGATCGCCATCCTTGCCAATTACTTCGCGAGCAATTTGATCGCGAATAAAGAGGTAGCCCTGTTCGCCGATGGACTGAAGTTTCCCAGGGACCATACGCTGTGGGCGAGCTGCGGCTAAAAAGAAAACTGAGATAACAAGTGCAACTAAGGCAACCAGGATTGTGGTTTTACCAATTACGAAGTCCATCCCAGCAATGTGAAGCGTTGCGTATGGCTCAAGGAAGAAAATGTCGGCGCTTGGTGCTGGGAATCCACAACCAGAGTTGAGGTGACATCCCTCGCTAGAGACGATTACAGCGCTCATTGCTGTTCGTTCCTCCGGTCATTCGTTAGGTCTCGATCCATGTTCGAAACTCGTACATACGTTAGGTAGAGCGCCAGAACTATTCCGAGTACAAGTCCTGTTGCCATAAAGGCTGACTGGTGTCCGACTTTACGTCCGATTAACCAGCCAAGTCCCCCGTACAACAACATGCCGGCGGTCAGATTACTTACTGATCGCCATGCCATATCCGCTGTTGCTCGGGTGTCGTCACTGTTGGGGAGATCAGTGCCGTCTGCCTTCATTTCGTGCAAGATTATCAGGTTTGGTTGGGCACTCCGAACCAGCCCCTGTCATTTCAAAGTGAGTGCTTTGCCTCAGAAATTGCTCGGTTTTCCATCATCGAATGGCATGATTTCTGGACCTGATCCAGGCTCCACATAAAGGACTTTTGCAGTGGCAAACGCCCAGGTCTCGGCCACTAACCAAACAATCGTGCAGGTAACAATCGTCGCAGCAAAAACCTCGGTATCAAAGGCCTTCGTATCCTGAAATATCAAAATTAGAACAAATAGCACTGCGACCTTTATTAGATAGAGGAGGAGTGCCAGCGAAGTTGCGATTCCTGGATTAGTCCGAATTACCTTATCTAGGGCTAATTGCCCAGCGCTGAAGAAAACTACGACAATTAGTGCGCCGAATGCGGCGCCGACAAGTCCTTGAGTTCCAGTCTTTAAGTACCCGACAACAACGGCCATTATGCCGACAACGACCGTTGGGATAGCTGCTCGGACAATTATGTTTTTGCTGTTCATAATTTCATTCTCTCAGTTAAGGCTGGTGACCAGTTACTTGTTGTGGCGGATTCAAAACCCAGCCTGCAATTGCAATTCCGCCCGCACCAACGCCAAGGGCAGTTAGCCAAACTGGCACAAACGCTGTGCTCACTGCGCCAAATGCGATCAACCCGGTAAACGCAGTCATGATCAGAACTGCGCGCTCTTGCCCATGGCCGAGGTTGAGAAGTCGATGATGAAGGTGTTCTTTGTCAGGGGTAAACGGTGAACTACCCTTTCGAGTTCGCCGCGCCACAGCCAGTATGAGATCAAGTAACGGAACTGCCAAAATCGAGAGCGGTAAAACAATCGGGAGAAAAACCGGAAGTAATGTGCCGCCGCTCAAGCCACCTGGGTCAACCTGGCCAGTCAGCATGATTGAAGAAGCTGCCATTAGTAGGCCCATCAACATTGAACCGGTGTCACCCATAAATACTCGAGCGCGGTACCAGTTATGCGGCAAAAATCCTGCGCACATTCCAACCAGCGAGGCAGAGACAAGAGTAGCAAGCGCAGCGCGCTGGTAGCCATTTTGCACGGAAAGGAAATATGAATACGCAAAGAACGCACTGGCGCCGACCATAACAATGCTTGCGGCCAGCCCGTCGAGTCCGTCCACCATATTCACGGCATTAATACTGACTAATACGACCAGCACTGTTAGCAATACGGATGTACTTGAATCGAGAATAAAAGTTCCACGGATTGGTAACCACACTAGGGTTACACCTTGCATAGCCATAGTTCCAGCAGCCAAAATTTGTCCGACAAGTTTTGTAGGAGCATCAAGTCCATACTGGTCATCTAATAATCCAAGTATCATGATTATCAGGCAGCCAAGAAGCAGCGCAGTTATCTGGCGGCGATCAGTAAAAATCGTGGACATCAGCGGCAATTGACTGGCCAGCACAATTGCGACACATAGTCCAACTAACATTGCCAGTCCACCCCATCTTGGGGTTGGCCTCAGATGTACATCGCGATCTCGCACTTGTGCCATGGCACCAAAGTGAATCGCTAATGCGCGAGCTAACGGTGCCAGTAAATATGTGACAGCCGCTGCAGCAACTAGGCACAGCAGATATTCGCGCATAGTGAAAGGTTAGACCCCTTGGAATTTAGGGACGTGGGTAAGCAGGAAACTTAGCAGTGAGTTCCTTTGCTTCAGCCTTAATTTCTGCATGTACTGCTGGATTATCAGTCTTAACAGACCGCCCAATCATGCCTGCAATCTTCTGCATTTCTGTAACTCCCATGCCTTGCGTAGTAAGCGAAGGGGTTCCAACCCGAATTCCAGAAGTAACGGCAGCTGGCTTTGGATCATATGGAATCGAATTCTTATTAAGAACGATGCCAGAATCACCGGCACGCTGTTCCGCATCTTTTCCTGAGATATCAATTCCCTGCAGATCAAGCAGCGCTAGGTGCGTATCAGTCCCACCAGTTACTGGACGCATGCCTTCGGCGGCAAGTCCAGCAGTTAGAGCTTGAGCGTTCACAATTACATCTTTTGCGTACTGCTGGTATTCAGGTGTCGCACATTCTTTCAAAGCAACAGCCTTGGCTGCAATCACATGCATCATCGGTCCACCTTGCATCAAAGGGAATACTCCCTTGTCGATCGCAGCTGCATGCTCTGATTTGCAAACAATCATGCCGGAGCGTGGTCCACGAAGCACCTTGTGAGTTGTGAATGTAACTACATCGGCGTACGGGACTGGAGATGGGATTGCCTTACCCGCAACGAGCCCGATGAAGTGCGCAGCATCAACGTGCATGATCGCTCCAACTTCGTCAGCGATTTCGCGAATGGCTTTAAAGTCAATTAAGCGAGGAATTGCAGATCCACCGGCGACAATCATCTTTGGCTTGTGTTCGCGTGCGAGGTCGCGTAACTGGTCGTAGTCAATATTTTCAGTTCCTTCAGCAACACCGGAGTGAACTGGATTGAACCACTTACCAGAGTATGAAACGCCCGCGCCATGCGTTAAGTGACCACCGTGTGGCAGAGCCATCGCTAAAAAAGTGTCGCCTGGCTTCATGAATGCACCGAACACTGCAATGTTTGCGCTTGCACCAGAGTGTGGCTGCAAGTTCGCATGTTCTGCGCCAAATAAGGATTTGGCACGTTCGATACCAAGGTTTTCCGCGATGTCCACAACTTCGCAACCGCCGTAGTAACGCTTACCTGGATAACCTTCGGCATATTTGTTACTCAGAGTTGAGCCAAGTGCAGTTAGGACAGCTGGTGAGGTGAAGTTTTCGGAAGCGATTAACTGAATTCCAGTGCGCAACCGATCTAGTTCGGCAAGCAGAATGTTTGCTATTTCTGGATCTGTTGCGTTTAGCTCATCAAAATCTGAACCAAAGAATGTGTCGCTCATAGTGGTCACCTTTTACCCCGCAGTGCGCTTGTGCGCAGTTTCACAAGTCTAGGGGGTGCCTTATTTTGATGCAGAGGCATCTATGACGATCGGCATAACCTCGCGGATTTCCTGCAGGGTAAGCGATCCTGCCCTGATGAGCCGTAAGTGCTGGCCAGTGGTGTCGATGACTGATGAGACCTGATTTGAAAGTTCCCCCGCATCAAGGAAAATTGCAATACTCTCACCCAATGCTGAAATGGCTTGATCCACGGTATTAACCGGAGATTTACCAGCTATCTGCGCTCCGGTCATAACTGACGGCCCGATTTGATTCAAAACTGTTATCGCCACATCATTATGTGGAACGCGAACGGCAAGCGCAGTGCCACTTCCACCAATATTCCAAGCCAAGGAATCTTGCGCAGTAGTTAGCAAAGTCAGGGCGCCGGGCCAAAACGCGCTGGCCAAATCATTGGCCAAAGTCGAAAGATTGGCCACGCCTTTGATGGTTTCAATCGACCCGGCGGCAATTGGTAGCGCGATATCCGAAGTTTGCTTCTTAGCAATTCGAAGTTGTGCAATTGCCTCGGCATTAAATGCATCGCACACGACTGCATAAGAAGTATCAGTTGGAATTACTACTAATTTTCCAGCTTGAATAGCGGCAACCGCTTTACTTATCGCTGAATCAATTTCGATTTGCGATGTATCGGGTGTGACTTTGAGAGTTTCAAACACAGGACTATCTTCCTACGCTTGGTTGATCAGTTCGCACCGCGGTAGTAAACCTAGGCAATTTGTTGTAGTCCTTATGGTCTTGCACTTGCTCCCATGTGCCAGGCATGGAATTCAAAAGTGCAGGAACACTTTCACCTTGCACGTCTGCATGCTCCATGCCAAAGAATCCGCCAGATTTAAGTAAGTCTGCGCCGACCCACGCAACTTGACGTGCGACGTCTAAGCCATCTAGCCCGCTGAAGAGCGCCATTGCCGGATCATGGTCACGAGCTTCTGGATCACGCGGAATCATGGCTTCTGGAATGTAAGGCGGATTTGTTACCACAGCATCCAATTGGCCAGCCATGTCATTGAGCAAGTTTCGGTCTCCAGCATTTCCATGGTG
>Ga0136642_1000949_pt1 | contig 13389 bp, 21 predicted proteins | sample LowCatLa1302831Y_FD_115313 | JGI IMG/M metagenome (GOLD analysis project Ga0136642, IMG submission 115313) | Freshwater microbial communities from Lower Cathedral Lake, Yosemite National Park, California, USA - 13028-31Y | ecosystem: Environmental > Aquatic > Freshwater > Lake ... | reverse complement strand
ATCGGGATCTCATCGACCAAGCAACAAATATTAATTTAACTAATTATTATAATGTTATAATATAGTATAATATGTTTGGATTTTTGTTTAAAAATAAAACGAGTAAAGTAAAGAAATCGAGAAAACAACGCAAGAGTAATAAAAAAACACGTAAAAATAGAAAGGGAAAGGGAAAGAAATAAATATATTCTATAATCTATTAATTACAGAATATATATTTATATATTATAATGGTGGGTCAAATTACAACTTACAATACAGAATGGGAAAAAATTCCCTCTAATAATATTATTAACAATAATTCGTCTATAAATAGTGTACCTTACAAACCACCTTTTGATATAATTGCCAACAATGAGGCAACAACTCATAGAGGTGGTCAGAGAACTTATAGGAAAAGAATGTCACGTTTTAAACGTCGCATTAAACGTCGTAAAACAAAAAAAAATAAAAATAAAAAGAGCAAAAAATAATATAAAATACTTTATTTAGTATAAATAAAGTATTTTATGGAGTTCAAATATTATAATATTCATTATAACATTGATTACAAAAATAATGACGAATATCGCAGTCAAATACAAAAATTATTTATTATGGAAATAGATTACCATATATCAGATATAAACGATGTGTTATATGACGGCACAGCTATTGAAAACGGAATCGCATTTGTATTTAATCATACCAAGGACAATATTTTAATGCAAAAATTATTTGAAAAATCCGCTGAAATACTGATGTCAGATAATTTAGAAATGGGTTTGGCGATATTATTTTCGTTTGACTATCTTATACTGTTTCATAAATTATTGTTTATTTATTTTATTGAACCTACCAGTTTTACTGAAACTAACCCAATTTATATTGAATTATTAAATAAAATTAAAAGATAATAATATTTAGTTACCATATAGTATATGGCTTCGACAAGAAATAAAAATACTACAGGAAATTATGAACTTGAACAAAAACAATATTATGAAAAACGCTTATACAATACTTATATACATTCTGGAAACGGTGTACCGGTAACACCTTATTTACCAGGTGATGGATTGTTGCCTACTAAAATGGCGCCTACCGAATTATCAAATAATTCACGTGATATTGAATCATTTTTGTTTGGTATTAACTCTACTAATTTAGTAACTCCTCAGGGAGATATTAAACCCGAATTGAAAACATTACAGAGTTTAACAATGGTAAATAAACCATCGATGATTATGCCTGATGTTTTTGTCGCAGAAACAAATCAACGTCCAGCATTGTCTTAATGTAGATTTTTTTTTGAGAAATTTGTTGATTTTGCGCTTTTGTTTTTAAAGGAATAATTTAATGAGCGTTTATGCCGTTTTATTTCTTCAGGTGAAACAGTTAATGATAAACCTATAGTTGGTTTTTCTGGTACTACTGGTACTACTGGTTTTTCTGGTTCTTCTAGTTCTTCTGGTACTACCGCTTCTATTTTGGGATTTTCTAATAATTTCGAAAAATCGATATTTAATAATTGTTGTTGTTTTTCAGGAATTTCACTACATTTTTCAAAAAAAATGTTGGCATATTCGTTTAAATACTCAATATCATTATTTTCTTTAATAATAATCGGTATTTTAATATTGGCAAACAATGCACGATCTAAATTAAATGATAATTCTTTATTCATAATTATCATTTTAATAGAAATAGTTTTATACTATTTTTACGTATTAAATTTAACTACTATTTTAACCATTTCTTTTTTAATACATTTGCACGCAGATACAGATAATTCCTCGCGCTTCTTTCGTGTTTTATTGTTAGGATCATCATTATCCAATGAAATTTTGCGTTTAGATGTACTATTACGATCATTCATATCATTTTCTATTTCTACATAATTTTTTTCAATATATTCTATGATCCGGTTCTCAATTGCCCATTTAAAAAAATTCAATTGGCCAATGGTAGTTTCCATATAATTCATTTCATCATACGGTATAGATATTCTTTCCCATCTACAAAAAGGATCAAATCGTTTTTTTGAATAAGCTCGTAATTTCAATTTGTAATCGTGATATACTTTGAATCGTTCGCAGTCTTCCGGATTATCTGACAATTTATATACAGTAAAATTCATTTTCGCATAATTTGTTACAAACCAATCGACAATACGCAGAGAAATTTTAGATTCTCCATTAATAATTTTAATCATTTTATGTAAATTGTCCTTGTTGTTATAAAATTGCATTAAATTGTTTAACAATAAACTATTTTGTGTTGTCAATTGTGATGAATGAGATGTTGACATATAGATGGTAATAATTTTCAGAATTATTTAAGTTAATTTTTGAAAAATATATAAATGTAACTTGTCGGATAATATATTATTTAATGTCAAAAAATGCGGTAGCTTTATTAACACGAAAACCCGACGTTCAATGGTTGGATTTTTTGAGTACATTTCAACATTATGATATTTATGTCATTATCGACGAGAGCCCTAAATTAGAAAATTATGATAAAATCTACAGTAAAGATTATCCTGATATAACATTCATTCAAATTAGCAAGAATGACTGTTTATTTAATAGATTTGTAGATAGTAGTACTGCGACAAACCTACCTAGAGTTGTTGCTTGGGACAAGGGATTGTATTATTTTTCGCGACATTGTACTCAGTATGAAAATGTATGGTTTTTTGAAGAGGACGTTTTCTTGTATTCTGAAGACGTACTATTAAAATTAGATGAAGAATTCCCCGAAGAAGATTTACTTACAAAAAATCACAATATCAAGAATGAAGATCAAATTTTGGACTGGCACTGGAAGCACGTGAAAGGGAATGTTGAATTACCGTGGGCGTGTTCACTTGTTTGCATTTGTCGTTTATCAAAATTATTGTTGCAGCGAATTGCAGAATATGCCAAAAAAAAAGGCGGATTATTTTTTATCGAAGCAATGTTTAATACATTGGCTGAACAAAATCATATGCGCATCGGTGGTCGTGTTCCTGGTGGAAATGGGAAAATAGAACAATTTAAATTGATTGATCATATGGGAGACAGTGAAAATCTCATTCATTTCGATAACAAAATGTATTTGTTTCACCCGATCAAAGATGTTACAAAACATCAAAAAATACGCGATAAATTGAACAATAAAAAAGTGATAATGACAACATCACAAACCATTAAAAAGGTTGATACCATTTTACCTGTAAATTTTTCGTTATTTCAACCGCAACAAAATATTACAACAATGGGTTCAACGATAAAATTCACTTAATAAATAAAATATATAAAAGTGTTATTATATATGTTATTAATGTCATTTGCTGTAGTATTAATTACACGAAAACCCAATATCATTTGGTTGGATTTTTTGAAAACATTCACTCATTATGATGTTTTTATTATGATAGACGACAATAGTGAAAACTACACTGAAATATATAAAGAATTATATCCTACAATTCAATTTATTCAAATTGAAAATGCAGAATGCGAACATAACGGATTTATTGGTTCAAGTACCGCCACAAAATTGCCTCCTGTAATGTCGTGGGACAAAGCAATATATTATTTTTCTCACATAGAAACTAAATATGAAAATGTGTGGTTTATGGAAGATGATGTGTTTTTATTTTCTGAAGCCACTTTGATAAAAATAGATGATCAGTATAAAAAATGCGACTTATTAACACGCAGTCATACCATTAAATATGAGTATAATATGGAAGGATGGTGGCATTGGAATCAAGTCATAAATAAAATCGAATTACCGTGGGCGTATAGTTTAATTTGTATTTGTCGCGTTTCGTCCGCACTATTGAAACAAGTTAGAAAATATGCTAATGAAAAAAAAACCATTTTTTTTATCGAAGCGTTGTTGAATACATTGGCGATTCATAATAATTTAGCTGTTTGTACACCCCCACAATTTATTACTGTAGTACAAGGTGATATTCCGCCGATAGCGGTCACGCACGATAAAATGTTTTATGTATTCCATCCGTACAAGGCTGTCGAAAATCATCCGGAAATGCGTAATTTTTTGTTGGATATATTATAATTAAAATATTTAGTTAATATATAAATGCCTGAATTAAGCGAACGTGAAAAAAAAATATTATCTACTAGATTAAAAGAATTAACAAATGAAGGTAAAATAAATTCTGAGGAAGCCGATAAAATTAAAGCAAAACTGTTTCCGATGATGGGCGGAAAAAAAAAGAGAAAAACCAAGCGCAGTGGCAAGAAACAAAGAAAAACGCGCAAATCTCGATCGTGGTGGTAAATATTATTTGTATAAAATCTACAAATAATAATAACTAAAAACAAGATAATTTATTATCAATAAATTTGTAATGGCATCCATTATAAGCTTGACCGCTATTTAAAGCTTTATTAAGTGTTTTATCACTTATTTTTAGTTTTTCACATAAACAATATAGAAATTAAATCATACTATTTATGTAGAGAATGACCGAGAATGTTTATTTACAAAATAAATTTGGAAATATTACGAAGGGAACAAAATATGTTACATCATTTATAAATAATCAACCAATTGATACACCATTTCATGACAATGATATTGAATTATTATTAAAATGTCACCCAAATAAAGATAAAATAAAAGATATTGAATACCTTGTTGTAAAAATACGACCACCATTTAATGGTAAAGCATTATATATTAAAAATTATTGTGATGATATAGAAGATGATGTATCGTATAAATATTGTTTAAGAGCATTATTTAATAAATATAGTAAAACCGAAAATAATGTAAATAGAATTATGAGAACATTTCGTGATGTTATTAGTAATACCAAAAGAAAACAGTTCTTTCTTAATTTTACAGGTATTATCTGCCAACAATGTGAAGAAATTATAGATACTTTACATATAGACCATTATAAATACACATTTCAGCAACTTCTTGATGAATTTATTTACGATAACAAAATAGATTTCAGTTCAATAAAAGTTTTAGAAAATAATAATAATCTTTATGAATTTGAAGATAAAGATTTACAACAAAATTGGGTAAATTATCACGACAATAAAGCAGTTTTCAAATCATTATGTAAAAAATGTAATTTATCTAATGGAACATATGGGTATAAGAAAAATAAAAACCTTTATGTGGGTTTTACGGAGTGTAACGTAGTAAAACCCAGATTATCTGTAGATGGAAACAAGCTTTGCTTGTTGAAATCGACAGATAATGTAACTACAAAAATCACATATTTTTAATTTCTAATACCTAATAATTAAAAAAAATGAATATAAATATAGATTATGTGTTATATGTAACCAACCCAACATGATACATTTTACAGAAAATGAAAGTTATAAGCATAAAATGGCAAAAGAAGTGTTAAAAGAATGGTTTTATGGTGGTGACGAGTCAAGTAAAACCAATCTCGGTTACATTCGTCCTAATAGAGAATGTGGTGTTTGGTTTGAATATCCTATAGTAAATAATAAAGATTATGATTCAGTTTACAGTAATTGGGATGAAATATTAACAAATCCAAAAATAACAGAAGATATAAGTGATGAAAATAAAGAAAAATTACAAAGTGAATATGTCCCTACATACAACGAATGTATTGCTCTAGGAATATTTCCAAAAAGAGTTATTGATGTTGTTTTAACACATAAAGGTAGTCCGTTATGGTTTATTGAAATTTGTCATACAAACCCTACATCACAAACAAAAATAAATGAACTTAAAATGTTAGGTGTAACAAATCTGATTGAAATAAATGCTGAATGGATTATGAAACAAACTAAAAAACCAACAGAAATAAAATATAAAGAATTATTATGAATAATATAAAGGCTTTCTTTATATTATTTTTGCTTTTTATAATCAAAACAATACATTGTAATCATTTATGTTGTGTTGATTTTGCTTTCCCTATCGGCAGAGCAAACATTTTTAGTATTTATTAAAAAAAACAGAATTCTTTTCAGAACAGTGTTTAATTACTATAAGCCACGCCGGCCATACCACTCATCACGCGGAGCACGTTGTAGTTAACGGCGTAAACACGTACTTTGGCAGTGGCAGTTCCAGCAACAGTAGGTGCTGAGAGCACCAACTGCAGTGTGGCGTTATCAATTCGTGAGAAATTGCACGTGCCGCTAGGTTGGTGTTCCTCGGGGCGGAGGGCGAATGAGTACACGTTGATGCCGCAATCAGGGGCACGGGTGTGGTGTTGGTAAGGTTGAACAACGTCGAAGTAAGATCCTTCACGTTCAGAGAAACGATCTTGGCCGTTAAGTTGGAGCTTAGCGGTGACGACGGGGTTCTCGCCCCAACAGTGCATATCGAGGGCGGTCTCGGAAAGCACGAAGGTGCCGGCATCAGAGACAGTGGAGCCAGTGTTGGTACCGTTCTGGGTATCGAAAGGAAGATAACTGGTGGCGACACCATCCCAAACTTGTGCGGAAGTAGGGGTTTGGGTATCAGCAGAACCAGGCATTTGGAAGAGACCAGTGGTGTTGATGAAGGCGTTGGTACCAGCGGTCTCATTAGGACCACCGAAGGCGTGGATGGCGTTGGGAAGAGCATCGATCGCATCTGTGTAGTTGAAGGGTTGGGCACCCAAGGTACGGAAGAGAGCGGTGGAGGCATCCAAAGAGGCGCAGTAATCCACGTTGGAATCGGGTTGAACAACCCAGATCAACTCCTTGCAAGGGTGATTGAAATTGAGCTTGATCTTGTTGGAGGAAGATCCGACAGATTCATCACCAGTGAATTGGAGTTGTTCAATGAGGTATTCGTGAGGGTTTTGTGCCATCTTACGACGTTCATCGGTATCCAAGAAGATATAGTCGATGTAGAGAGAAGCGGCAACAAGAGATTGTTGGTAAGCTTGGGTAAGAGATTGGGTGCCAGAGGTGGCGCCAAGAGTCTTGACAGCCCACAAGCATTCACCAATAGGACGGAAATCAATGTTGATTTTGACTTCGTGGTATTGGAGAGCGATCAAAGGAAGAGCCAAACCGGGGTTGCGGCAAAACCAGAACAACAAGGGAATGTAAAGGGTGGTCTCAGGGAGTGCGTTACGGGGAGCGCACACTTGAGCAGGACCACCGGCAGCCGCGCAAGGTCCGGAGACGTTGGCGAAGGTGGGGTCGGTGATGTAGGTGAGCTGAGTGGTGTGACCGATCATTTTGAAGTAGCCACGTTTTTGCTCCTCGCTCATTGTAAGTTGGTTCCAGATGTGCATCCAGTCACCATATTGGCGATCAATGCGTTGACCACCAATTTCAACTTCAACCTGGGCAATAAGTTGCTCACCGATGTAGTCCAACCAACGAGCATAGACACCGTCAGAGACGTTGGCGGTGTTGGGGGTAGGGTTCATCATTTGGTTGATTTCAGGAAGAGTGACTTGGAGGTAAGTGCGGTAGCAAAGATCGCCGTTACGGGAGATCGTGCAGGTGACTCGGCGACCGAAATCGGCTTGGCCAGAGAAAGTTTGTTCGATGGATTCCATCGCAAAGTTTGTGTGGCGTCGGTAAGACACCTTCCAGAAAGTGATTTCAGGAGTTCCCGTGAGGAAAACATCCTGAGCGCCATAAGCTACTAATTGCATGAGTGCACCTCCCATTTCTTATTATATATTATCCCTAAAGAAAATAATTTCAGAAAAGGTATTTAATTCACTTATTAAATCAATACAAATCAATAATTATAATTTCTGAATTCACGTTACCATATTTGCTAATATAAAAAAAACAAGTGATTATTTCACCAGTTTTTATTTTTATATTTTTTATATTTTAATTTTGTTCGTTTAATTCATAATTTGTCATCATATCATTCACTGTAAAGAGGGGGTTTTTCTGGGTGAATTGAGCAAGCTCTCTGGTACACCTTGTTGTTTGAATGCTTGCAATAAATTAAACATTGTAACAGCTTGTTGTTGGGTCAAACCCTTTACAACAAGTTCTGCTGGACTAGCGATAGCTGCCAAAGCTGCTCCATCCATACCAGCCAAACAAACGGATGGATCGGGATCCCGAATTGATGTTACTGAAGACATATTTGTTTGAGTGTGCTATTAAATAATTATCATAAAGTATTTCAATTTTTTATACATCGATAGTGTAGATGGAACTTTATATTTTCCTTGCGCTCCTAATTTCATTCTTATGGGGTGTTCAGCCGGTTATTCATAAACATCTGTTAAAAAAATACAATCATATCACGATAATGTTGGTATCTAGTATTGTGTATTTTGCATTGTTAATTGTAACTTCCATCATTAAAAATAAGGAGGTAATGGCGGATTTACAAAAAATGACAGCCCGGGATTTAAGTATTTTAACAGCTTTATCCTTTTTTACTGTATTTATGGCGAATCTCATCTATTATTATATTTTGAAAGATCACGAATCGTCTCTTATTTCAGCATTAATTTATTCGTCACCGGTATTTACATTAATCTTCGCTTATCTATTTTTAAAAGAACGCTTGGATATCTATGGATTATCGGGTATTTTTGCCATCATTGCTGGTGTGATTCTTATTTCAAATAACAACCAGTCTACTAGGCATTTAGAATACTTAACCAATAAATAATTTAGTGTGTATTTATATAAAATGTACACTAAAACATTAAAGAACAAACCTCGACGTAAATGGTCGATGAAATACAAGAAGAGTATTAACTGCAAACGTCCCAAAGGATTTTCCCAACGTCAACATTGCAAATACGGTCGTAAAACACGTAAGGTGAAAGATTTTTAACGTCTACGGCGCGTTGAACGCTTCTTACGTTTATTTTGTTTTGTTTTGCGCGACTTGGATGTTTTTCGCGATTTTCCACCACCACGTGGCAGCGGTTTTGTGTGATCATACTCAAATTTAGGACAATGTTTATATTCTACATTGTTTTGTTTAATTTCTTCTTTGCCACTAGAACATACTTTATAACACCGATTGACTTCATTACCTTCTCCTTGAACAAATTCGCAACTCATAATACAATTATAATATAATATTATATTATTATTTAGCTTCTGGTAATTGCATATTCATCTCAACAAATTCACGTAGATACGATTCTTTAAATATTTCTCGTCGATTCTCGTGCTTTTTCGAAAAAATATATTCGTCATTTTTTTTTTTTACGGTCCATCCTTTTTCTAAAGCATTCATAATAAATGTCATTTTACGGAAAATTGTTTTATCCATACGTATGGAATTATTATCCATTTATTGAACCGAGATATATATAATGTTATTTACTAAATAACTCTGTTTTTTCCACATTTAACAAAGAAAAGAAAAGAGCTATAAAAATGGTTTAAATAAATAAATGTCATAATATTATGAATTTATGACATTAAAAAAAAAAGAAGAGAATGTACAATCACTACATTCCATAGATAAAATGCATACTGAAATGTTACTAAAATTTCATAAAAATCAGTCTGAAATTATACCTAAAATGATGGAAGAAAAAAAACGATTAAAAAATTTTATCAAATCATTACAAGATCATCAAATAGAAGAATTTTTAGAAACCAAAGACAAAATAGATATCTTAAAACGAGATATCAAAGATCTAAATAATATGAAAAAGGATTATTTTTTAAAAAATTCTAAATATATCTTCGATTATTTTGAAGAAAAAAAAAATATTTCGAATGGAGAGAACAACAAAAATACCAATGTTCTCAATTCATTTTTTAAAATAAAAGCCGTCGATGAAGAATCATCTTGTCTTAACAGCACTAAATATAAACAGTCTAAACAATTATGTCAAACATATTGGAAAAATGTGAACAATGAAATTATTAACATTCAAGATTTTGCTTTTCCTACGGATGTTTGTCTTATTTGTAAAAAAGGAGAGCTTATCCCGCAAGACGAAGAAGGTATTCTTATTTGCAATAATTTTTCGTGCGGATCGTTTGTTACCTATATTATTGATAGTTCTAAACCATCGAACAAAGAACCACCGAATGAAGTATCCTACACTGCATATATACGTCTAAATCATTTCAAAGAAATTTTATCACAATTTCAAGCCAAAGAGACAACACAAATTCCTAACAATGTTATTGACGCTATCCGCAATCGCATCAAAAAAGAGCGAATAACAGATATTGCCAAAGAAATCAATTACGATAAGATGCGTGATATTCTGCGCAAATTGGGGTTCAATAAATATTTTGAACATATTCAATATATTAACTCGATATTTGGCATTAAACCGCCAATAATGTGTGAAGAATTACACGAAACATTGTGTGTATTATTTATCGAAATACAAAAACCTTGGGCAATCCATTGTCCAGCGAATCGCACTAATTTTTTTAATTATACGTATACTTTGTATCAGTTATGTGTATTATTAGACCAAACACAATATTTACCATATATTCCATTGATGAAAGATCGCGACAAGCAATTAGAACAAGATATGATATGGAAAAAAGTATGTAATGATTTGAATTGGGTATTTTCGAGTACAGTATAATGTTTACTCCAAACTAATTTATTTCATACAGATAAACAACATCGCACCCTGACCATTATTAGTTGTTCGTCGAATAATACCGTATGTATTGGGAATGATTTTTATAGTACGTCTGAACATATAACAATATGAATAATATATTGTTATATCTTTACACCCTTGAACATTATAAACCGGACACCCGAAGGGCGTCCGGTTCAGTGTTCAAGGGCAACGTTACCCGTAAATCAATTGAAAGGCAATCCACCTTCAGTGGATTGTCCGATTTCAAATGTTCACGGGTGTAATACATTTATTTACGTGATTTACGACTTTTTCCTAATTTACCTTTACCTTTACCTTTACGGCTCTTCTTGTTTTTTTTAGAACGTTTACCACCTCGATTTTTAATTAATCCATAACTATTATCACGTGTAAATACTGTATTTGCAACGGTACCTAGTGCTGTACCACGAGTAGTATTCTCATCTAAACATTTTGTGTATGGAGAAGACTCCGTAGGAAACATAGAATAAGATGATGGATTCGCTTGTTTACATTGTTCGATTGCTGCGGCCTTCTTTGGAAAAACCATAGCTCTCAATCCATCTATGCCTGGTATTATTCCACCTTTACGGCTCTTCTTCGTTTTATTTTGACGTTTGCCGCCTAAAATACCACCAATACCTAATCCGAATAAACCAGATTTGGGTTGTTGTGGTGCGGGCGCGTATACACCATTTCCTAACGAAACAACACCGTTAGGTAATGCTTGAACCGGTTGAACTGGTGGTGAATTATAGCTGGTTGTTGGAATACGTGACATCTGTTCTTGATTAATAGCATCTAATCTCTTTTGATTTGTAACACCTACATTCTCAATATTGTTTTTTTTATATGACTGTCTAAATCCAATTCCAGTTCCATTTGGCATTTTTATATAAATTATAATGATATATTTTATACTAAATTATCCATTCTTGTAACGCGAATTAAAATTGCTATCTTCACCAGGAAAAAATTCAGCCGGTAAATATTGCATTTGTGAATCAAGACCTTCCATCAAGTTACCTATAGAAAATAATTGTGATACTACTAATGCCATTATTATAAGAGATAACAAAAAATAAATATTCGCGATACGTAAACTCATTATATATTATCCAGTGGTTTTATTTTAAAAGATTTATTTTAATAGTTCATTTTTTAAATCGAAATCGCTTGTTTCTTTCTTATCTTCCGCCACTTCACGATCCTCAAAATTTACTGTCTCACGAACACCAACTAAATTACCGTCTTCATCGATCGTCTGTGTCAATACATTGTTGCTCTTTTGCGCCAATTCAATATTTTTCTTGATTGCTTCACGCTTTGCATCCAACACACGCTTATCGAATTCCTTTTTGGCACGATCCTCATTCTTCAATTTTTGGTGATGTAATTCGTTCAATTGCTCCTCCATAAAATTGACCTCGCCAGTCTTGTATGGATCTGGATGCCAAGGTAGCCACATACCAACAGGCGCAACAAAGATATCAAAATTGGGATCCATTTCACGTAATTTTTTACATTTCATTTCAGCTTCTTCTTGAGTAGGGAAAACACCGCGAACTTTTAGTCCACGAACGCTTGTTTGAAATGTGTGATTTTTTTGAAATTCTGCATTTAATTTATCTTCGTTTTTATCTAAGAAGTTCTTGTAATCATCATCGATGGTCGATTTACGCAGGTTCTCTTCTTCTTCTTTGATAAATTCATTCAAATCTTTAGAAGTATCTTCAATCTTCAGATTGTATTTGTAAGAAAGGAAGTTCAAGAAATCAAAAAACTTGGACATAGATTTAGTCAAATCCCATTGTTTTACAAACTCGTCAAAAAGAAAATGTTCTCTTTTTTTTAATATATTTTCAGGGGAAATAAAGGAGACACAAACAAATTTTTGACCTGAAATTGTAGGATCTTCATCACATAGATCAATGTATTTAGGATTTTCTTTGCCGTCGTCCGTGATTTTCTTTTCAAATGACATTTAGTAATATATAATAGTAGTATTCATATTTAAGTAATTTATTATAAAAATGATTATTGTCAATTTTTTTTTATTGCATTATAATATAAGTATAATGAGCAATATGTTTGATTTTAGCGAACTTCTTAAGCGTGCTATTAAATACATCATTGAGGGTATAATGGTGGCAATTGCAGCATACGCAATTCCCAAGAAAAGTCTTAATGTCGAAGAGGTTGTAGTTATTGCTTTAACTGCGGCGGCCACATTTAGTGTTCTTGATGTGTTCGTTCCTTCTATGGCTCAAAGTGCTCGTGGTGGTGCCGGATTCGGTATTGGTGCCAATCTCGTCAAATTCCCCGGTGGAATGTAAAACAAGTAATTTACAAAAATACGTAACAAACTGATACTAATAATTTAGTATCAGTTTATTAAAAAATTGATTTTATTATTACCGATTGTATGAATTAAATAACAAATTATCGTTACAATGAATATGTTTCCAAAAGCGCTAGTGGCTATTTTCCCAGGACTATATAAGCCGTCCAATCCAGCATATGAGCCAAATCAATCAATAGAATCTTTATTTAAAAATGGTTCACGAAATTGTTTTTGTACAGACTGCGGTGTTAATGGCGAATATTTTCGATCAAAAAGCAACAATGAGTATTTTTGGATTGCTGAAAGGAATTCAAAAATATCTGATGTTCTCACGCGGCACGATTGGATTCCGTCTAGTAAAGTAAAAAGAATATTATATTGGTATGATCCGTCTAGGCACGTATTTTTACGACTTGAAATTCATAAAAATAAACAATATTTTGTAGAAAATAATCAGGATCTAAAAATAGAAAATCCAGATGTAACAATATTGGACGTAACTATGGATCAACTTTTAGCAAATACT
>Ga0136642_1000947_pt1 | contig 13398 bp, 12 predicted proteins | sample LowCatLa1302831Y_FD_115313 | JGI IMG/M metagenome (GOLD analysis project Ga0136642, IMG submission 115313) | Freshwater microbial communities from Lower Cathedral Lake, Yosemite National Park, California, USA - 13028-31Y | ecosystem: Environmental > Aquatic > Freshwater > Lake ... | reverse complement strand
TCAGTTAAGAAAGCCCCTGCAAAGAAAGCTCCTGCAAAGAAAGCTCCTGCAAAGAAAACTGCAATTAAAAAGGCCCCAATCAAAAAGGTAGCGGCTAAGAAAGCTCCAGCGAAAAAGGCTCCCGCTAAAAATGTTCCAGCAAAGAAGGCGCCACAAGTTCTTAAAACCCCTAAAGCACCGGCTAAGCCAATTGCCGCTAAATTGCAGAGCACTACAAAAGGTAATGCCACAACAATTAGCGTCGCTCCAAAAGAGATCAATACTGCCGAAATCGTTGTTGAGGAACGTCGCCTCACAATGCTCCCACCCGTTCGTCCTTCAATTGCTCTTAAAAAAGCTGCAGCACTCAAACCAATTAAGGGGGCACCAACGCCACTTGTGGTGAGTGAAAGTGAAGGAGCCTGGACGGCAACCGAATTGAAATCAATGCGCACCCAACTGCAAAAGGAATTAGTGCGCTTGCGCCAGGAACTTGCTGATGCAGAAAAAGAAATGGAAGATTTAATCGCGGCAGCCGGAGTAGGCGCCGGCGATGACCAAGCAGATGCCGGAACTAAAACTTTCGAGCGTGAGCATGAGATGTCATTGGTTTACAACGCACGTGACATGGTTACCCAGACTGAACGCGCAGTTGAACGCATAGACTCCAAGACATACGGCAAGTGTGAAGAGTGTGGAAGTTTCATTGGGAAAGATCGCTTACAGGTTTTCCCGCGAGCGACCCTTTGTATGGCATGCAAGCAAAAAGAAGAACGTCGCTAATTAGCCCCGTAAGTAAGTTGAAAGTTCACCGGATAATAATTTGGGTGGCTTTCCTTTCATGTGGGTTCGATATAGCTTCTAAGAAGATAGTTCTTAACTCTCTGGGGAGTGAGCCAAAACGCATTATTGGCTCGTTACTACAATTGCATTTGGCATTCAATTCCGGAGCGGCATTTAGCTTTGCCCCTTCGGCCACGTACTTGTTCTCTCTATTCTCAATTGCAATGGCTTTATTAACAATTTTCCTTTCCAAGAAGATTAATTCACGCCCTTGGGCTTATGTCTCTGGGCTGATTCTTGGTGGAATTAGCGGCAATCTCCTTGATCGTGTTTTCAGAGCTCCATCTTTTTTACGCGGGGATGTGGTGGATTGGATTCAGGTTCCTTACTGGCCAATCTTCAATTTTGCCGATAGCGCCATATTTATAGCAGCAGTTCTTGCCTGTATCCTCACCTTTAGAGATATTGCGCCCATCCAATCGAATTCCAATTCTGAATCGAACCAGCAGAGAAAAGTAGATACCAATAAAAATGACAACAGCTGACAACGGCGCCTCCCGGGAAGAAAAGCTTGTCACGATTCCCGGCGGACTCCATAATGAAAGAGTTGACGGTGCTTTAGCTCGATTATTGGGAATTTCGCGTTCAACCATCGTTGATTTAATTGAAGCAGGAGATGTAAAGCGCGACGGAAAAGTTTTGGGCAAGGCTGACAAAGTCAGTGAAGATGAAAAAATCGAAGTTCGCATGCCCGCTCCCAAGTCTCCACTAGAACTTACGCCCACTCCTATTGAGGGTTTGGATGTTGTGTATAACGATGAGAACATCATCGTCATAAATAAGCCTGCAGGAGTTGCAGCTCATCCAAGTCCGGGTTGGCATGGCCCTACTGTTATCGGCGCAGTCATTGCTGCGGGTTACACAGTCACCACGAGCGGTGCGGCAGAACGCCAGGGAGTTGTGCACCGGCTAGATGTTGGAACTACCGGCCTAATGGTTTTAGCAAAGGATGAAAATTCCTACAGCAATCTCAAAGACCAATTTAGAGACCGCTCGGTCACAAAGGTTTACCACGCCTTAGTGCAAGGTCATATGGATCCCTCGGAAGGCACAATTGATGCGCCAATAGATCGTCACCCCAAAGAGGATTACCGTTTTGCTGTCGTACTCGATGGAAAGCCAAGTGTTACCCATTACAAAACTCTTGAATACTTCCCGGCTGTTTCACTTCTCGAGATTGAATTGGAAACTGGACGAACCCATCAAATCCGCGTTCACTTCGCAGCACTCCACCACCCACTCGTCGGGGATATGACATACGGGGCTGACCACACGATTGCCACTCGCCTGGAGATGACGCGACCATGGCTTCACGCCAAAGAGTTGCGCTTTAGCCATCCGGTTACAGGCTCTGCGTTAGCCTTTACAAGCCAGTACCCACCTGAACTGACACGCACTTTGACACTTCTCGGGCATGTCCGAGAAGGGGAGTAGTTGCGGTAGTAATCTCCCAACCGTGTCATCGCCCAATCCCTCTCCTATGAAATCGGCTCATTCCGATAATTTTGTGCACCTACATGTCCACACGGAATATTCAATGCTGGATGGCGCTGCTCGAGTGAAAGAACTTGTTGCCGAAGTTGCCCGCCTAGATATGCCTGCAATTGCAATTACAGATCACGGAAATGTATTTGGCGCCTACGAGTTTAATAAGCAAGCAGTCAGCGCCGGAGTTAAACCGATTATTGGGATTGAAGCCTATGTTGCTCCGGAAAGCCGTTTCGACAAGAAAAGAGTCAAATGGGCTGACGGCGGGGAAGATGATGTCTCTGGTGGTGGTGCATATACGCACATGACAATTCTTGCTGAGAACAACACAGGGCTCGGCAATCTCTTTAAATTATCTTCCTTAGCCTCTCTCGAAGGTTTTTACTACAAACCGCGAATGGATCGCGAACTACTTTCCCAATATTCCAAAGGATTAATTGCAACAACGGGGTGTCCGGGTGGAGAAATCCAAACTCGCTTGCGTATGGGAGCCTATAAAGAGGCAATTAAATCAGCGAGCGAGCTACGAGATATCTTCGGAAAAGAGAATTTTTATCTGGAGTTGATGGATCATGGAATTGATATTGAAAGTCGGGTTCGAAAGGACCTTCTTAAGCTTGGTAGCGAGTTAGGTTTACCTCTACTAGCTACAAATGACCTTCATTACACAAAACATGAAGATGCGAGTGCTCACGAGGCGCTGTTGTGTGTTCAATCGGGCTCAACAATTGCCGATCCCAAGCGATTCAAATTTGATAATGATGAGTTTTATGTAAAAACAGCTGCCCAAATGCGCCAACTCTTCTCTGATTTTCCAGATGCATGTGACAACACACTCCTAATCGCGGAGCGATGCAATATAACGATGCGCGAAGGTGAAAATTTACTCCCTCAGTTCCCAGTCCCTCAAGGTGAAACTGAAGTTTCATGGCTGACACGTTTATCAAATGCAGGATTGAATGATCGCTGCAATGGCAGGGTTCCACCTGAGTATCAGCAACGTCTTGATTATGAATTGAATGTCATGATAACCATGGGTTTTCCTGGTTACTTTCTTGTTGTGGCAGATTTGTGTGCACATGCCAGAGAAGTTGGAATTCGCGTGGGTCCTGGTCGAGGCTCAGCAGCAGGTTCTCTCGTCTCATACGCTCTAGGTATTACTCAGCTTGACCCAATTCGTCACGGACTGCTTTTCGAACGTTTTCTTAATCCAGAACGTATTTCTATGCCAGATATTGATTTAGATTTTGATGAACGCCGACGCTCGGAAATGATTCAATATGCAACTGATACATACGGAGAAGATCGTGTTGCTCAGATCATCACCTATAGCAATATAAAATCAAAACAAGCCCTCAAGGATGCAACTCGAGTGTTGGGTTATCCATACGCAATTGGCGACAAGATAACTAAAGCTCTTCCTCCAACAATCATGGGCAAGGACATCACCTTGTCAGGAATTTTTGATGCAAAGGATGAGCGCTATGGTGAAGCCGGAGAATTTAGGACAATTTATGACTCTGATCCAGATGCAAAAAAGATTGTCGATACAGCTCGTGGCTTAGAGGGACTTAAGCGCCAGTGGGGAGTGCACGCAGCTGGTGTAATTCTCTCGCGTGACCCACTTCTGGATGTGATTCCGATCCATCGCCGTGAGAGCGACGGAGCAATCATTACTCAATTTGATATGGGCGCCTGCGAGTCCATCGGATTATTGAAAATGGATTTTCTTGGCCTTCGAAATCTTTCCGTGATTGATATTTGTTTAGAAAATATAGAAAAGAACCAAAATATAACTGTTGATTTATCCACGCTCACTCTTGATGACCCAAAAACTTTTGATCTACTCTCTAAAGGTGAAACTCTTGGAGTCTTCCAACTAGATGGCGGACCTATGCGTTCACTGCTCAAGCAAATGTCTCCAGATTCCTTCGAAGATATTTCAGCCGTACTAGCGCTTTATCGCCCGGGTCCAATGGGTGTGAACGCACACACGGACTATGCCGATCGCAAAAACGGCCGCAAGCCTGTTGAGCCAATTCACCCTGAGTTATCCGAGCCACTAGCTGAAATTCTCGATGACACCTATGGACTCATCGTTTATCAAGAGCAAGTGATGGCGATTGCGCAAAAGGTTGCTGGATTCTCTCTTGGACGTGCGGATCTATTGCGTAAAGCGATGGGTAAGAAGAACAAGGATATTCTCGATAAAGAGTATGTAAATTTTGAAGAAGGTATGAAGAAGAATAATTTTTCACAAGGCGTGATAAAAAAATTATGGGATACCTTGATCCCCTTCTCTGACTACGCATTCAACCGTTCGCATACTGCTGGTTACGGAATGGTTTCGTATTGGACTGCGTATTTAAAAGCAAACTACTCCACTGAATATATGGCTGCCTTGCTTACCAGCGTTAGAGATGACAAAGATAAGAGCGCTCAATACCTTAACGAGTGTCGTCGCATGGGTATAAAGGTATTGGCTCCGGATGTAAATGAGTCATTTACTGACTATGCCGCTCTTGGAAAAGATATCCGATTTGGCATGGGCGCGATTCGCAACGTGGGGGAAAACGTCACAGAATCAATCGTGAAGATGCGTGAAAGCAAGGGACGTTACCAATCATTTGGTGATTTCCTTGCAAAGTCGGAGCAAAATGTTTGCAATAAGAAGACTATCGAATCTCTCATCAAAGCTGGGGCCTTCGATTCGCTGGGTCACACGCGCAAGGGGTTGATGATGGTCTACCTTGAAGCGATTGATGCCGTGAATGAAAATAAACGGGCTGAAGCAATCGGGCAATTTGATCTCTTTGGCGCCGCTCCGATTGGTGATTCACAACTCACTGATGTGGAACTTACGGTTCCGCAAGGGGAGTGGGACAAATCTTTGCTCCTTGCATATGAGCGAGAAATGTTGGGGCTCTATGTTTCAGACCACCCATTACTTGGCGTGGAACACATCCTTAGGTCGGCCGTAGATATTCCCATAGGGCAGCTATCGGATGAAGGCATTGCTCACGAACAGATAATTTCAATTGGCGGCCTCATCACCGCGGTTCAACGAAAAGTTTCAAAGCAAGGAAATGCTTGGGCAATCGTGACTGTGGAGGACCTCGAAGGTGCCCAAGATGTTATGTTCTTTGCCAGCGCGTACACAACACATGCTCTTAATCTTGTTGAAGATAGAGTGGTTGTAGTTCGCGGTCGTGTCGATAAAAGAGAAGAAGCACTTCGATTTACTGCAATAGATATGTCGATGCCTGATGTGAGTCATGCGCCATCTGGCCCACTTCTCATAACTGTGGACTCATCACGCGTTACACCGCCCCTTGTAGATCGAATGAAGGAGATTTTGCGTTCACATCCTGGTTCACGGGAAGTTCACCTTCGCCTTGATGATGGAAACGGTGTTGGTACTGGGGCAATCGTTATGAAGCTTGATGATGACTTGCGAGTAACTTCATCGCCCAGCCTGTCAGCTGATTTAAAGCAAGTTCTGGGACCCGATTGCCTTCCCGCCTAGTTAGGCAAGCCTAATTCGGGAACGGGGCCGCACCTGCTCCAAGTAGAATTGCAAGGTGATAATTCGGCGCCTCGATCTTCGTGGAAAACGACTTTCCACTAGTGAATACAAGTCACTACTTCCGCGCGCGAGCTTAGATATTGAGGCCGCTCTTATTTCTGTAACGCCGATTCTTGAAGCCGTGAAGAATGGAACCGAGGGTACGTTGAAGGAATTTGCCCTTCGATTCGACGGGATTACGCCAGATTCGATCCGCGTGCCGCGCACTGCTCTAAAAAGTGCGTTGAATGAGTTGAATCCAGAGGTTCGAGCTGCCCTGGTTGAAGCCATCGCACGCATCAAGAAAGTTCATTCCGATCAGGTGAGATCGGAAAAGGAAACGCGGGTGGTTGACGGTGGACTTGTGACTTCGCGCTGGATTCCAGTTGATCGCGTTGGACTTTATGTTCCTGGTGGCAATGCTGTTTACCCCAGTTCTGTGATGATGAATGTAATCCCAGCGCAAATCGCAAAAGTTCCTAGCATCGCTGTCGCTTCTCCGCCCCAAAAGGATTTTGGTGGCCTGCCACATCCAACAATTTTGGCCACATGCGAGTTACTTGGCATCGATGAGGTGTATGCCGTTGGTGGCGCTCAGGGAATCGCTATGTTCGCATATGGAGTAGCTGGGTTATGCGAGCCCACAAATATTGTTACAGGGCCTGGAAATATTTATGTTGCCGCCGCAAAGCGAGCACTTCGAGGATTAATAGGAATCGATTCGGAGGCCGGACCTACCGAAATAGCAATCGTGGCCGATAAAACCGCGCGTCCCAAAGACGTCGCTGCAGATTTAATTAGCCAAGCCGAACACGACACTATTGCTGCAGCCATTTTGATTACAGATTCAAAGGAGCTCATTGATCAAGTTGAGGCCGAGCTTGAAGAAAGAGTTTCAAAGACTAAACATTCCGAGCGCATTCGCACCGCTCTAGGCGGTGTACAAAGTTGCGTAGTGCTTGTCGATAACATGGATCAAGGCCTTGATGTTGTGAATGCCTACGCTGCTGAACACCTCGAGATAATCGCCGCTGATGCACGCGCACTTGCTCTTAAAGTTCGCAATGCGGGAGCTGTCTTCATTGGAGAGTACTCACCTGTTTCATTAGGTGATTATTCTGCCGGCTCCAATCACGTTCTACCTACAGGCGGCTGTGCGTGCCACTCGAGCGGCTTGTCAGTACAAACATTCTTGAGAGGGGTCAATTTCATTGAATATGACGAAAAGTCATTTAAGGAGATAGCCCAGAACGTAATCACTCTTGCAAATTCAGAAGATCTACCAGCCCACGGTGAAGCGATGAAGGCGAGATTTGAATGACCAATTGGCCCACCTGGTTACCGCTGCGCGATGAGCTAAAGACGCTCACTCCATATGGGGCTCCGCAAATTCGCGATGTCGTCCAACTCAATTCAAATGAGAATCCATTCATTCTTCCCGAAGAAGTACAAGCAGCAATCGTGAGTGAAATAAAAGACGTTGCAGCAACACTTAATCGATACCCAGATCGCGATGCTGTCAGATTGCGTTCCAAGCTTGCAGAATATGTAAATGCTAGGAGCGACACTGGGCTCTCTGTTGAAAATGTTTGGGTAGCAAATGGAAGTAATGAAATATTGCAAACCCTGTTTCTTGCCTGCGGGGGAGCACAGCGAAAGACGCTTGGGTTTACTCCTTCTTACTCAGTACATCCGCTCATCGCAAAAATTACTGGCACGACATGGATTGAAGGTAAGCGTTCGAGTACTTTCGCAGTCGATTTAGAAATCGCAACCGCACAGATTCTTGCAGAGAAACCATCTCTTGTTTTTCTCACCACTCCGAATAATCCTTCGGGTACCGCTACCCCATTGAGTGATATCGAATCATTAGCAATAGCGTGTGCCAAGGTTGGCGCTCTCCTTGTGATTGATGAGGCATACGCAGAATTCTCCACCGAGGTATCTGCCTCAACTCTCATCACCCGATTTCCACACGTGGTTTCATCTCGCACAATGAGTAAAGCCTTTGCATTTGCGGGCGTACGAGTTGGATATCTACTGGCGCACCCATCAGTAATTGATGCTGCTCTTGTGACGCGTCTGCCATACCACATGAGTGCACTTACGCAAGCGGCTGCAGAAGTAGCGGTAGATCATTCCGTCCTTATGCAAGCAGGAATTGCTGAGTTACTTTCTGGAAGAGAATTACTTACCCGAGGAATCGAATTTGCTGGATGGAAATGTTTGCACAGCAGCGCCAACTTCCTTCTCTTTTCCGGCTTCTCTCGTTCTTCAAAAGAGATATGGCAAGAGTTCCTTAATCGCGGCGTTCTGATTCGGGATGTTGGACTCGATGGCTACTTACGAGTTTCAGTTGGCACAACTGCTGAGAATCATCGATTTTTAACAGCCTTGCAAGAAATTGCGCAATAATATGAACCTCACACGGGAAAGTTGAAGAGATGAACCAAACAGAAAAATCGACGACAGCCAGGACTGCTCTTGTTCTACGCGAGACAAAGGAATCCAAGGTCAGCGTTTCACTCAATCTTGATGGTTCTGGATTAATCGATATCCAGACTGGCGTCCCATTCTTTGATCACATGCTTTCTCAATTAGGCAAGCATGCAGGATTTGATTTAACCGTGAAGACCGTGGGGGATGTAGACGTGGATTCACACCACACCGTGGAAGATACATCGCTAGCATTCGGACAAGCCTTGCGTGAAGCTTTAGGGGATAAGGTCGGTATTCGCAGATTTGGTGATGCGATGGTTCCACTTGATGAGGTCCTAGTCCAAGCAGCGGTAGATCTTTCTGGTCGTCCTTATGTCGTTCACCGCCAACCAGAAATTGTTGAGCTCATTGGAACATTTGATACAACCCTTGGTCGCCATATTTGGGAATCAATTGTTGCTGAGGCTCGCATCGCACTTCATATCAGGGTGTTGGAAGGTAGAAATGCACATCACGTTTTTGAAGCGCAATTTAAAGCAGTAGCGCGCGCCCTTCGCGATGCAGTGACTGTTGACAACCGAGTTGCTGGAATTCCTTCCACTAAGGGCTCTCTTTGATTGCAATTCTTGATTACGGCTCTGGAAATCTGCGTTCTGCCCAGCGTGCATTCGCGCGCACAGGGCATGAAGTTGTCGTAACTTCAAATTCCAAAACCTTCCTCTCTGCAGATGCCTTTGTGGTGCCAGGTGTCGGAGCTTTTGGGGCCTGCATGAAGCAGCTCCAAGACATTGATGGGGATTCTTTGGTAAGGCATGCAATTGAGACGAACAAACCACTCTTTGGTATTTGCGTAGGGATGCAGATCCTGTTCACAACGGGAGATGAAAAGGGAAACCACGAAGGACTGGGTTATTTCCAAGGGAATATTTCTAAACTTGAAGCGCCACTACTTCCGCATATTGGGTGGAATAACGTGGAAGCTAATTCACCTATTTTTGATGGCTTAAATGATGCGATGTTTTATTTTGTTCACTCATACGCTGCCAAACAAGCCCCAGTCGATGCGAAGATTACGTTGACTACATATGGTGAGCGATTTATTGCTGCTATCGAGAAAGAGAATATTTTCGCTACCCAATTCCACCCAGAAAAGAGTGGCGATACAGGAGCAAAGTTAATTTCGAATTGGGCGGCTCGGATATGAAAAAACTCGAATTATTGCCTGCTATCGATGTCAAAGGCGGTTTGGCTGTGCGCTTAGTACAGGGTGAGTTATCGCATGAAAGCCAATATGGAAATCCTTTGGATGTAGCGAAAGAGTTTGTCCAAGCAGGGGCGGAGTGGATTCATCTAGTGGATCTAGATGCCGCATTTGGAATTGGAAGTAATGCGGAGTTACTAGCGCAAGTAATTGCATCAGTTGATATCGATGTCGAGCTTTCAGGTGGAATTCGAGATGATGAATCGTTGCGCCGGGCTCTTGCAACTGGATGTAAACGCGTCAATTTGGGGACTGCAGCCCTCGAAAATCCAGAATGGACGCAAAAAGTCATCGGTGAATTTGGCGATCGCATCGCTGTTGGATTAGATGTGCGTGGTCACACACTTGCTGCACGTGGATGGACGCGAGAAGGTGGAAACCTATTTGAAGCAATAGAAAGGCTAGATCGACATGGTTGCGCGAGGTATATCGTCACTGATGTTGCTAGAGATGGAACGCTGACAGGCCCAAATCTTGAATTGCTCAAAGAAGTTTGTGCGGCAACGTCACGGCCTGTGGTCGCAAGTGGTGGTGTTTCAACCCTCGAAGATTTGGTTGCCATTCGGGCTCTTACAGATATTGGCGTGGAAGGTTCGATTGTTGGCAAGGCGCTGTATGCCGGAGCATTTACACTCGAAGAAGCAATCGCGGCAACGAAATGACTTTAGCGAAGAGAATCATTCCTTGTTTAGATGTTGATCAAGGAAGAGTCGTTAAAGGGATCAATTTTGAAAATCTCGTCGATGCAGGAGATCCGGTTGAGTTGGCCAATCGGTATGGCCAAGAAGGTGCCGATGAACTTACTTTTCTCGATATTTCTGCCTCCGTTGATAATAGAGCGCCTACTCTAGACATTGTTCGCAAAACAGCCGAGCAGGTATTTATTCCCTTAACTGTGGGCGGTGGAATAAGAGAAGTAAAGGATGTGGATCTTCTGCTGCGAGCTGGTGCCGATAAAGTATCTATAAATACTGCGGCGATTAATCGCCCAGAGTTGATTAATGAAATAGCTGACAGATTTGGTAATCAAGTTCTCGTGTTATCTGTTGATGCAAGGCGCGCTAATTCACCATCTGGATACGAGGTAACAACGCATGGCGGACGTAAAAGCGGGGGATTAGACGCACTTTCTTGGATGAGTGATGCTATTAATCGCGGCGCAGGAGAAATACTTCTTAATTCCATGGATGCCGATGGAACGCGGTCTGGCTTTGATCTAGAAATGATTCGCGCCGCCAGATCTGTTGTTTCAGTACCTATTATTGCTAGTGGAGGAGCGGGCAAGCTTCCGGACTTTGCAGACGCGCTAGATGCAGGCGCCGATGCGTTGCTTGCAGCGAGCATTTTTCATTTTGGGTCCTTCACAATCTCGCAGGTGAAGGAGTTTTTGGCAGCGAGGGGTTATTCGGTTCGTCGCTAGGACCATATAAGGCAGAATATCCCTGTGAACTTCCCTTCTGAAATTCAAGAGCGCTTTTTAAAAGATGAGCTTGTGGCTGCTATCGCCCAAGAGAGCTCAACTGGACAGGTTCTTATGTTGGCGTGGATGAACCGGGAAGCTTTAGAGAAAACAATTCAAACAAACCAGGTGACCTATTGGAGTAGAAGTCGAAATTCTCTTTGGGTCAAAGGTGAAACTTCTGGCAAAACCCAGGAGTTGATTTCAATTTCCTATGACTGTGATGGAGATGCAATTTTGCTCAAAGTGCACCAACAAGGTGCGGCCTGCCACACAGGAGAGCGCAGCTGTTTCCATCGGCAGATAAACTCATGATGACGCTGGAAGAATTTCGAGAGTATGCAAAAAGTTATAATGTAATTCCGGTCTGGGAAAAATTTATTGCCGATAGCGAGACACCGCTTGGGCTATATCGCAAACTTGCAAATGATCGCCCAGGAACATTTCTTTTGGAATCCGCCGAACATGGTGGAGTGTGGTCGCGCTACTCTTTTATTGGAGTAAATAGTGTGGCCACCCTGACCGAAGTCGATGGAGTGTGCGCGTGGATTGGAAACGCACCAGCGGGCGCGCCACAAGGCATTGATCCACTTGAAGCTGTTCGTATTACAGCTTCACATCTGACGTCACCGCATATCCCAGAACTAGGTCCTCTCACTGCTGGCCTAGTCGGTTATATGGGTTATGAAATTGTTCGTAGGTTAGAAAAAATTCCGGAGCAATCGATGAAAGATGTCGAAATCCCCGAAATCTCTTACATGCTTACATCCGACCTTGCCATCTTTGATCACTTCGAGGGCTCATTAACGCTTATTGCAAATGCCATCAATTGGGATGGAACTGATGAACGAGTCGATGAAGCGTACGAGGATGCAATTGCAAGACTCGAGGCAATGCGCAAAGCAGCTAACGCGGCCCTTGCTGCCCATATAACTTTGCCAACACAGAAACCTGAAGCGGTGTTTACTCGTAATATGAGCTCGCAAGAGTATTGCGCGAAAGTTGAAATCATTAAAGAAGAAATTCGCTCTGGAGAAGCCTTCCAAGTCGTCCTATCGCAACGATTCACGATGGATTGCACGGCATCCCCGTATGACGTCTATCGTGCTTTAAGATTGCAAAATCCAAGTCCTTATATGTACCTGTTTCGTTTTCATGATGGCCTAGATATCGTGGGATCAAGCCCAGAAGCGCTTGTTAAAATTAATAATGGGGAAGTGCTTATTCACCCAATCGCAGGTACTCGATCCCGATCTGAAAATCCGGAGATTGATAACAAACGCGGTGAAGAACTCCTTGCCGATCCTAAAGAACGTGCTGAACATTTGATGCTTGTCGACCTTGGGAGAAATGATCTTGGCCGAGTATGTGAACCGGGCTCGGTAGAGGTAATCGAATTTATGCACCTTGAGCGATATTCACATGTAATGCACATCGTCTCAACGGTTGTTGGAAAACTTGGGAAAAAACATTCTCCAGTCGATGCGTTGTACGCGGTTTTTCCTGCCGGAACTTTATCCGGCGCCCCTAAACCACGAGCGATGGAAATTATTGAAAAAAATGAGCCAACGCGCAGAGGGATTTATGGTGGCACAATCGGGTACTTAGATTTTCGGGGAAACATTGATGCGTGCATCGCCATTAGAACGGCCGTAATCAAGGATGGCAAAGCTTATGTTCAGGCCGGCGCAGGAATAGTTGCTGATTCTATTCCTGAAAGTGAAGAAGCTGAATGTCGCAATAAAGCGGCAGCGGTACTTAGTGCAATTGCATCTGCTAACTCTATGAAAGCCTTAAAGTCATGAAAGCGCTGCTGCCACTCACAATGTTTGGTGCCGCAATTTATCTCTTGACGCGCAAGAGTAAGAAGAAGAACCCTTCGCGCTATGAACGCAAGGCTCGTACACCGTGGAATTCACTTAATGACGGGGAAGACCCAACGATATGAGCACAGTTCTCGAATCTATTATTGAAGGCGTTCTGGAAGATGTGAAGGCACGCCAAGTTCCTCTCTCACAACTTCGAGAAAGATTAGAAAGTGCTCCGCAATTGCGAGGTGCTCTTCATGCCCTCCGCCAACCCGGTACTCATGTTATTTCGGAAGTAAAGCGATCTTCTCCGAGCAAAGGTGAACTAGCTGTCATTGCTAGTCCAGCCAAATTAGCGCAGCAGTATCAAGAAGGTGGTGCAACGATCGTTAGTGTTCTCACCGAACAGCGTAGATTTAAGGGATCTATCAAGGATTTCGAAGAAGTGCGTTTGGCAATCGATCTTCCAGTTCTGCGAAAAGATTTTATAGTGACTGAATTTCAAATTCTTGAATCCCGAATCATAGGAGCAGATTTACTTTTACTCATTGTTGCC
>Ga0136642_1000946_pt1 | contig 13403 bp, 14 predicted proteins | sample LowCatLa1302831Y_FD_115313 | JGI IMG/M metagenome (GOLD analysis project Ga0136642, IMG submission 115313) | Freshwater microbial communities from Lower Cathedral Lake, Yosemite National Park, California, USA - 13028-31Y | ecosystem: Environmental > Aquatic > Freshwater > Lake ... | reverse complement strand
TCCCCGCACCTATCCCCGCTCCTGCTCAAACCGCCCCGTTACTTATGCCGTCTGCTTCTAATGAGCCTACTGCTCCTGTAGAAACTGCTAGTCCTCCTATGAATACAGCAAGTGAACCCGCTAATCAACCCATCCTTCCAGCAACCACAAATGCTGCTGGAACAGTTAAGAATATTTCAAACAAGCCTGTTGTAGATCTATCAGCCCCGGAGCCTGTTGCTGAATTATTTAACAAGAAGGCCGAGGATTCCGAGAATCTGATTAATAATGTTCAGAAAGAAGCAACCGCTGACGCAAAGAAGACTGAAGTTAAACAAAGAGGTGGAGCCAAGCGTACACGCAAAGTTAAAGGTAAGCTTTTACAGTTCCTCAAGGCACTGACCAAGAAAGTCCGTAAAATTTGAAACAATTGTTTCAACACTAAAACAGTAGAGAAAATGGCTGATAATGACACTATCGTTTTCCAAGCACTTGAATTTATTGGAAAAGACCATTTTGTAGAAAAAGAAGACGCAAAGGGAAAAACCTTCAGAGATAATACTGGATATGTCGTTCAAATCTTTGGAATGACATCTGCAGGAAAGACTGTCTGTGCTAGTATCACTGGATTCCACCCCTATTTCTTTGTGGGGATACCGGAAGGTTCCAACTCATCATTTGTAAATAAACTCAAGGCAGCAATTCTTGAAAATGAAAAAATTCCTAAAGGCAAGCGTAATCAAATTATTATTGATGAAGAGGAATACAAAGTCCTCTACGATTTCAACAATCATACAAAAATCCCCGTTCTAAAACTGAGTGCTCCAAACAAAAGCCTTTTCACGAAACTCAAGAATATCTTTCTAGACAAGGATTCAAACTTTCTTCCTAATCCTATAGACCCAAAAAAGCCGCCCCTCAAAATCTATGAAGCCAATATTGACCCAATGCTCCGCTTCTTTCATGCACGAGATATTAGCCCAAGTGGCTGGATTCAAGTCACAGATTCGGAGCCCAACGATGAAGGCCTTGAACGAGCAGATATAAATATCCGAGCAACCGTAGCAGATATTGAACCCAAGCCTATTCTTGAAGCAGCCCCCTTCAAAATCATCAGTTGGGATATTGAATGTATGTCCAGTCACGGCGATTTCCCCGTAGCCAAGAAGAACTACAGAAAGGTCGCTCGTGAAATTATCGAGGGAAAATGGTCAAATCCAGCAGAGGAAATCATTCCCGAGTTGGCCACTGCTCTAACTGGAAAGTCCGCCCCCCATCTTTCATTCATTGAACTCAAGAAGCTTCCGGCAAAGCCAGTCCCTCTTGCAGTTATGAAGCAAAAAATGCCCGATATTCTTGCTATTCTTAAGGATTCCACAAGCAAGAATGAAAAGAAGATTGATGATTTGACTGCTATGCTAAATCGCAATCTTCCGCCTATTGCTGGTGACCGAGCCATCCAAATTGGTATGGTCATGTGGATTAATGGAAAACCGGCAGAAAAATGGATTTACACACTCGGCTCCTGCGACCCAGTTCTACACGCCGAAGATGAAGATACCAGTGTACCAATTCATACATTTGCGTTTGCAGACCAAGGAGACACCGGAGAACAGGCGATGTTCTCTGCTTGGATTTCAAAGTTGGGCGACATCAATCCCGACATCCTGATTGGCTATAACGTCTTTGGTTTTGATGAGAAGTATTGCTGGGAACGCTTGGATGAACTAGGGCTCGTTAACTCGGAGAAGCACCTAGATTCCCGTTTGGCCCAGCATATTAGTCGTATCAAGACACAGGAAGTCAGTCTCAAGGAACAGCGTTTGAGCAGTGGTGCGATGGGTGATAACTTCTTTTATATCATGGAAATGCCCGGTCGCTTGCAGATTGACTTGCTTCCCTACATTCGCAGGAATTTCAATCTACAGTCCTATTCACTTGATTCAGTATCTTCCCATTTTATGGCGGGGGCTCTTAAGGGACCACTGCTAGAAACAAGCAAAAACACAATCAAAATCTCAACAAAGTCCACAAAGGGCCTGCGTGTAGGACGCTATATAGTTATTCTTGATACTGAAAATGACAAGTTAAGCAATAAGATGGAGGTTCTAGCAATGACCGATAAGGAAATTACAGTCCGGTCCAATCAGCCTCTAGCAGAAATCCTTGAGAATGGTCGGCCCGAGTTCTGGTGTATGGTGAAAGACGATGTTTCACCGCAGGATATCTTCCGCCTTCAGAAGGGTACTTCAAAGGACCGCTCAATCGTAGCCAAGTACTGCTTACAGGATTGCGATTTGGTTATGGACCTCTTTAACAAGCTGGAGGCTCTTCGCAATGCTCAAGCAATGGCGGATGTCTGCTGCGTTCCAACAGGCTATATCTACATGCGTGGACAGGGCATCAAGATTGAGTCGCTTATCTTCAAGGAGTGTATGAAAGAGGGGCAGCTCATTGAAGTTCTGCCATCGCAGGGATTTCCTGATGCGGAGGATCTTCTAGCAACCGATAATGACTCGGAGGAAGAGGAGGAAGTGGAGGATGGCTACGAAGGTGCGATTGTCTTGGAGCCGAAGACGGGTATTTACTTGGATGACCCGATTGCAACATTGGACTTTGCTTCTTTGTATCCCAGCACAATTATCTCGGAAAATCTAAGTCATGACACCGTGATTTGGGTCAAGGATACCGACCTTGAAGGTAATACAACTCTGCGTGAAGGAAGTGACACTTATGATAATCTGCCGGGATATAAGTATGTCAATGTGGAGTATGATATTCTACGAGCAGATGCGGATGATAATCGTAAGAATCCTACTAAGGTAAAGGCGGGCACACGCATTTCCCGCTATGTACAGTTTCCCAATAACGAGAAGGGAACAATTCCTAAGATTCTTCAGAAGTTACTGAAGGCCCGTAAGACGACCAGAAAACTGATTGAGACAGAGACAGATGATTTCAAGAAGGGACTGCTAGACTGCCAGCAGAATGCCTATAAGATTACGGCGAACTCATTGTACGGTCAGTTGGGCTCAAAGACATTTAAGATTCGTCGGGTTTGCTTGGCTGCTTCTACAACAGCATATGGCCGCAAGCAGTTGATGTATGCGAAGGCGGTTGTGGAGGACTGCTATTCGGGTAAGAAGGACAAACGCTGTGATGCAACCTATGTTTACGGTGATACAGATTCAGTCTTCATCAACTTCCGTGTTCGCGACCCCGTCACAGGCAAGCCTATCAAGGGCCGAGATGCCCTACCTCTTGTTAAAGAGTTGGCGATTGAAGCGGGTAAACTCTGTACTTCATCACTGAAGGCCCCGCATGACTTTGAGTATGATAAAATTATGTGGCCTTTCTGCTTGCTTTCCAAGAAACGCTATGTGGGCAACAAGTATGAGGATGATTTGGATAAGCCGGTGATGACCAGCATGGGTATTGTTATGAAGCGACGTGATAATGCTCCTATTGTCAAGGTTATCTACGGAGGCATCATTGACCGCATTCTACAGAAGCATGACGTTGTTGGAGCATTTGAATATACTAAGGTTCTAGCCAAGGAACTTATTGCTGGAAAGTTCGGAATGACCAAGTTGACTATTACAAAGTCGTTGCGTGCTGAGTACGCAAATCCGGGGCGTATTGCTCATAAAGTCTTAGCAGACCGAATTGCTGCTCGGGATCCGGGAAATGCTCCAACGTCATCGCAGCGTATTGGCTATGTCTATGTTGCGACACCGAAGGGACAGCCTGAGCCGACACTGCAGGGAGACAAGATTGAGACACCGGCGTTTATTGTGGCAAACAAACTAACACCGGATTATTCATATTATATTGAGCGTCAGATTTCCAAGCCGGTAGCACAGGTGTTTGCTCTAGTCCTAGAGTCACTACCGGGTTTTAAGAAGACGATGATTCCCTCGGGCCTAACCGACGACAAAGTCGTCATAAAGCGACAGAAGATTGCTGAACAACTCTTGTTCGGAGAAATCTTGTCAAATTGGAAAAATAAACAGACGGGACAGGTGGATATTCGAGCAATGCTGTTCCCCTCAAAACTGAAGGCGTGATAATAAATCTGCTAATTGGTTGTCAGTAGCATCAGGTAGGACTGAACCATGACCAAGTCTAGCAGAATTCTGTTCTGCTCGTTCACGATTTCTTAAAGCATTTCTAGTTCTGCGATTATTGTTGCGGTTTCTGTTTCTATTTCTAGTTCCTCTATCATTTTCGGCCGGTCTCCGTTCTCTGCTACGACTACGGTTTCTTTGACCGCCACCACCTCCGCCACCGTAGCCACTACCATAGCCTCTTCCTCTATTAGCAGATGCCAATGAAGATAGATTTTTTGAGAAAGTGGGAGATGTCCGCATCCCAGACCAGCCATCTTCAAGTTGTCTTCTCTGCTCGGGAGTTAAATCCATGTACGCAGTTACATAACCTCTTTGAGAAGGTTGTTCAGATAGTTGAACAGGAACGCCTCGTTGTTGCAAACTTTCAAATGTCGTCTCTTTCATAAGTTGATAGACTCTTTGTCTTTCTGGTTGAGCAGGAGCATCAGGCTCATTCTCTTCATGCTCTGCTTCTGGTAAATTGTTAAATCTAAAATTACCCATCCCTATTTTTAACGACGGTATTTGCGGCTAGAGCCCCGAACCTTTCTCTTTTGTGTCTTTCGGTTCTTGCGTCTACGAGAATGACTCATACCTTCTGTACTTTCTTGGCTTTGACCAGCATTACCTCCGGCTGGAGCAGCAGCCGCGGCTGCCGCACCACCAAAGATACCGGGTGCCATGAAGAATCCAGCAGGAGAAGCCGCTGCTGCCGGAGCAGCAGGGAGAGCGGCTAGCCAAGCAGAGCCACCGCCACCGCCACCAGCACCAAACGCACCTGCTGGGAAGTAGCCACCTCCACCGCCACCGCCACCGCCACCTCCACCACCACCTCCACCACCACCTCCACCACCTTCGCCACCCCATTCAGCTTCGGCAACCTCTCTTTCACCTAGTCCAAGTCCGCCTAAGACCGCTGCTAATTCATCTGCGGCCGCACGAGCAGCCTCTGCTTCACGCCTCTTTGCAGCAGAAGCATTCTTTCTAGCAGCCGCCTCAGCCTTCCGAGCAGCAGCCTCTGCCGCAGCAGCTTGTCTCCGTTGCTCAGCGGCCAAAACGGTTGCCCTTTTTCCACGAGGTCCTTCTTCTACTCCCATTGCTGATCCCGCAGCCTCTGCTTTTGCGGCTCTTTTCGCAGCAGCAGCAGCATTTCTAGCAGCCTGCTCTGCTGCTACCTTTGCAGCCTGCTGTTGTTCAAGGGCTGCTTGAACTTCAGGATCAGCCATTAGAGCATTAAATACAGCAAGACCAGGACCACCTGGAGAAAGACAAATAGTTTGAATCTGTTTTAGAGCCCCATCTAGTGTTTGGCCTTGAGCCATTAATTGTTCTAAATACGTCTTGGCATCCATATTCTATTCTATGTCAATAAAATAGAAATGTTGGTGACCATCTATCAGGTAAATTCCCCTGTAATCTCCTTTGATGCCTCCCCCTTTGATACAGTGGGTTCTATGCTAGAAAATATTAATAAATATCGTGGACCAGAAAATCAAATCCAAGATCTGTATTTAGACGCAGCCAGAAAACAAAAAGCCTCCGCTGATTCGTGGTTGTTCTTCAATACCATTTTTTACATATTGAGTGTATCTCCTTCAGCAGCAGTTGCTGTTGTTTCCAAAGTCTGAAAAGTTCGGATATCCGCCCGACAATTGGGACACTGGATATGCTGCTCGAACCATCTGTCCGCACATCGTTTATGAAAAAAATGCTGACATCCCCGAAGTTTTCGCCAGATAGTATCCGCCACAGTTGCTCCACTCAAATCTTCTCCAGGAGCTGATTGACAAATTGTACACACAGTTCCTGCTGGAACCCCACTGGCATCAACAAGGGCTGTATTCCGATTATAAACTCCCACAGTAGGTCGCACAGAAACCGGGTCCCACCATGTTGTTCCGCCAGGAATAGTCACTGTGATTCCAGCACGCTCGGTCCGGATAATACGATGAATATTTCTAACTGGACGAGGAGGAACAAGAGCAGGAGCAGGAGCAGGCGGCTCTTCCTCTTCATCAGACGGAGAAGCAGGGGCTGTGGGTGGTGCTGTTGCTGATGCAGCATTCTCCGCAACAATTGACAGTAGCAAACTCCGAAGAAATGTTTCTGAAACAGTAGTTGGATCATAATTCTGTACTATTGTTGCAGGCCATGTTGTAGGAGCGGATGGAGCAACCACAGTAGATGGCTGTACTACTGGATTAGGCATTCGGGAAAGCCGTGTTGACCGAAAAGCATGACGACGACTATCTGCTTGGTCTCGTAAGTATGATCCCCGCTCCCTGTGATAGGCCGGAAACATATGTCCAACCCTCTGCTGGAAAAAACGAAGCAGCGGTGAATTAAATAAATCAGAATCATACATTGCCTCCGGAATTATCTCATGTAAATCATTCAAAAGAGTGTTATCATACGGTCTGTTTCTTTGACCTCCGCCTCCGCCTCCGTGACCCCGATTCATTTAAACTATTTTAACCAAGTTTTTTTAAGCACACGCACAAAAAATTGAAATGGCAAAAATTGGCAGAAAAGTCAAAGCGAATTAATCAAAATGTCCGAAGAGTCTGCTCCCCGTGAAGTAATCAAGGCAAATGGCCGCATTGGTCTAGCAAATCTGGGAAATACGTGTTTCTTGAATTCAGCCCTCCAACTAATGCGATATATTACACCTCTTCGTGTATACTTCCAGAATACAGAATGGATTTATCGCGTAAGACCCGATAATAAATACGCGGGTATGCTGAATGCTATTGCTGAATTTATCAACGCTATCTGGCGTCCTGACCTAAGTATTAATACAAAGATTGCACCCGGTCGTTTCTATCAGACTCTAACAGAAGTTGCCGCTAAGGTTGGCTACGATGATCTAGCAGTAAAACATCGTCAGGCCGATGCTGGTGAGGCCCTGCTTTTCATGCTAGACTGCCTTCATGAAGGCCTGGCCCATCCCGTTGAAATGGTTGTTACTGGGATTGCTTCTGCTCCTGAAGAGCGGCGTTGGACCAAGTCATACGAGCAGTGGATTCAGCATTACAAGAAACAGTGGTCGGTTGTGATTAAGACTCTACATGGTCAAAAGATGACAGCAACCACCTGCAAGACATGCCAGTATCACTCAGAGCGGTTTGAATCGTGGGGGTCACTCAGTCTTCCAATTGTAAATGGTGACAAGCCCGGCTCTCCTGCTCCGACTCTTCGTGAGTGCCTAGAGGATTATTTCAAGGAGGAGATTCTGGAAGACTATCACTGCGATGTATGTGGCAAGAAGCGTGAAGCAGTTCAAACAAGTCGTCTTTCTATTCTTCCAAAGTATATCGTGTTGAGTATTATGCGATACACTAATCGGGGCAATAAGGTCCGAGCAAAGATTGACTTTGACCTAAATGCCGTGGAACTTGACACATGGTTCATTGGTAATCGCGAAACAACTGCAACTAAGTATCGATGTGCTGCTGTTATCGACCATCATGGTGTTATGGGTGGAGGGCACTATGTATCTTCCTGCCGCTATGAAAATGACTCATGGATTCGCTATGATGATGAGTCCGTCAATCAGATGCCAACGGAGCATGTCAATAATGGCGACACATATGTGATTCTGCTAGAACAGGTAACGGCGGCCAATGTAGCATCAGCAGGTGAACCAAAGCCGGATATGGATATTCTTTCGCACAAGTAGGATGAGTGCTAATCTAGGATTTACTTCACCGGCACCTGCTGCAAATCTGGGTTTCCGGAATCGGCTTTCAAATGTATCTAATACTGCTGCTTCTGCCGGGTCATCTGTCTGGAGTTTCTTTTCTTCTAATCTTTTTTATGCTGGTCTCGTAATCTTTTTTCTTGCTGCTATCTATTTGTATTGGCACTACATTGGATATGAGATTAACAGCAGTTATACTTCGCTAGTAGATCTCATTCGGAAGAGACAAGAAGGGTCAGTGGGAATTAATTTGTGGGGAGATGAGAAGCCTGAAATAGGAGCAACAGCAACACTGCCAAATCAACCGCCTACAGAAGCCCCAATGTCTAAATCGGATTTACCTGCTGGAATCCCCGGTTCACGTGATGCTCCAGCAGTCTCAGCCACAGATCTTCGTGATTCACTTATGCCGATTAGAGCAGAGGTTTTTAATGTAAGCCGTAATGTCTATACATATGAAGATGCTTTACCGGTATGTAAAGCTCTTGGAGCAGAACTGGCAACATTTGAGCAGGTACAAGAAGCCCAAAAGCATGGTGCGGATTGGTGTAATTATGGCTGGGTAAAGGGACAGATGGCAGTCTTCCCCACACAGAAAGAGACGTACGAAAAATTACAGCATGGACCTGAGCAGTACAGAAATGCGTGCGGAAAACCGGGTGTGAATGGTGGGCATTTTGATAATCCTGACTTGCGATTCGGCGTAAACTGCTATGGATTGCGTCCTGACAAGAAAGCAACGGATGAACTTCTGTCGGAGAATGGAGCAGCCCTACCCGCTACACCTGAGGAGATTGATTTTGACCGCAAAGTACAAAAATTCCGCGATCAATTGGATACAATGGTTGTTCTGCCGTGGAATAAGAGCAAGTGGAGCACTTAATTACCCGTGTGTAGGATCCCCTACTTCCTCCGTTGTCTCAGTCGGTGAAGAAGTATTGCCCAAAAGCTGCTCAAGAAGAGCAGCCGCTTGAGTCTCTTGAATGAGAGCAACTAGAGCTTTTGCCACACGGATATGAATTGCTTCTAGCACTTCTGCTACAGCACCTTCCCTCTTAAGACGACCTTCTTCATCGCACAAGGATACCCAAGCCTCCAATGCTGATTGATTAAACTGAACTGACATATCAAGATATTGTATATCATGATATGCTAAAGCACCAATCAATTTTTAATCCCACTCATGATTTGATTCATAGTCTCCGTCTTCTTCATCGTAATAATCATCGTGTGGTAAATTATTGCGTGAACGAATTGTATATTTCTGTAAAATAATAGGGAACATAAATCTCCATTCTAATATATTCTGTTCCCATGCTTTTTCAGGCCCATAAACTCTATCCCAAAAAATCGTATCGAAATAATGATTATATGCATCGGTCCATTCAGCTTCATCTCGAGCAGTCCATCCATCTGGTTGTTTTGTGTAACAATTAGGTCCTTCTATTTTTTTTGATAGATTTTGATTTACAATTTTGAAAAGTAGATAAAAATATTTGGTAATTCGTGTTTCAACTTCTGGTAAAGACATATTAAAAGTAAATTTACGTAATTTATAACATCTGTCAACTCTACCCAGTAAGGAATGGATATATAGACGAGGAGTGCTTCCGTCCACATCCTCTGAAGACCACCACTGAACAAAATTCGCCTCAACCATCTTACTAAAAACTTGTTATTAATAATCTTTTACTTCAAGTGTTTAAGCATCTAGAGTTTCTCAAGAGTCTCGGTTATTTTTGTGGAGCGTCGCCCCTGTAAATATTTAAACAAATCCTCCGATGACTTACCCCGACTTTCAGATGAGAACCATCCTCTAAGATTGTCCTGAAGCCAGGACCATGATAAATTAGATTTAGTTTCTTTCTGCTGGAATTGAAGACGAGCACCATTTACTTCTAGGATTGCTGTTGATTGCTGCATGGCAAAAAGAATATTCTGAATTTCTTTCTCATGAACTTGCTTCTGTGTACGAGCATTCTGGGCCTGCTTATTAAATGTATTTGCCAGATTATCAAAATGAACCCACGCACGCACTGCTAATTGAAGTCGTTGTTGATTTGTTACTGCTGGCTGCTCCTGTACTACTAATGACATCTCTTCAGTCCTATTGATTTTTCTCTAGTATGTTTTACGCACTAGCAACAGCTGCTGCTGGAATTACTGCTGAAACTGCTTCAAGTACCGGAATAGCCGAAACAAGTGATGCCACCGGATTATATCCAGTAGCCTTAAGTGTTACAACCAATGTTAGCACTGTTATTACTAGCAATAAAACAAATAGAACAGCTGAGAATGCGATATACGGAAAGATTGACTTGATTATATGCTGGATTAGTGGATCCAAGATATTAACTAACCTTGCCTTATTCTCAGGTGCCTGCATGTAATCCCATAAACTTCCAATAATTTGATTTCCCATAGAACCAAATGCTTGTTTGTAGCGACCTTCTGTTATAACTTGCTGTTGAGGCTGTTGCTGCTGAGGCTGCTGAGGTTGAGCCTGTGCCATTTACCCTTTTAACGAAATTTAATACTTTAGATTACCGCGTTGCGTTAAAGATTATTCCCAAAAATCTAAGGCTCAGCAAGAATGGATTTGAAACTTTCTGAGCCTGAAAAGACCGCGTCTGGCTTTCAGATAAGAGTAAGCCAAAAGCCAGCCATAGTTACCAAATGGGATGGAGGGAAATGGAAGAATGATGAGGAACTACTAGCAATAATAATGGAGACACGTCGCATCTTAATTGATATGCTTTATGAAAAGCGTAGTTCATGGTTCTCATCCGCACCCACAAAGACACAATTAACAAAATTAATGAAGGGATGGGAAACTAAAAATCTGGCCATGCCGCCTGATACAAGTAAGAACTATGCTGGAACTCAAACACTTACCGCAATTCTTATTCAAGCAGAAGGGATTTTGCCTCGGTGGACTTCCTCTATTTGGCAACCGGAAGAAATATCAAAGATTTCCATGCCCTGGACTCAAGGCTCTGGTGAAGATGACGAATTAGAGGAAATTGATGATAGCAGAGAAATTAACATTGACGTAGATTCAGCTCCTGTAAAACTAAATCACCATGAGGATCGTGATTATCGTGATCGGAAATTTGCAGCGAAAGAGCGTGTCAAAGAAGCCCGCCTGAAGGCCCAAGTTGCAAAGAAGATGGCCTATCGTGAATTAAATTTCTTCTTTGAGAATTTTACTCTGGAAGACGATGAATCTACCTTTTCCGATTACGACTTAACAGATAATGAGGATGAAGATTATGAAGAAGAGGAAGAGACTGACGTACCTCCTTCTGTGCGAGCCGCTGGGAAAAGATAAACCTGAAAATCCTGGAACACTTGCGGTTTAATAAGAAATCTCCCCTATGTTATTAGTAGAAGCAATGGACACTCGTGATATCCTTTTAGCAATTGTAATTGTTGCTCTGGGTGCGGCACTCGTATATTTCTTAGATCCTACGTTTGGAGGCCTATTACAATCATACAGAAACTACGGCATGTATGAGAACTTTGAAAATGGAGCAGCCAACTTCCCGACTGCTAACCCTCCTGTAGCTAATGTACCTGGTCCCCAGCAGATGGCGGGGAACTACAGCGGTAACTACGTAGAGGCTAGCAGCGGGCTCTCTCCGGCTGCGTCTGGATTTAGTTCTAGCGAGACCCCGGAGAATTGCTACCCCAAGAAGCAGCTTAAGGCTTCTGAACTCCTGCCGAATGACCCGAACAGTCAGTGGGTACAGGCGAACCCGATGGCCCCCGGTTCCATCATGGATAAGAACTTCTTGAATGCGGGCTACCAGATTGGTGTAGACACAATTGGCCAGTCCCTCCGTAATGCTTCCCACGATCTCCGCTCTTCCCCGCCTAACCCGCAGGTACAGGTCGGCCCCTGGAATCAGACAACGATTGAGCCTGACGTCAATCGTAAGCCGCTTGAGATTGGCTCATAAATTTGGCCGCACACTTTTTAAGAAAATACTAATTTTAAGCAGTCTTACTGTTTGAAATTAAGAGCACAGGATAGGATGTCTGGCGAAATATCAGCAAATATGGTTATGTTTTTATTTGCGGTTTCAGGATCTGCTTTGGCAGCATACTATGCCAAAAAGTCTATGTTTGATATGTCATATGTTAAATCAACAGTAGACCAAAATAGTTATTTAGTTCGCAATCTTCCTGATAAATTAGCCGCTGCTAATCAATTAGCCGAAGTACGTAGTCGGGTTTTACGTCTTATGAAACATTTTAAGCAGGCAAATACTGATAATCAAATTGCACTTGATATTCTTAAGAACTTCGATGCTGAACCATCGCGATTCAGTGAATCAACGCCTGATTCATCTTATACCTCATTTACACTTAATAAGGGAGAAAAGATACATGTTTGCTTAAGACAAAAAAACGCAACACAAGATATTGTAGATGTTAACATCTTAACCTTTGTTACCCTCCATGAACTCGGCCACATAGGCACACGTGAAATTGGACATACACCACTTTTTTGGAATAACTTCGCCTGGATTCTAAAACAGGCTGAAGAAATCGGTGTCTATAAATATCAGGATTTCGCTGAACAACCCGTCCCTTATTGTGGGATAAGTATTACAGACCAACCGAAATTTAAAGAAAATTCAATTGATTCAAAGAAGAGATAAAAGAAAATAAATTTTCTACTGTCTATACGATAGGAGATAGGATGAGCCTAGCAGACTTAGGTATGGAATTTACTGGCAGCTTCTTAGAAGATGACGGTATTCTTGAGTATGTTGAGCATTTACGTGACGGAACAACAGAAGAGTATGAACTTACAAATGTTTTCCCCTTTACATCCATTGCTGATTTAAAACGCATGATTTGGATTGATGTGGGCGGAAAAGCGGACTATACGCCTAAATTTGTCTTTATGGCCATCCAAAGAGAAGACAACGGTCTTTTTGTGCCGATGGATTTTCATTGGCCAACCAACTCAAAGTTACCGGCTGCTCTTCAGAATCCATTTGACGAACAAGAACCACGACCTGAGCTAGTTGATTCTGCTGGAAATCGTAGCGGTATCACAGCAAACCTTCACAAGTATACAACAATAGAAGACAGCTTACGAGCAAATAATATAGTAAAACCTAAACTTCATATTTGGCGTTTGAGTGAAATTGTTGGTCCAGATCCTAATATAATTACCCCCATCCAATTTGCCGGTTTTATTCGTCTCTATTTCCCTTGGCTCCAAGAAATTAATACGATTCAAGATTCATACGCACAAAATGAATCAGAAGAAGAAAAGGAAGATAAATCTTATGAAATATGTAAGACCTATATTGAGTCTCGTCAAAAACAATTAATGCGTCTTGAGAATCAACTTAAGAAGAATGGAGATAAACCTGGTGAACTTTTTTGCCGAGCCATTGAAAAATTAATCATTGGAATTCCTCCTATTATTCCCGAGCCAGAATCATTAGAAATTCTTTTCTATGAACTCAAACTTTCTCAAGAGCTCCCCTTCATTCGGTATTTCTCGGATCGCGGTGACCAAGAACCAATTCTTCGTTATCTTAAAAATGCGTATATTCCCGCTGATGCCATGGCAGCATGGCTAAAAGAACTCG
>Ga0136642_1000945_pt1 | contig 13425 bp, 13 predicted proteins | sample LowCatLa1302831Y_FD_115313 | JGI IMG/M metagenome (GOLD analysis project Ga0136642, IMG submission 115313) | Freshwater microbial communities from Lower Cathedral Lake, Yosemite National Park, California, USA - 13028-31Y | ecosystem: Environmental > Aquatic > Freshwater > Lake ... | reverse complement strand
CAACAACATTATTCATATAGGGCCTGAGGGCCGCCGCCTGCTCTCGCCCTAGACCAGACAGTGGCGCGTCGCCACGCCCTACGAGAAGATTTTCAGCGTTAGAGGTTGACTCCCCATGACGAATGATATGAATCATGGCAGGAGCAACCTGCTGCACTCCGGACACGAGAGAAGTTCAGCTCCGCTCACTCGCTTAAACCGGTCGAGGTCGAGTGGCGAAAGAGAAATATGACATCCCGTGCAACGTCCGTTTGAAACGTGAGCCGCACCAACCCCACCACCCACTTGCGCGCGAGCAGATTCATAACGAACTCGTAGAACCTCGGGTATCGCCGCTAGGACCGATGTTCGATTGTGTACGAGCGCCGCAATCTCTTCATCCAAAGAACCCGATAATTCAGCCACCGAGTCGCGAAGCTCCTGACGTCTCGTAACTCGTTCCTTCGCCTTGATACTGAGGGCGACCATTTCTTCTTCTAGCGGCTGCACCCCCAAAAATAGTTCAATCTCGTTGTTCTCGAGAGCCTGCAGCTCCGTAACTAAGTGCTCTAATTCACCCTGCAAAGCAACCAGTTCCTTCGGGGTGGCCGACGGAGCAACCAGCCGTCGCTCTAGCTCCGCTTGGCGAGAAGTCAGCGCGGTGACCTTTGCCGATACCGCAGCCAAGTCTTGCTTCAGTGGCGCCAGCACCTCGGCCCTAGCCGTGAGATCACTCGCTAATCCCTTCATCTCGGTCTCCAATAGTCGCAATTCTTCGACTTCGGGAAGTTGTAACTTTTGAGCTCGAACGCGTTCTATCCACTGGTCAGCTTCGATGAGTGCCACTAACGATTGGAGTTCATCCACGGGGCGCCTCGGCGCGAGAACGCAAAGACATCTCAGCTTCAAGTTTGCTGACCGCTCCTTTCATGGAAGGTTCACAACGTTCGAGAGCTTCGGCGAAGGTGAACCAATGCACCTCTTGGCTTTCTTCGGGAGGGGGGCTCGGATCAACCGGTTCGCTAGTTACAATGAAGCGCACGTCGTAGTGGGTGTGTCCTCGCGGGCCGGGATGAACATCGACGTGAAAGATCTCAATCGGATTCGCCAGTTCAACTGGCAGACCGGTTTCTTCCCGTGTTTCACGCAGGGCCGCCTCGTCGGGCGACTCTCCTTCGTCAATGTGCCCACCAGGTTGTACCCAAATTCCGAGCCGACGATGAAGGTGCAGGATCACGCCCCGCTCCGACACAACGAAGGCGGAAGCCGTGATGTGGTGATCTTGCGTACTTTCATCAAATAACGTCTCGGACTCTTCAAGAAAGGCCAGAGTTAATCGCTTCGACTCTGCTTCACGCGCGTCGATAGGCACGATGCGCAGAATCTCTTCTCGAATCCGTTCGCGACTGCTCATTGGCTACCAAGTAGGCGCACTACTGAATCGGGCACCGGGATTTCACCGGAGAGCATCGCCCCGTTCATACTTCCTACCGGTTCGGAGAACTGCAAAGCCGCCGGAACAGTTCCACTCCAAATCGGCAGGTCCACGTCTTCAGGGAAGTCCTCGGTGGGCCCACCACTGATCTTCGCGGACGCCTCTTCGATTTGAACGGCCACCACCATTGTCAGATTTACTTCACGTTCATTCATGGGACGAACCTCACTCGCCCGCCCTGGCAAGATGGCGTCAACGAACATATCCAGCACGCGTGACTTCTCCGCCACGTCCGTAACTTCAGCCGCGGGGCCAAAGAGGGCCACCGAGCGGTAGGCAATGGAAGATTCGAAGGCGCTCCTAGCCAGACGTAGACCGTCGTAGAGCGTTACCGTAACGAACGCTTCACCGTGAGAAACAATCGCCTTCATCACCGCGTTGCTCTGTGATCCGTGGAGGTAGACCGTGTTGCCCTCTCTGGCGTGCAAGGTAGGTAGGGCCATGGCTGAGCCATTCACCACTCCCGCTACGTGGCACATGCGAGCTTCGTCGAGAATCGAGTGAATCGTGGCCTCTTCGTACTGCGCCTTGCCGGGAAGACGACGAACCCGAGTTCGCTCCCCCGGACCTAGATCATTGTTCGTCATTTACGTAACTCTCCTGCTAAAAATGTTCGTGTCAAGCCGGCAACCTCGACATTACGTTCGAAAAGTCGAGCGTGCATCACGCCACCGCGCGTGGAGGCCTGACGCACCGAGAGGGTCGGAGACCCCGTAATGCTCGAGAACCACGGGGCGAGTGCGCACATGGCACTTCCCGTTACCGGATCCTCGGCCAGCCCTAGTCGGGGGGCAAACACTCGGATTGAGGCGTCCACCTCGGGCCCGCCCAAGCACGCGGCGATAACGATTGATCCCGGTACCAAGAACAGAGCCACCGAATCGACGTTCAGGCCACAGAGGGTCTCGTAGTCAGCCACCACCGCGAGCACACTTTGGGCCCCCGCTTGGTAGACCTCTGAGACCTCGCCAAGAGTGCCATTAAGAATTGATGGCTCCAGAGGCTCAATGAAAGCTCGCGGAAGGTCAATGGCGAGCAAACCATTTTTCAGGCGGCGCCCCGTCAAGGTCCCCGCGCGTGTCGTGAAAAAGAACTCGTCGGACTGAACACCGAGCTCGTTGATCAGCACGTGCAATGTCGCAAGCGTTGCGTGACCGCAAAGATCTACTTCAACCGTAGGCGTAAACCATCGGAGGTGCCAATAATCGCCAACCTGACGCACGAAGGCGGTTTCTGAAACGCCCATCTCATAGGCGATGAGCGCCAATTCCCCATCTGGCACTTCGTGCTCCAACAAGACGACTACCGCGGGATTACCTCGTTCGTTGTCATCTATGAAGGCGTCCACCCACCAGACTCGGTGCCCGAAACTCACATTGACTGACTCCATATATCAACTTTGCCACACGGAAACGGAATTTCGGCGTAGGGTCGGGAGGTGCGAATTGCGACCTTCAACATGCACGCTGGGGTTGACGGGTGGGGCCGCCCGACTGGGGCGGTTGATGGCCTCGTGGCTTTGGCGCCCGATATTGCCATTTTGCCCGAAACGTGGCGCGGTGACGCTGGCCCTGATCTCTTCCAGGAGATCTGTACTCGCCTCGGGGCGAAAGGCGAATTCGTGCGGTTGGCTCGCGCTGAGCGTGCCCGTGCAGAGAGTGGCGGGCCCTTCTGGCAGCCCCTGTGGGCGCACCTCACGGGTGAGCGGGGCCTGTATTTCAGCGAGCACCGACCACTCAAACCCGCTCAATTCAGGGGTCGTAATTCTCGCCGCGCTCTCGAAGTAGGCGACTGGGGATTAGCGGTAATTTCCAAACTCCCCATTCTGCATAGTGAGGTCTTCGAATTAGGCCGATTGAAAAGGGAGAAAGTTAACCGAGCATTGATCATCGTTCAGCTCTCCGATCCGGCCAGCGGCCGAACTTTTTATATTGCGGCCCTTCATGGGGCGCACATTTCTCACGGGTCTTTTCGGCTCTATAAAAAGGTGCAGACGTACTTAGCCTCGATACCCACTAACGCGCCCGTTGTCTTCGGGGGGGATTTCAACGCCTGGCGACCATGGGTTCGGTTTTTCTTTCCCCGCTGGCGTCACCTAGCCAAATATCGCACTTGGCCCGCGCGCTTTCCCCACTCGCAGATAGACCACCTTTTGGGGTCGGGCGACTGGAAGGTGCAACACAGCGGATCGCTGAATTTAGGGAGCGACCACCGCGCGCTCTACTGCGACCTTTCGCTCTAGTCGCGGTAGTGCTCGGCCACCCGAGGCAGGAATCCAAGTAGTCCGAGTGCGGGCCAAAAGGTCAAAATACCGGCTACTCTCCACGCGTGCGCACTGGGCAGTACATCAACTAGGTAGCCGAATAGCTCCAACCCGATGGTTGCCCCCAACACGCCTGAGACCAAAATCCACCCGGCACAGGTGGCTCGATTATTTCGTGGAAAGATCTGGATTGCGAGCGTTGCTAAGACCGGGGACATCGCTCCACTCACCCCAATACCAATCAAGTACCCAAACATGAATTCGTACTTGCTCCCGCCGTACGCGAAGGTCGCCGAGGCCGCCACCAAAATAATCGCCCCCGCCAAAGTGCGTCGTAACCCAAAGCGCTTAGACAAACTATTGCCCGCCAAGAGTCCAACTAACCCAGTTACCGCGCACAGCAAAATAAGCAGGGACATTGACGCTGGAGCAATGTGCTGGACCCCTTCGCCGTACACGAAGGCGAAGCCATTGGCTGGCCCACCGATAGCCCCAACCGCGAAAGCCACTCCAGCCATCACGAGAACCGCTCCACGTAGTTGCGGTGGCACTCGGCCCAGTCTCGTGTCACTGGCACGTACCACAGTCACCCCCCGTAGAGCCCGCAAAACAAATGGCATCACGAGCAGTGGTAGCGCCGCCAGCGCAAAAAGCCAGCGAAACGAATTAGGTCCACGTACCGCGCCGTGCAGTACGGCCGCGAGGCCAGCGCCAACTCCACCCCCCGCAGTCAAAACCGCCATCATTCCCACTCGGTGTCCCCGGGAATGCTCGACCGTCAGTACTTGGGCCAAGGCCGAGGCTGAACCAAGCAGTGGTCGTGCGAGGGCAAAAATTAGGACGAAGGCCCAGTAACTAGGACTAAACGCCGCCAGTGCCGTAAGGACTAGCCCGGCGTAGAGCACGGTCGTGAGAACACGAGAACGAGTCCGACGGTCCCCTAGCGAGGTGAAAAACAAAGTCCCGAGCGAGGCCAAGCGGAGAATGGCCAAGCCCAAGGCGATTTGGCTACCACTTAATCCGATCAGCGTTTTCACGTGCAAAAGATTCTGGTGATCACCAAAATGTGTCGAGACGTCATTTAGAGACGCCACCGCCCCAAATTGGGCGAAACTCGAAACCAGGGCTACCCCAAAGAGGGCGGACCGTACCGCTCTCTCCTGGCCGGTTGCTTGTTCGTGTAACACCACCGTCCTAGGCTACGACAGTGACCAAGAAAATAGACAAAGACTCTCCCACCTGGCCCTACGAACTATTCGCCACCACCCTGCAGCAGGGGCTAGATGCCCAGCAGGCGCCCTACAACGAGTTTCTGGCCGGCCGACCAGGACTAGTGGGCGAAGAGCCCGCTGACCCCCAAAGTGACCAGGTCGAGAGAATGAACTCCTCCGAGGCCAACGTCAGTCGAATAAACACCCTCTTCACTCCAGAGCGAGTCACGGCCGCCTTTGGGCGGCCCGAGGTAGATGGCCAACCCGGAGTGCCCTCAAACGAGACCAAAATTATTGAACTCGCCGCAACACTGGTTTCAATCTATGACGGAATACTCGAATGGTCACGCCAGACTCTGGCCTGCCAAGTACCGCCTCCCTACAACGAGCTCTATCCCGCGGTGGCGAATTTCTCACGTGGACCGTTGCGTCAAATTCAAGAGTTCTCGACCCTGTTCGCTACCACCACTGAGAAAATCAAAAAAGATCTCTTGGCGGGAAGGACCCCGAGCACGCAGCTAACCCTGTCGTTAAACATCTCAATAGATGATGCCGATTTACAGCATTTCAATAGCACGATAGATAGACTGAAACCAACTAAGAAGCGCAGCTTCTTCCGCCGATAGGAGAATAATGGCCCGTAGTCTTCGTTCCCAGTTGTACCGCAGCGCTCGAATCTTGGGCGACCTCGAGGCCGCCTCGAAGGGACCCGGCGCGTACGCCAAGCGAGTCGTTCGAAAGAAAACCTACGGCCAGACCATGGGCCTGACTAATTCCCTCTTTCGCTTCCTCAAGAAGCGCTAACGTCGGCGAATCGCTCGGAACACGCTTGCTGCCAGCACGGCGAGGATAACGAGGGGTAGGGCGACCATCAGCACGCGAGCGTGCCCAGCCCTGAACAACGCGGTGAGTGCGAGGAGTGCCACTACCGACACGAAGAGCTCGGGGGTATCACCAACGAGAAAATTCCACCAGAACATTCCGAATGCTTTCACCACTCTCGTGATCACCTTCATTGCGCCCCTCCGATAGGACGATTCTTCGCAATCAAAATCAACATCCAGGTACCGACAAAGTAAGTTCCCGCCAACACCACCAGTGCGGCGTCAGCCCCCAGCCAGCGAATGCCTAGCCCCTCGCCACACCAGAAGGTGCCGTAGCTAACTAGGAGGACCCCCACGGTCATCTTCATCGCGTTCTCCGGAACGCTGCTCAGCTGCCTGGCCACCAACACCCCAACAATCGTCACGAGGAGTGTCGTGGCTACCGCCACCCATGAGGCGAGGGCTAGTTGATGAGCCGAGCTGCCAAGGGTCAAGACCGTAATGACAACCTCTAAGCCCTCGAGAAAGACCCCTTTGAAGGCGGTCACGAAAGCGAGCGAATCCCTTTGGGGCTTGCCCGCTTGAGACAGGGCGGCGACCGTTTCCGCAAATATTGCGTCCTCGTCATGTTTGGCTTTAAAACCGCTCGATCGCAAAATGGCTTTGCGTAGCCACTGCAGACCAAAAATTAGTAAGACCGATCCCACAATCAGTCGCAGATTATTAATCGGAATTCTTAGTAGTGCGGGCCCGAAACCGCCAACCAACGCCGTCAGGGCCAGCAGAGCCAGACCCACACCTTCGAAGGCCGAACGCCAACCTCTAGTGTGGCCAACCGCAACCACAATGGTGAGAGCTTCGACCATTTCCACCGCCGTAGCGAGAAAAACGGCTAGGACGAGAACCGAGCTGGAGGTGGTGATTGATCCAAGAATCATAGAACTGGGCTAACTGTACCAAGTCCCGACGTTACCCGTGGTTGAATCGGACTTCTCACGATCGAGCAGAGAATTAGTTACTTCCGACGGCGTACGAGGTCATTGAAAGGGACCCGAGGACGCAGCCATCGATGATTGTTTCGGTAGGTTTTCCCGAGCTGGCCGCGATTCCCGCAATATAGGCCAAGGGCAGGAAATGATCGGGCGTTGGCACCGCCAAGTGAAAGTCGTCACTCTGGGCTATCTCGCCGAGAGCCGCCGGTTCATCCAGCATAAACCGGCGCGCGTCATCATCAAAGCGCCAAGCCCAATCAAAACCCCCGTCCGGGTCACTCCAGTTCAGGGCCCCGAGATTGTGGACAACATTTCCACTCGCAAGAATCCACACCCCGTCGTCCATCAAAGGCGCCAGTTTTGAACCAAGCTCTAGGTGATACGCAAGCGGCTTACTGGCGTCAATGGCGAGCTGCACTACCGGAACGTCCGCGCGAGGAAAAGCGTGAGCCAAAACCGACCAGGTTCCATGGTCAATACCCCAGGTTTCTTCATCTAGTCCAACCCAAGTTGGCTGCACCAATTCAGCTACCTGCGTAGCCAACTCCGTTGAGCCTTCCACGGGGTAGTCAAAGTGACTGAGTTCTTGGGGAAAGCCATAAAAATCATGAATAATGCGTGGATGGGCCTGGGAGGTTACGGCCGTGGCGTTTATGTACCAGTGCGCCGAGATGGCCAATATCGCCCGCGGACGTTCCATACTCTGCGCGAATTCTGACCACCGCTGCGTGAAGCGGTTTGTTTCGAGAGCGTTCATGGGGCTGCCGTGGCCAATGAAAGTTGCGGGAATTGTCATACCACTCCTCGTCGTTACTCGGTCCAGCCTAGTTTTTTACCAACTAAGTACTGCACCTCGCTCAACTTTACGCCAGGAGGCTCACCACAACTTTGCGACTCGAGGCGCTGTGCGGCGCAGCCTGGTTCACTCCAGCGCCATAAGCGAAGATCTGCACTGCGCCGTAGCCCCGTGCCGCCAATAGATGGCGGAGGTACTGTTGCACCGCCCGAGCACGTGAAAAGCTCAGGCTAGCGTTCAGATTCGTCCCTCCCAAGATATCCGTGTACCCAACGCATACGTACGCGTGAACCGAGTGCTGAATGATCGAATTTGCAATCACTGAAACTTGTGATCGCAGTTTGGAAGTCAGAAGCGCTGAACCGCGAGCAAACTGGCTGACGGAGGGCCCGCTACCCAAAGAGGTTCGTCCAAAAGCCACCGAATCAATGGAGCCCGCGTTGCAACGTTCTCCGCCCGCTACCTGATTGAGCAACTGATCGGAAGCACCGCAGAGAGAAGTGCTCACTCCATTGTTGAGGAATGTGGCAGTGGCCGGAATTAGTTGAAAGGCAGGACTGAGAACTTTTGGCTTAAAAAAGTCAGGTAATTCGCCGGGGTTAGCCACTCTCGAAAGTTGCAGCGACACATGAACTCGGTCTCTCGTACTGGGGTGGACGCAACTAGTGGCCGGATCTTGAGTGACGTTGTATCCCCCACTGATAAACGTTGCCGACCCGAAATAAGTGCCATCGTGCACGTGGCATGCATCGCTGTTGGTCAAGGCGAGAATATTGCCGGCGAGCCAAAAAGATCCACGAGTGTAGAGGGCGTTGGCCACCACGCCAGTACTTACCACGGTTGAGCGCCACATTGCGGCCCTCCCCAACGAGCCGTTGAAGATCTCCCCACCAAGGTCTTGCGCACTAACACCGTTCAGTTGGCCGTCGTCTTCGAAGGTGGAATAGGAAATATTGAGAACTCCGTTGCCCCCGTAGGTGCCATTCGAAATGGCTCCACCCTCATGTCCGCCGTGAGCCCCCGACCCTGAAGCAACGTTGCCGGCAAATCCGCTACGCGTAATAGTCGCTTGAGCCAATGTGGCGTAATTGTCTCCATTAGCAATAGCTCCACCAAAGTCACCGCTGTTGTTACCGGCGAAAATTGAGGAATCCACTTTCAAAGTAGAGATTGAACCGGTACCGTCGCCGGCACTAATCGCACCACCGGTTCCGCGTTGTGACGTGTTGTTCGTCAACAACGAATTGCTGACGTCGAGAGTTGCTAGCCCCCCATTCGCCGAAGTAATTGCCCCTCCACAGTCATTCGCCACATTTGACGTGAACTCCGTGGAGGCGATAGTTACTACGGCCGAGCCCGGGGCGTAAGGGTGCTCTCCGTCAGCCGCGTCAATTGCGCCGCCATTGCCTCTTATAGTCGAGTTGGTTGTGAAATGTGAACCCACAATAGAGAGAGATCCACGGCCAGTAAAGTCTCCAATGTCAATGGCTCCACCATTCACTCCCGCCACGTTGTTAGTGAAAGTGGAGTTGACAATTGCCAGACTTGCCGAGCCGTAATGATCGGCCGCGTCAATGGCGCCGCCATTTCTACTAGCGGCATTATTGATGAACGTAGTATTTATTACCGTGAGGTTGCCTCCATCGGAGTAGTCACCGATGCTGATGGCCCCGCCGTTGACTGCGTTGCCATTCCTAAATTCAACACCCGTAATCGTCACGTTGTCTTGGTTTGGAATAGTCAAGATTGAAGTGGACATCCCCGACCCATCGAAGACCGCCCTCGAAGCCCCACTGCCGTCAGAGACCAAGTTCAAATTAACTCCTGTACTGTCCAGCAGATAACCCGCGGAGTAGGAATACGGCACGCTCGAGTCAGTCTCGGCGAGGTGAACGGTTACGGTGTCGTACGAGTTGATGAGCCCCAAAGCCGTTTCTAGCGAACAGTGATCCGCAAGAGTGGTGCAAGTCGCACCAGATCCGGTTGGGAATGCGTAGAACACCTCAAACTGGCTCGCGCCGCTAGTCGAGGCCGAGACCAGTGACACGCTGGCCACAAGTACGAACGCGGAAAAAAGAGAACTCATACGGGACATGGCAACCTTGCTTTTGAAGATTATTAACGGTATCACGAGTTCCCTGCTCTCGACGCACCAGGGACTTCAACAGCATGGTTGAGTGAGTCCGACGACAATTGATCGGGCCACTGGGAATGTAACACCAACGCTGTACTCTGAGAACTTCTAACCCGCCATCATTAGAAAAGGAGCCCGTGGACCTAGGCGCTAACCAAATTAGAAAATGGCATCGCCGCCTCTGCGAGGTCACTCCGTGGCTAACCATTTCTGGGGATCTTCACCCCGACCGCGAACTAGCCGCTCTCCAGTTAAATGAATGGGTCGAGTGCGGAATCACCGACATCGTCGATGTGCGAGGTGAATGGTCCGACGAAGATTTTGTGTCAGCGTATGCTCCAGGAATTCGTTATCACCATCTCGGCACTCACGACGACGGTGGCTCGCAGGATGAAAGTTGGTTCGAAGTCGGATTAGAGATACTGCGAAACGCTACCTCTCACCCAGGGGCTCGACTAATTGTGCATTGCCATATGGGAATAAATCGTGGTCCCTCTATGGCCTTCGCGATGATGCTGGCTCAGGGATGGGAGCCAGTTCAAGCATTGGATGAGATTCGTACGGCGCGTCCAATTGCCGGAATCATTTACGCCGAAGATGCTCTCAAATATGTTCGCCAGATCACGGGAAACAATCAGCACGAAGTGGAGCTGCTAAGCGTCCAGCAGTGGTTCGACCAAAACTACATTGACGTGACGACAATAATTCGCCACATTCGAGCTTCAGAATAGTCAGAGCACATAGCCTGCACCAAGAAAATGAAAACACCCGCCGCCCGGATGGGCGGCGGGTGTTTTCTGTAGAGCTAACCGCGAACGATTACTTCACGGTTTAATGCGTAGAGGGGGTTCTTCGTCGAAGCACCCTCACCAGTAATTTTCACCTGAATGCTGGGGTAGCCAGCTGCTACCAAGATCGCCTTCAAATAGTTCGCAACAGTGGTAGCGCGCTTAGCACTTAACTTCTTGTTGTACGCTGCCGAGCCCAACGCCGAAGCGTAACCAGTAACAGTCACAACTTTCAGGTGCTTTGAAATAATTTCTAGTGCAGTCGTAGTCAAAGTTGAGACCGACTGTGCTGTGAGCGACGACAACATGTCTCCGAAGAAGACCTGTGAGAAGAGAGCACCCCTGGGAACCGCTGGGGTTCCGAAGGTGATGGTCTGATGGACGGTTGTTCCGTTTCGAGTAAAGGTAACCATGCACGTACCCGCACTTGTGGCGGAGATGATGTTCCCCGTCATCTTGCATCCACGCGCCGTCCCATTGGTGACGGTGTAATGAGCACCCGCGTTAGTACCAACCGACGGCGACAGAACCAATGCAACACCTACCATGCCGCTCGTTGGTCCTACAGTCAAGGAAACTGTAGGCACGGCGCGCGCCCACTGGGCGTACAGCATTTCTGCACTGGACACCGCGAACTGCACGCCCACGGCGTAGAAAGTACCGTCGTTACAGGTAGTGAAGGAGGTGCTGGTGGTGCACCAACCGGTGAATACGTATCCGGTGCGGGTCAGCACAGGCGAACCAAAGTTTCCGAGAACGTGCACCAGGGTCGCCATTATGTAGGTGTTCACATCGACCGGCACGGAACCGGTGGCTCCGTTGGCAAAGTAGGTCACGTTGATCACTTCGACCGTGAAGCTCTGCGTCAACTGAGTGGCCGCCGAATAGTCGGCGTTCCCTGCGTCGTCATAGGTAACGGTGCAGGTGCCGAGGGCTAGGAAGTAAATCACGCCATCGCCCACTGTGCAGACCGAAAGGGTTGAAGTCGTCTGGAAGGGCGTATTACTACTGGTTGAAACCGCACTTGAGTTGTATGAGCCACCCATGTAAGCGTGCAAAGGCGCGGCCGTACCGAAACTAATTACTGCCACTGCTTGGTTTACGGTGATTGACTGAGTCTGGGTAGTCGCAACGTCATAGGTCCCGTTACCTGGCTCATCGAAGGTTACGACACAGGCTCCAACGTGGTTGAAGGTCACTACTCCGGCAGTCACCGAGCAAATGTTCGGAGTCGACGTTGAAACAAAGACGGTGAGACCAGAGGTTGCGGTGGCAACTGGTGTGTAGGTATCACCAACCACGGGAGCGCTTGGTGCGGTCGAGGTAACGGTGATGTTGTTTACCAACTTCGGAACGGTGATGTTCACGGTCAGAGTATCGGCAATTGAATAATTCGCGTTACCGGCGTCGTCAAAGGTCAACGTGCAGGTACCGGGGTGCAAGAACGTGACAACACCGCTTGAAACCGTGCAGACGCCCGTAGTGGTGCTCACCAATACAACGGTGTCATCTGAGGTCGAAGTTGCAGCTGGCGTGTAGGTCGAGTTCAATACAGGAGCGTTCGGGGCACTAGTTCCCAATGAGATCACTGCCTGAACCTTTTCAACGCTGAAGGTCTGTACGACATTCGTTGCACGGTTGTAGTTTGAGTTACCTTCATCCACGTAGGTGAGAGTACAAGTTCCTACACCGACGAATGAAACAACGCCACCCGAAACTGTGCAGATCGAAAGCGTGCTTGAGGTAATCGTCACGCTGTCGTTCGAGTTTGACGTTGCGTTCGGCGTGTAGCTGCCGTAGTTGTACACGTGGCTAGGCAGTGCATTGTTCACGGTGATGACCGCGGTGCCCTTGGCAACGGTGATGCTCAGCGTTTGTTGCGTCGCGGCTGCGTAGTCAGTGTTGCCTGCGTCGTCGTAGGTGAGAGTACAAACTCCAACTCCGATGTAGCTAACTACCCCTGCGCTTACAGTGCACACGAGGGGGGTGGTGCTCGCGACAACAACAGTATTGCCCGATGTTGAGGTTGATCCCGAGGTCAAGGAGCCACCGGTAACTGCGCCCGACTGTGAGGCATCAGGAGTGATGACCGCAGTGGCTTGGGTAACGGTGATGTCTTCGGTTACCTGGACGGCCGCCGAATAATTAACGTTACCGGCGTCATTGTAGGTAACCGTACAAGTACCAACGTGGTTGAAATGCACTACCCCGCCGGAGATTGAACAGATGCTCGGAGTCGAAACACCGTAGGTGACGTTCAAGCTTGAAGTTGAGGTGCCCGCAGGCGTGTACGCGTTCGTGCCAACGGCTGGCGACGATGGCTTAGTTGAAGTCACCGTAATTACAGCCGCCGGTGGAGTGACGGTCAAAGTCAAAGTTTGTGTGGCGCTGTTGAAATAGCCGTCGGTGTTGGTGGCGGCAATTCCAATGACACACGTACCAGAAGCCGTGGCCGCTAGGCCTGAACCGTCTGAGTTGATGGTACAACCCGTGGCTCCAGCCGAGTTAACGCTGAACGCGAAGGTGTCCGCCGATCCGCTGGTGTAGGTCGAACCCGGATATTTGCGCACGACAGTATCGCCGTCAGTTGGGGTGGTGGCTAGGTAGGTCGAACCGCGGGCAAAGGAGTCCGTGTAACCGCCAGCAGCCGAACCGGCCCAGTTGCTTGATGAGTTGGTATTGGCCAAGGCGATGGTCTGAGGCTGCTTAACGTAGTAACTCAAGTTGCCTGAGGTGGCTGAGAACCAGGTGGCGCTACCGTCAACGTAGGCCGAGTAGACATCGGCTCCATTGGGAAGACTGACGGTGATCGTACAGGATCCACCACTCAAAGTACAGGTGTAGTTGCGCTGAGGGTTACTGGTTGAAAGGTTCGGAATAATCGCTGAATTCAGCATCAGCGTTACAAGCGTGCCGTTATCACCGACGACATCCGCGCCTTTG
>Ga0136642_1000944_pt1 | contig 13443 bp, 41 predicted proteins | sample LowCatLa1302831Y_FD_115313 | JGI IMG/M metagenome (GOLD analysis project Ga0136642, IMG submission 115313) | Freshwater microbial communities from Lower Cathedral Lake, Yosemite National Park, California, USA - 13028-31Y | ecosystem: Environmental > Aquatic > Freshwater > Lake ... | reverse complement strand
CATAATCTTTCTCCGTGTGTTTCGTTTCGACAAAAGAATTATCTCATAAGATGATTTAATCGTCAACTGTTGTATCTACGCAACATATCGTGGTTGACAATTAAATCAGATTGAGTTAGTCTGTATACGGCGCATCAGGAGGCCGTGAAGTAGGGCTATCTCCTGGTTGTCTACATAGAAGTCAGCCAGGGGGTCATAGTATTGGCCTTCTTTAGGGTCATAATACAGGACGCGGCCATTCACCAAGGTAAACGGGCCTTCCAGGCCCTTACGTGGTCCGAACTTCTTGTCAGGATACATTGCCTTCCTCCAGGGTTATACCGATAATGCTTTTTCTACTGCCTCGGCAAACTCATATGAACTTAGGTCACCTGACTTCCAAAGTTCTAATAACTGTTTAATTACTCGAATCTTGCCTCGTTCCAACATAACTATCTCCTCGTGTACTTAACTGTGGCATAGTGGCTATGGGGTTCTACCACAACGCCTGGCAATCCGCCCTCGTTAATCAGGCGGTTCCAGTCTCTGCGTTCACTATAGCCACCCCAGATATAGCCTGCTATAAATGCCACCGTATTCAAAGCGGTGACACCTAAGACTACAATTAGTGTAATGTCATCCATTACAGACCTGCCGGATCAATTGCAACATCAGCCAATACAATAGCTACCTGGTACGATTTGCGAGCACCAAAGAACTTAGCGGCTTGCTCTTGGGCATCATATGATGACGCGGCTATCACTACACATGACTTGCCCTTGTAGAACGCTTTATATGTACGCATATCACTTGCTCCCGTGTGTTAATGTATAAACATTATAGTGCATGATGATTTAATTGTCAAGCGTGAACCTACCGCGTGAAATGTAGGTGCGAGATATCAAAATCCCAATCTAGGTTTAAGATTATAGGTTGAGATTTTAGGTCCGAGATTCTAGCGTGAGATTCTAGGAGTTGATGGTGCCATGGGGGCTATGATCTTCAAGGCCACTATTCCAATAGTCGTTCAATGCTTCTGACATACCAGCATCTGGGGTGCTTTGATGTACCCAGACAACATCACAGTCACCATAGGCATTAAGGCATTGTTCCTCGGCATGGTCGGAGTCTTCGGCATAACACTGGAAGCCAAATGGCGCGTCCAGTGGTGTCATAACGCTTTCAATTCGATACAATACTACGTAATTCTTTAGCATGATGATATCCTATTAAACAAAAGTATAAAAACGAACCCATTGCCCATTGTCAGGCAATGCCATTGTTTCTGACTCAGACAATGAGTATACATCAAAGTTATCATCGTCATTATCAATCCATCCCTCGGTATCTGACCAAAGCTGGGAAGGATCATTGATATTCTGGATCACAAATTTATTCATGATGGTGCCTTATAGGTAAAATGGTTCGTAACGGTCAAACGCGCCGATAGCTTCATGGACGCACTCACGGACCGATGTATCTGTAGCATCACCACGATTTGGTAACGTGGCCAAACGCACAAGCATGGGGTATGTTTCTGCCCAGGTGAGTTTAAGAGTCCTTGCCACTTGGACGATATTGTGAACATCTTCGTCGCCTGCTTCGGTGTACATCAAGTAACTAGGTGTGGTTAGCGTAGTCATATTAACTCCGTGTTGTTTGCTTAGAACTACAGTGTACAGCTGCCTGATTTAATTGTCAACAGGCTCAATGGAGAGTAAATTTAAATCTTCTCCGTCAACAATATCCTCATTGCCAAAGCTTAACTCACCATTCTCAAAATCATCTCTGATAGCCTGAGCCGACTCTGCTTCAACTTCAATCATGTAGTATACTGTTTCATGCGCCATTACTGAAAACTTAGGCATAATACTCTCCGTAAAGAAGGGGCTTTCGCCCCGTGTTGATTAGAATTCGTACATCTTTACCGAAGGATCAAGTGCCCGTAATTCCTTAGCGGCACCTGATAACTCTCGGTACCGACGCTGGATTTCGGTGCGGCTGAGTTCACCGTCGCAAGCCAAGTTCTCGGGCGAGAGGGCACCATCTAACATACTGGCGATACGCTGCCTATCCTGTGCGTTCTGGATGCTAAGCTGTGGTTGCTTAAACAAACTGGCAAAGGAATTCTTGTGGTCTACAAATTTGGTAAGATAAGACATTTAGTTCTCCGTGTGTTGTTTGCTTCAAGAACTACATTGTAACCGAGCCTGATTTAATTGTCAACCTCGTCCAAATGGCAATAGTCAGCCACACCAGAATCGTACCCAAGACGATAGAGGCGTTGTTCTTCATCAGACCACTCTTCCCACAGTTCGTGTTCCCAGGTGCCCACTGCACGTCCCTGGTGGTACCCTACAGCGAATATATACATATTATCATATTGATCAACATTTACAGTCATGACATCTCCAGTAATTCAGCGAAAATACGTTTATTGTCCAGCACAGCAAAGGTTGCTTTGTGTACCGGTGCTAGTGTTGACTTCTCTACAAAGGTACTGTACAAGTACGGATTGTATGTAACAGGAGTCAAGTGATCCCACTCGTCGATACCATCTACCCAGGCTGTCCAGATGCCTCGGACGCCCGCGTGTACATTCTTCTGTTGTTCACGAAGCACACGCTGTCTACCTGCCTCTGATACTACAAACTCTGGCTCATCAATCAGAATACGATTAACATGAGCCACTACCAGGCCTCGCTTAGCACCCTCTAACGCTCTAACACTAAACACCTTCTTGCGTAGGTTGAAGTAGACAAAAACTCGCATAGGTTTCTTCAGCTCAAAGTTTCTCATGCCGTTCTCCGTGTTGTTTGCTTCAAGAACTACATTGTACAGTCGGATAATTTAATTGTCAAGCTCGGCAAATACTTCTTCCTCTAGTTCAGGGTGGGCAGCAACTGCCTGGTCCTGCAACTCGTCGATCAATGCCAACAGGCCCTCGGCCTCAGTAGAGGCATCCTCATGCTGCAACAACCATTCTTTCTGCTGGCGCAATAATTCCCAGTCCAGTCGCAAGTTAAAGTCCATAGTCTTTCTCCAAGGTTTGTTTCAGTAGGGCTATTGTAGCCCTGCCTGATTTAATTGTCAACTGCAAATCGGTCACATGATCCACTCCATGGAAGGCAGTACCGCCGGCAGGATTCTCTCCTGCCTTTATGTTATACTAGAAGGTATCACCTTCGCAACAAAGGATATGAAACAAATCATCCTGGCTTTTGCCGGTGATTCGTGATAATTCCCTAAGCGTAATATTACTTGAGTCGTAGAAGTCCCGAATCTCTTGATTAGACATATCAAGCCTTTGCGTAGTTGTTTAACATGGACTGGTATTCCCAGTATCTAGACTGCTTACGAGCATTGCCTTGCCATGCCACCACAACGGTGCCGCTTGGCTTAACACCCCAGAACCTGCCGCGCCACAAGGGACGATCTTGGTCTGTGAAGACCCATTGGCCCGGCTGAAGTTTACGCATCTCGGCTTCTGTCATATTACCAATGTTAACAACTTTGCTGTATTTCATGGCTTGCTCCGTTTCGTTTCAGTAAAAGAATTATAGTCTAGCTTGATTTAATTGTCAACTGCCAGGATATAATACAGCATGAGTGGCGTCACAGCGAACAGTCTTGGATGGACGCATACTGGCGGAATACTTGTTGAACGGTGGCCAATCGGCATGACGAGCCAGGTTGTTTGCAATGCGCGGACCACGATAGAATACCTGGAGACGATTCTTCTTCAGGAGGGGGCGAATGAAGGGCTCCAATGCCACGTAGATAGGCATAGGAATATATCCCGTCAATGCCCGGTTGATACGAGTCTTTGGATACATGGCTTGGACTTGCTTTAATGTAAGCATTACTTTCTCCGTTGTGTGTTTCGTTTCAGTAACTACATTGTAAACCTGGTTGATTTAATTGTCAACCAGGTTTGCCTTCATTTAGTCGTAAGACAATTCCATTGCAATCTGATCTTTCAGACTAGTGTAAGCATAACCATCACGACTAACTAGCCACACGCTATCTTTGGTCATAATGTATTCATACTCTTGACATTTATGGTTAGCTGTGTAATCGTGAAAGTCAGTAAACAAGCGTGCAGTACAGCCCGATTCTCCACGGTCACGACCGTAGAACGTAGTGCCATCATGGCCCATGGCATTAAAGTCATGCTTAGTGCCAATCGTGGTGCCTAGTGAACTAATATCACCATGCGAGATCAATTCATGGACCTGATCATGATTTGTATAATGATCAAGTAGAGTCTTGCCAACACCTGACAGATAGCCATCCCAATGACAATAAACTTGGAATACTAGGCCGTCGGCATTTTCAATTGCGATAGTTGAACGAGTTCCCATTTACTTCTCCGTGTTGTTTGCTTCAGTAAGGTAATTATAAGCTTGGTTGATTTAATTGTCAACCAAGCTTACTGTACTAAACTGCCGTTAACATATTGGCAGGAACTTTCCAGCCACCTTCAATGGTACGCACGGTAACATACTTGACCGCGATCTTCTCAACAACCCCGGTGATATCCTTGCCGGTACGTGAGGAGGTAAAGGTTACATTGTCACCAATGCTAAGCCCACGTTTTACTTCATGGACCAATTCACTTTTGGCAAACTTAATCGCCTCTTGTAAGGTATTCAACTCGTCATTGGTAAACGATCCAAACTTAATGGCATGCTTGATTTCTTGCAGTTTCATAATTTCTCCGTAAGTTTTGTTTCAAGAACTACATTGTAAACGATGATGATTTAATTGTCAACTACCACTTACCGCCGGTACTGTTTACATCAATAAAGGTTTCGTCCTCGTCTTCGTCCTCGTCCTCGTCATCATCCGACACTTCTACTTCCTCTACCCCACATTCACCATCACAGTCCTCACAAAAGGTCTGGTCGAAAATGCGTACATCTTCTGGGTCATTGAGACCTACCCAGGCATCGCATAATACATTATTGCCACGACAAGTAGTACATTGAAATTCGGTCATAGTCATAACTATCTCCGTGTGGTTTGTTTCAGTAGGGCTATTATAGCCCTGTCTGATTTAATTGTCAAACTTGTAGCGTGGTAAATCACCAGCAATTTCAGCACAGGCCGCCAGTTCATATTGCTCAATCAGATTACTAGTCGGACTGGAACTCTGAGCAGGGTACCGGCTTTTGTGCATAATATTACCCATTAAATGATCTTGGATATTCTTGATAGTAGTATCGCCATCCTCTAGCGCATTGATTAGCTGCTTGAGTATACGCAACTTGGCCGCAGCGGCAAACACTCCGCATCCCCATGACAGGGCATACGCCGGGTCCTTGGCTAGTTCCACTTTAAACTTTTCAATCACCGCAGTTTCACTTTCAGCTTGCCGTTGGAAACGCTCTAACAATGTATTCATGTGGTTCTCCGTGTTGTTTGTTTCAGTAGGGCTATTGTAGCCCTACCTCATTTAATTGTCAAGCAACCTGATTAATACGGATAACGAAACCTGAATAGTCTTTCTTGGCAGGACCTTTAGCAGTCAAACCAATAGTGCCTACAACCGGGTCTAGGAAGCGTAGGTCGTCATTCTCCGCTGAGTAAACACCAGTAGGAATGGTATCATACACAGTGGCCACGTTCATGCCCTGGCGGCGCGCCTCGACACAATCAGCCTCGTTATTCTCTGCACGGCTAAATGTCAAGTGGTAATTAGGAATATGCTTGGTCTTTCGTCCGAGCACCTTGGTGTAATCGTAGAATTGGATGTAATTAAACACCTCAAATAACGTCTTGCCAAAGCCAGGAACAATATACTTTTCCCATGACAAGTCGGACGTACCGTTCAAACGGATAACCGGTGTAAGGTTATGCTTTCTTGCCTTGGTATAGGCACGGGTAATGTCGTCAGCCAGGTCCAGCATAAATGCATCACGGTTTTCAAAAAAGTACTTGGTGCGACGGATACGGGCCTGCTGTACCATGTTGGTAGTCTCACCTTTCTTGAACATGCCACCATGACCGGCCTTGTTTAGGCAGCCACTGGTACAACCGGCAGTACGTTTAGGGCAGACTTCATAGCCAGATTCATCAGCTGGCGCTAGGTGCAAGATGAAACTAAGATAACCACGTGCGGTACCCTTTTGAATCTTGGGGTTTGCAGTAGATAGTAATTTAGGCATTTCTTTCTCCGTGTTTCGTTTCAGTAAAAGAATTATCGCATACCACTAATTAATTGTCAAGTACCATATTGAAATACACTTGCCTGCGGACGGAGCGACTTACGCCAAGTATACTTCAATATGATAATTGCTTATCATATTATAACCTACCTTTAATTAATTGTCAACCGTTAATAATCCTGCACTTCCTGGCACTGCTCTTTGGTAAATACCCAATACTCCTTGAGTAACCGCTTAGCACGATTAACCGACTCACCAGCAACCATCAAATAACGCTGGTAATCCGCTTCCTCAAAACACTCTACTACCCAATGACCACCAGCTTCGTAATTCCGCATGGCGTAATCTTTTAATTGTTCAACGGATGTCATAACTTTCCTTTGTTGAATACAGTAGGAGTATTATACTCCCACCGTATTTAATTGTCAATACTAAACTGTCTGCCAGTACACGGTAAAACGATTAGCGTTTTCCTTGAGACAATCTGACCGCTTTGCTGCCGCACTACGGGTATCATTCGGTGCTGTGGCGCGTGGACCACGATAACGAATGGTATAACGAACGCCCTGCTTTTTAAGACGTGCCCGGGTTTGCTCCAACAGAGACATAGGGATATTCTTAAGTAAAGACACCTGAGTTGGTGGTACTGAAAAAACATTGTCGTTCAAGATCATAAAATTCCTTTTGTTTGTATTAAAAATATGAAAAATTACACAGCAACTGAATTATACAACTGGCTGATTTAATTGTCAACCACTTGTTTACCGCCTCACTACAGAAACTGAATTGTACAAGTGGTTGATTTAATTGTCAACCACTTGTTGATATCATTACAACGCTGCCATTCCCTGTTCTAACCTGGCAACTACCGTGGCCAGTACCACCTCACGCTTGGTGCTTCGTTTAAGACCAAGCAGCTCTTTAGCTACTACCGTTGCGGAACGACCCTTACGAGTCATTCCAAGGGCCTCCAGTCTAATCATTGCCTTCAACTGAGCTAACTGGAACAACTGAATTTCTGCCGGTGTGGTTAACATCACGTGGTTCTCCTGGTTGTTTGTTTCGACAAAAGAATTATCTCATACAGTGATTTAATTGTCAACAGATATACCACTTGACGATTAAATGTGGATGCTTTACAATGTAGTTATGTATTCGAAGGGGCAAATCCCGGGATGGACGTGGTGGGCACCTGCCATTTTTGGAGTAGCAGGAAAACAACACTTGACAATTAAATCACTATCTGCTAGGGTTTAAAACGGCCCAGGCCACCACTTGACAATTAATTCACAATAGAGTATAATAGAAGTATCTATGCCTCCGTATCCTCATTCCGCCCTCCTCCTGGGCCTTCATCCAGGTTGTATTTCCACAACACAGGACACCGGACACTTGACCATTATAGGCGGCCATAGTATAATGTTAATGTTAATACAATCCAACAAGGACATATATGATTGCCCTGCATGCACAACGAGTACAAACTCAGACAATGATCCGCCAGGCACTAGCCCCAGGCCAAGATCCACAAGATCAATTCAACCTGGCCAATGACGTTATCGGATACCTCCTAGATAACTTTCCACATCCGGAACTAACCACAGAGAACGTTAGACTTACCCACTATGTGCTATCAGCAGATACCACTCAATGCGATACAGATAACTACTCAGACCTACCTGATGTAATCTACCCTATAGCCGTCATGCGTTACCTGGCCACCCGCCTGAACGAACAGCTCCGCTTCCGTGGCCAGGAATACCCACACATGGAGGCATACATCATACGCTATAACATCATTAATGTCAGCATCTGTAGATACAACCTACGTACCATCAAGACATCCATAGAGATCAAGGAAGATGAACATATCAAATCCGCACGTAAGCGTGGATTAACAGCAGCCGAATGGTTACACGAGTGGACGAAACTCGAGGCCGAGATCCTAGCCGCGAAATCCACATCCGAGAATTCAAAATCTCAACCTCAAAACGAAATCCTATAATCTCAACCTGAATCCGAAATTCTAGGATTTCAACCTCAAACCGAAATATAAATATTTCATCCTATAATCGAAATCCTAGAATCTCATCCTATAACCGAAATATCAAAACCTCATCCTATAATCGAAAATAACTAAATAAAGATATACCAGGAGTTTTATTATGTCAGTTACAATTATCACAGTATCAACCAAACCACAAGGCGTAGTATGGTGGCCTAATGTTAGTCCAGAAAATCGCGCACAACTAGATGCAGAACTAGCATGGAACGCTACCCAGCCCGGATATGTCAGTGTGACCATTGAAAATCCAAGCGAAAATGTCAGCCATATGGTAGCTACATTCGATACAATAGAGAACTACAGAGCATGGCAAGCACTTAGATTAGCCACTCCACTAGCAGATACACGCAATGCATATCATACAGCAAACGGCATAGTCATCACCCACATATACCAATAACGCTGCTACTACAATATCTCAGCCTGTACCACAGTTTAAATGCTGTTTTACAGGCTTTTCCTATAATAAAGTCATTCCTGTGGAGTGAAAGGTTAGACTTTTTAACCATCCTATCAGAATCACATCCGGATGCAATAGGACAGAGCCACCCTAATAAAGTCATTCCTGTGGGGTAGAAAGTTAGGTGTGTAAAAACAACAGTGTTGTACGCCCACAACAGTTGTAAAAACACAACATTGACAGTTAAATCACAGTGGATTACAATAAGTCTAAACCATGGAGTAGAAACTTCACCATAGTCCACCATCTCCACCTTAGCCTATCAGTAACCATTCTGGTTGCCAGCAAAGCGATAACCTATCGGTTGTTACTACGGTAGCGTGGTGAAGTCTGGTGGATCGTGGTGGAGTCTGGTGGGACACGCACAGGAGGCTGTTTTCGCTCGTTTTTTCTCTTACTACTCTAACAGTTAATTCAAGGTGAATTAGTGTCATAAAGTGTCTAATTGTGTAGAAAAGTGTCTTTATTGACAATTAAATTATTCCATACTAAAATACTACTATAACTTAAATCTTTTACAGGGATATTCCTATGTCTTTCAAACGTATTCGTTCGTTCACATCATGGCTAGCAAATAAATGGTGTTTGAATTTATTTCATTTTCCCCTGAAATTTCATAACGAGTCGGTAAATTCTGGTTCGGGAAATGTATTTTTACACATGATGTCAACCGGTGTTATTGTTATTGCAGCTGCTTCTTTTATGGGTAAGGATGCAGCTGGAAACTATCTGGGTGGTTTACCATGGGATATTCTGTTCTTCAGTAATATTCTGCATTTCGTATATTGTATTATTCTTAATCAGTATTACCGGTATATCTCCGAGTTAAATGGCACTCTAGACAGATTAAAGGATCGTCATGATTGAAGCTTATTATGTTATTAAGTGTCTTATGCATGATGCGGATAACTGGAATAATGCAAATGCACCCATGATTTATCACTATTATGCCTATGAAAAAGATACTTATATTTCGTGGAGTCCATTTGCAGAGGATGCTAGGAAATTTAAGAATATATCCGAGATTCGTAGATTTATCACTCGTGGATTAAAGTGTGATTATAATAATCTTGATATTAATTCCTGGGTATTTGAGCGTATTTTCACTGTTCCTCATAGTGATATTATTACTAGTTCACATACTATGGCTTTGCTTAGGAGTGTAAAATGATACGCATGGAGCTTGTTGATTGGAGGATTTTACCAGATAAGGTTTGGACCGATGTACGTCCTGCATGGATGAATTTTTATAAAAGTGTGACTGATTATCCGTATGGTGCTCATTACACTGATAGAGATATCGCAGAACAATTAATTGTTAAATGTCTAGAATATGGAGCTGTCTGGGATGGAAAGTCTGACTCCATTACTTTTTATGGTGAAAGTGATATGACTTTATTTTTATTGATGTTTTCGTAGAATGAATAAAGAAATATTGAATTTTGATGACTATCCCTATATTCTTCATGCGAAGAATAGTCTGGATGAATATACTCAGGTATTCAATAATTTTTTTAATTTTGTTTTTTCACCAAAAGACCCAGAATGGGGTCGGAACGCAGAGATTATATTGCGCACACGATATAACAGTGCTATTCTAAATAATATATTTTATTTTAAAACTCAGGCGGATAGAACTTTATTTTTATTGAGGTTTGGTTAATATGGAATATTCTTATTCATTATCCATAGCACATTCATTTACTATCGACGAACACGGGAAATACACTAGGTTTTCCACTGCGTGGCATAATTTTGTGAGTTATGTTAGGAGTAAACGTGGTAATTATCGTGAAGATGCCGATGCTGAATTACTAGAGTGGAATGCTTGTCTTGATTTGTCTAATTATGAGTGCATTGTTTGTTTTAAATCTGAAAGCGATAGGACATTCTTTTTATTAAGGTTTAGTTAACATGTATAAATTACCCATTTTTATTGATGCTACTGATGCTACAAAGATTTTTAAGAATCGTCAACCTTATATGAAAAATTTCAGTACACATCTTGATAATCGTGACGGTATCAAGAGGATGACTTCGGATGACGCACAGCAACATTTCAAGCATGTGCTTTTTCATGAATATAATTGTACATATGATTATCAGTCATTTAATAGGGATATAAACAATTTACAATTTAACTCTGAGGCTGATGCAGTATTCTTTTTATTAAGGTTTAGTTAATTATGGAATATATATTACCAATTTATGATGAAACCCATGAGAAGAAATCATATGTTAAAAACTTTATTAAACGACACCGTGACCGTATGGGTAACGGAATGTATTCTCATGGATCATATGTTCGTGCGGCATTAAAAAAGAAATATAATGCTACATATCCCGATGTACATGCTAAGGATTTTGACTATAAACGTGAAAATTTGAATTTAATGTTTGAGTCTGAACATGATAGAATAATGTTTTTATTAAAATTTGTTTAATATGACATTTATCACTACAATTCATTATGAAATGATTAATAATAAGTTATCCTTAGACTATCCGTATCCTATACATCATAACAGTGAGCCATCTTATTATTCACTTTGGCATAATTTTCTTCGCATTATGAAGTATGATAATAGAATTGATTGGGCACAGAAAGTTGACGATATTCTAGATACCGAATATAATGCTGTTAGGACTATCTGTGGACTTAGATTTAAGTCTGATCTAGATAGATTAATGTTTGTATTGAGGTTTTCGTAATGACAGAAGATGTACTTGAACAGGAATATCCCTATACAGTAATAGGTTATGAATTTACTGAAAAAGACTATCATCGTTATGCTACATACCAAAACTTACTTAATAGTTTGCCCAATAATGTAGCATGGTATGGATCAGGATCCCTGATGGATCATATACTTAAAAGAAAATATAATGCCGTAATATTGGATGGGTGGTTTAGATTTAAGACTGAAAGTGATAGAACATTCTTTTTATTGAAGTTTAGTTAAAATGGCAATATTATTAGATATACGGAAACCACATAGAAATAGCGATGGTGTGTTGGTATTTAATGAATGGTGGATTAATTTTAATGATACTTTACCCCGTGAATTTCCAGAACGAGAGCAGGCCATGAAGCGGGCTGGTATTGATATACGCCCTATTCTTGACAGTTATGTGCATAAAAATAGTAATTCTACATTTAAATTGAGGTTTGAGAATGACAGAGACGCAACCCTATTTTTACTTAGGTGGTCGTAATAATGATCAAGTGTTGGTTATAATGACTAATGTTATACCCCAGGCCAAACGCTCTTCGTTAGTATTAAAAACATATGAATTAATATATCCTTATGAACTTGATGTAGATGCTGACGATCCGATGAATTATGACAAGAATCAAGTTTGGTGTAACCTTATGCTTACTGCTCCTAGGGTAGAACTTGAAAGCGGAGTCTGTACTTACAAGATAGATCCAATATTACGACAATATTCCGCTGTATACTTTGGCAGTCATATTAAATTTAAGCGTGAAGAGGATATGACCCTATTTTTATTGAGGTTTAGTTAAAATGACATATAAAATTTCCGTATTTAAAGATAGACAAGGCCGTGATGGTTGGAATGAAAGATATATGCCATGGTGGATTAACTTTCTTGAAGCATATAATCTAGTACAGCTTGGAGATGACCGTATTAATGACTCACTGGCAGAATGGAACTGTAGTAACATTGCGGGATCTGATTATATTGAATTTATATCTGAAGTTGATTCTACTTTATTTTTGCTGAGATTTTCGTAATGAAAGTTAATGTATCCCATGAAGCATTTATACTGGCCATTGAATCACTGAATGACCCCGAGCATGGTAATCCTAGTAAGTCAGAATTCCTTGCTGCCTATAATATAACCAGTGTACATAACCACCTTCATGGGTATACCCTTGAATTTTCATCTGATGCTGATGCTACATTCTTTTTATTAAGGTTCTCGTAATGAATTCAGTTATAATTACACTTTCAGATTATGCATCCGGTGATCCAAGGCTTCACGCTATGATTAGGTGGTGTTTTGATACTGTTGGAGTAGAACATAAAGATTGGGAATGGCGCTTTATTAGGGATACTTGTTATGATTTTGAATTTACCTTTAAGAAAAATAAGGTGGCCACTATGTTTGCCTTAAAGTTTAATTAATATGAAAGTTAATGTATCTAATCGTTCATATGTTAGAGCCACTAAGGCATTATTAAAGCCTGATGAAGAATTACCCGTAGATTTTAAGCGGCTTAAATCAGCATATAATATAGTTGATGTAGACTATGCGTTGGGAACTAGGGGATTTATCATTGATTTTAAATCTGATGCTGATGCTACATTCTTTTTATTAAGGTTTGCTTAATGGCTTATACTACTGAAGTACCAGGATTCGTCATATTTAATGCGTGGAAAATTATTAAAGAACCTGATGAAAGTAATTTTCTCGGAACTATAGAACAGGAATATAATATTAAAATTATAGAATATGAAATAATTAACTCAGTTAAATGGTATTATAATGTTGAATTTCCGTCTGAACCTGCTGCTACCTTATTTTTATTAAAATTCAGTTGACAATTAATTAGTCCTGAATTACAATCAACTATTAAAATAGGAAACAATTATGTCAATAACCACATATTACATTATTAGAACACATGCCGCCGGAGGATATCTTGGCGGCACACCCAAGGAATGGGATTCATGGCATAACATCAATAATGCTAGAAAGTTCAGGGCTATTTCAGAGATTAGATCATTTATGACTAGGATGT
>Ga0136642_1000943_pt1 | contig 13444 bp, 13 predicted proteins | sample LowCatLa1302831Y_FD_115313 | JGI IMG/M metagenome (GOLD analysis project Ga0136642, IMG submission 115313) | Freshwater microbial communities from Lower Cathedral Lake, Yosemite National Park, California, USA - 13028-31Y | ecosystem: Environmental > Aquatic > Freshwater > Lake ... | reverse complement strand
GCCCTTGTTGACCAGTGGCGCGCCCTCGGCGTGACCGGACTGATTGGCACGTACGTCGATAACAGTGGCGTCGTTCGCGCCAAGCAAGTGCCCCTTGACCGGGTGGCCGCGTTTCACCGCAATGGACTTGGTGCCTCCTACTCCTGGGCCATGTTCTGCATCGACGATGCTCTCCCCATGACGCCTTACTTCTCCGTAGTGGGTGACATGCGTATGAAGGCCGACCTCTCGGCCGCCCGCGTGCTGGGCGATGGTCTCGCGTGGGCCCCGGTCTGCCTCTTCAACCAGGACGGCTCCCCCCTCGAGCACTGCCCGCGCGGATCTCTGCAGCGACAAGTTGACGCACTGAGCACCGACCACCTGGCCGCTCGCTGCGCCTTCGAGATCGAGTTCACCGCCTTTGACGCCGCTACTGGTGACGTGGGCACCGGCGTCGCCTACGGTTTGCGCGCCATGATGGACAACGAGGCCTTCTTCACGGGCATTGTGGCCGCATTGACCACCGCAGGCATCGAGGTGGAGCAAATCCACGCCGAAGCGGGGCGGGGGCAGATTGAACTCTCTACCCCACCACTCGATCCGGTGGCTTCGGCCGACGCCCTCGTGGCCACGCGCCTCATCCTGTGCCGCGTGGCTCGCGAACACGGCAAGTTGGTCTCCTTCGCGCCCCAAGCCCTGCCTGACGGTATCGGCAGTGGCGCCCACGTCCACGTCAGTATTACCCGCAACGGCGTCCCGATTTTCTCCAATGGCCACGAAGTCCGTGAGCTCACCGCTGATGGCGCAGCCGCCATTGGCGGCATCCTGTCGGAGCTCCCCAACGCGTTGGGAGTGTTGGCCCCGTCGCTACTCTCCACCACTCGCCTGCAGGCGGGCAAGTGGTCGGGGGCCTACATCTGCTGGGGTGTCGAGAATCGTGAAGCAGCCGTACGACTCTGCCAAGCCACGCTCGGCAACCCCCACGGGGCCAACGTCGAAATCAAGGTAACCGACCACACGGCCAACCCCTACGCCGCCCTCGCCGTTATTCTCGGCCTCGCCCACCACGGCATCACCACGAACGCACCACTCCCCGCCGAAGCGCCCGTGGACCCCAGCGCCCTCATCGGCACGCCCGAGGCCATTCCCACCTTCGACACCGACCAAGGCCGCAACGTCGCTGCCTCCTGCGCCAGTCCCCTTGTGCGCTCGATTCTCAGCGACCGTCAACTCGAAGCCATCGCCGCCGTGCGAGGCCACGAGGTGACGCTCGCGGCCACTACGCCCTATGACGACCTCGTGGTGCAGTTCCGCTACGCGTGGTCGTCCTAGAAGAGGCAACCATTCGGACCAAGTAGGACCGAGAAACTAAGGGGGACTTATGAGTCAAGCAACAACTGACCAGGCAACCAAGCCTCGTCGCAATCTGTCCGTATGGGGAGCCCTCGGTCTCTCCCTCGGCATCGTCGGCCCGAGTTTGGCCATGTCCGGCAACGGGCAGGGCACCGCGGCCGCCGTGGGCAAAGCCGTACCACTGATCTTCGTGCTCGGCGGTCTGTGCATTCTGCTGATTAGCCACGGCTTTATCCGCCTCACCCAGCGCTACAGCCAGGCCGGGTCAGCGTACGCACTGGTCGGTAAGACGCTGGGCCCTCGCGCCGGCTACTTCTCCGGCTGGGGCGTTATGGTCACCTACCTCTTCTTCGCGATCGGTAACGTCGGCGCCATTGGCAGTTTCGTCAACGCCTTCTTGGCCAACGCCCAGAACTCGGCCCACCCGACGCAGGTGCCGTGGCTCCTCAGTGGCGGCATCGGTCTGGCCCTGACCGGTTTCATGGCCACCCGCGAATTCCGTTCCGTGGTGCGTACTCTGCTCATCATTGAAGGTATCGGTGTCGCCTCTATGACCATCTTGACGCTGGTCATTTACCTCAAGGGCGGTAACGCCGGCCATGGCGGTATGGACTTTTCGACCTTTAGCTTCAAGGGTCAGAGTTTCTCCGGCATTATGGGTGCCGTTGTTGGCGCGCTGCTGTCGTGGGGTGGCTTCGAAGGAGCCGCCGCTCTGGGGGAAGAGACGTCCGACCCGAAGCGCAACATTCCCCGTGCTCTGCTAACCACGGTTATCGGGGCCAGCGTTTTGTTTATTCTCGTGATGTTCGCCCAGTCAATTGGTTTCGGTACCGACGCCGCTGGTGTCAAGGCCTTCACCTCGTCGGGCAACTCCCTCGCCGCCCTCGGCCACTCCTACATCGGTCAGTGGTTCTCGCTCGTGCTGTCCTTCACCGCCATCATGTCGGCCTTTGGCTGCATGCTCGGTTCGGCGGGCACCGCCGGTCGCCTGTTGTTCGCGTTCTCGCGTGACGGTGTCGGTCCCGCCGCGTGGGGCCGCCTCGACAAGCGTGGGGAGCCCACGTCGGCCATGACGGCCGTCATCGCCGTAACCCTGGCGATCTCCGTCGTCTCCTTCATCACTGGCCACCCCGACATGGGACTCGGCGGCGCCTTGAGTGACTACTTCTACTACTCGACCATCGGCGCCATCACCCTGATGGTGGCGTACCTCATGGTCGAGCTCGGTACCATCCGCCACATCCTCACCGAGCGAACAGAGCTGATGAAGGAAGTCATCATTCCTATCGTTGGCTCACTGCTCATTCTCGTGGTCTTCTACTACAACGTAAAGTCGCAGACCTCGTGGATCGCCGCGCCGTTCGTGGCTTTCGCCGTTATGGTGGTCGGTCTCTTGATTGGTGTCGCCACCCCGGGTATTGCTGAAAAGGTGAATGCCGGCCTCAACCGTGATCTTTCCGAGGTCGAGGGCAAGAACCTGCCCGCCTCATCGGGCCACGGGCAGTCCCCATTCCCCACGACCGAGGTCTAACCATGGAACCAGCCGGACTTGATCAGATTGCCCCCGGGGCTGCCGCTCTCTACCGTCGCGACTTGGCGGCGGTAGCGGGCATTGAGAAGCTGCGCTTCTTTCCCCTGGCCGTCGAGCGCGGGTTCGGCTCCACGCTGGTCGAGGTCGGTGGGCGCGAGCTCATCGACCTCACCGCCACGTGGACTGCGGCCGGACTCGGTCATGGTCACCCCCGTATTGTCGAAGCCATCACGCGCTCGGCGGCCTTCCCGCCGGGCGCGGGTGGCCTCTCGGCCGTCCACCCCGATTCGGTGGGCTTGGCCGAAGATCTCCTCGCACTCGTTCCCGGCAAGGGAGACCGTCGCGTCTACCTCGGCCACGCTGGCTCCGACGCCTGCGACGTGGCACTGCGCGCCGTCCGCTTCAATTCGGGCAAGCGTCGGCTCGTGGCCTTCAAGGACTCCTACCACGGTGGTATTGGCCTCGCCATGGCCGCGTCGGGTGTGCACGTCAACGCCGGCGCCACCACGCCCGACCCTGACACCGTCTTTGTCGACTACCCAAATCCCTTCCGTCCGCCCGCGGACGGCCAGGACCCACTGGCCGCCACCTTGTCGCAGATTGAGGCCGCCTTCGCCGTTGGTGACGTCGCCTGCATCATGGTGGAGCCCATGCTGGCCGACGGTGGCATGGTTGTGCCGCCGCCCGGCTTCTTGGCTGGTATCGCCGCTCTCTGCACTACCTACGGTGTGCTCTTCGCCGTTGACGAAGTTAAAGTCGGGCTCGGCCGCCCCGGCATGTTGCACGCCTTCCAACTCGAGAACGTCATCCCCGACATCGTCTGCTTCGGCAAGGTGATCGGTAACGGTCTCCCCCTCTCCGCCGCCGTAGGACCCGCGGCCATCTTCGACGGCCCCGAGGCCGCCGCCCTCCTCACCACCGCGGGCAACCCCATCTGCACTGCCGTTGGCCGTGAAGTGCTGCGGGTGCTCATCGACGAAGACCTTCCCGCTCGCGCTGCGCGCGCCGGTGAGCGACTCCGCGCCGGTATTGCGTCGCTCAACCACCCTCGCGTTGGCGACGTGCGCGGTCATGGCCTAGCCAACGGCGTCGAGCTCGTGACTGATCGTGAGACGAACACCCCCGACAGTGCTTTCGCCGCCGCGGTGGTCTACCGGGCCTTCGAACTCGGTGTCTGTGTCTATAAGGTGGGCGGCAACACCCTCGAAATCACTCCACCCCTCGTGATTACCGACGCCGAGATTGATCGCGCCATTGCCATCCTCGAACAGTCCCTCAACGACGCCACCGCTGGTCGCGTCCCAGCCGACGTACTCGCCGCCTACGGTGGGTGGTGAGTCGCCTACCTTGAAAGTCGGACCATGACCCACCCCGCTATTGCTGAGGCTCTCGACGAGCTCGCCCTCATCGATCACCACGTCCACGGCACTCTTCGTGTGGAGCTCTCCCGCGACGAGTTTGAAGACGTCATGACCGAATCGGACCGTCCCCGTCAGGCCGGCACCACGAACTTCGACTCGCAGTTCGGTCTCGCCGTTCGACGTTTCTGCGCCCCCGTACTGGGACTTGCACCTCACGCCAGTCCCGACGACTACGTGGCCCAGCGCCTCGCCCTCGGGGCAAAGGAGGTGAATCGTCGCCTGCTCTCTGGCGCGCACCTCGGGGCCATGATTATCGACACCGGGTTCGCTACCACCAAGCTCACCGACCTCGTTGAGACGGCCGAGCTTTCCGGTGCCCCATCCTTCGAGGTTGTCCGTCTGGAGGCCGTTGCGGAGGCGCTGGTGCGCGAGGGCGTGGCGGCCAGCGACTTTGCCGACACGCTGCGTCGCGCACTCGCTGATGCGGTGGCCGGTGGCGCCGTGGGCTTCAAGTCAATTGCTGCCTACCGCTACGGACTCGATGTCCCTCAGCGACGCCTCAGCGACGCCGACGTCGCACGCAGCGCCGGTGCGTGGCTGGCCCAGTGCGCCGCGTCCGGCACCATTCGAATCGGTGACCCCGTGCTGCTGAGCTTTCTGATGTGGTCGGCTATCGACACCGCCAAGCCCCTCCAGTTCCACATTGGCTACGGTGACTCCGACATCAACCTGTTACGCGCCAACCCCGCACTACTCACCGACTTCATGCGCGCCACTCAGGACTCGGGCGCCTCAATCATGCTCCTGCACTGCTACCCCTACCAACGCGAGGCGGCGTACTTGTCGCAGATGTTCCCCCACGTCTTCTTCGACATTGGTGAGGCCATCAACTATTCGGGTCTGCAGAGTCGGACCATCATTGGCGAATCACTCGAGATCGGGCCGTTCACCAAGCAGCTCTACAGCAGCGACGGCTGGGGTCCGGCCGAGTTGCACTTCGTGGGCTCCCACCTTTGGCGCCGAGGCATGACCGAGGTCCTCTCGTCCTGGGTCGAGAAGGGCGACTGCACGGTGGAGGACGCGATTCGCATTGCCACCTTGATTGGTCGTGACAACGCCACCGCCGTCTACGGCGTTTCCGGCATCACGCGGTCCTAAGCGGCGGGGCTTGCTTCGCCCTTTTTGAACAAGCTGCCCAAGTGAGTGTGCTTGAAATTCGTGTCGTATTTCAGGCCGTACCCGAAGAAACGGTCCCAGCCCACGTGACCGAGCCAGATGATGCCGACGGCAAGAATGGCCGCGTGGTGAAAGTGCCACCCGTAGAGGACGACGAGTGACGGCGCCAGGTAGCTGTGGCCCACGTTGTAGAAGAAGGCGCCGACGGTGGTGTTGCGTAGGTAGCCCAGCATAAAAATGTCGGGCACGAAGAGCAATACCACGTAGAGCCACCAGTGCTGATGGGTCAGGCGAAAGGTGAGCAGCGACCCCATGAAGAGGACCGCAACGTCAAAATGCAGCCACCACCGTGGCTTGGCGTTGACGTAGCCATTCGCCACGACTTAGAGGCCCGACAAGAAACCGAGGAGAGCGCCGAAGTAGGCCTCCTGGTCGTCGTAGAGGGCCATGTGTGATCCCTCGGGGCAGATGAAACTCGAGCCCTGAGGAATTCTGGTTGCCATCATTTCGAGGAACGTCGGGTCCATCGTGTCGTAACGACCGCCCAACACGAGTGCCGGCACGGTGATGTCCTTCAGGTCCTCGGTGCGGTCCCAGTTGGCCAGCGTCGCCTCGGGCCACATGCCGAGCTCGCTCGGTCCCTGCATCTTGATGTAGCAGGCCTGATTGATGGTGGCGAAGGCGTAGTTCACCGGCTCAGGCCACTGGTCGGGCGGCATCCGCAAGACGTGGTGCACGTAGTAAGCCTCGACGAGGAGTTCCATATAACGGGGGTTAGAAAAGTCGCGTTCGGCCTCGATGGCGCGAATTTCGGCGAGTTGGTCGGCGTCGACGGCTGGCAACAACACCTCATTGGCGTAACGGCTATAGGCCGGGGCTGACGACATCATGTTCGAAATGACGACACCCTTGAGGCGGTCGCTGTGACGAATGGCGTACTCCATAGCCAAGATGCCGCCCCAGGAGTGGCCGAGAATGACCAGGTTGTCGGCGCTCAGTCCGAGCGCCTCACGCACTTGGTCGACTTCGTCAATGAAACGATCGAGGTCCCAGAGCGAGTCGTCCTCGGGGCGGTCACTGCGACCGGAGCCGAGCTGGTCGTAGTAGTAGTACTCGACACCGGCCTCGGGAAGAAAGGAGTCGAAGGCCTCGAAGTAGTCGTGAGTGGCGCCGGGGCCGCCGTGGAGAAGGAGTACCTTCAAGGTGGGGTTGTTGCCCACGCGCTTGGTCCACACGTTGAACGTTCCGAGTGGGGTGGTCACGGGAATAAGGCGGACCCCGCCCGAGACGACGTCGGTGCGTCCAGTGCGGTCGTAGTATCTCTGGGTCATCGTGCTCCTCTAGTGCGGACTGCTCCGACATTATCGTTCGCATGCGTCGCCGCTGGGCGTTAAAGCACACCGCCGGGCCTTTCGGCCCGGCGGTGTGCCATCACTGGAGAGCCAGTGACTTACATCATGCCGTCCATGCCGCCGCCGCCGCCGTGGCCACCGCCCGCGCCTGCGGGCTCGGGCTTGTCGGCAACAATGGCTTCGGTCGTGAGCAACAGGGCCGCGATCGAGGCGGCGTTCTGCAGCGCCGAGCGAGTCACCTTGGCGGGGTCAATGACACCGGCGGCAACCAGGTCAACGATCTCACCAGTCAGGGCGTTGAGGCCGAAGGAGCCCGACGCATCCGCGACCTCGCGAACCTTGACGGCACCCTCGAAGCCAGCGTTCGCGGCGATGCAGCGCAGTGGTGCCTCGAGCGAGTTCGCCACAATGCGGGCACCCGTCGCTTCGTCACCGGTCAGCGTCGCTACGAGTGCGTCCACTGCGGCACGGCTACGCACCAGCGCAGTACCGCCACCGGCCACGATGCCCTCGTCCACGGCCGCACGGGTGGCGCTCAGGGCGTCCTCAATGCGGTGCTTCTTTTCCTTGAGCTCAACTTCAGTGGCGGCTCCGACCTTGACCACGGCAACGCCGCCGGCCAACTTCGCGAGACGCTCCTGGAGCTTTTCACGGTCCCAGTCGGAGTCCGTGCTCTCAATTTCGGCCTTGATCTGCGCGACGCGGCCAGCCACATCCGTTGCGGTGCCGGCGCCATCGACGATCGTGGTGCCGTCCTTGGTCACCACAATGCGACGGGCACGTCCGAGAAGGTCCATGGTGGCCGACTCGAGCTTGAGGCCGATCTCTTCCGAGATCACCGTTCCGCCCGTCAAGATGGCCATGTCCTGCAACATCGCCTTACGGCGCTCACCGAAGCCGGGGGCCTTGACGGCCACCGAGGTGAAGGTGCCACGGATCTTGTTGACCACGAGGGTGGCGAGGGCTTCGCCCTCGACATCTTCGGCGATGATGAGCAGGGGACGACCGGCCTGCATGACCTTCTCCAGCACGGGCACGAGGTCGTGCACGGCCGAGATCTTGCCCGAGGTGAAGAGGATGAACCCGTCTTCGAGGACAGCTTCCTGGCGCTCCTGGTCCGTCACGAAATACGGCGAGAGGTAGCCCTTGTCGAAGGCCATACCCTCGGTGAGCTCGAGCTCGATACCGAAGGTGTTGGACTCTTCCACGGTCACGGTGCCGTCCTTGCCGACCTTGTCGATAGCGTCAGCAATAACTTCACCAATGGAGGCGTCAGCGGCCGAGATAGTCGCGACTTGAGCAATCTGGGTCTTGTCCGACACAGTCTGGCTCTGGTCGTGAATCGACTGCACGGCAGCCTTCACGGCCTTCTCAATACCGCGCTTCAAGCCGGCGGGATTAGCGCCAGCTGCCACGTTGCGCAGGCCCTCCTTGATGAGGGCCTGAGCCAAGACGGTGGCCGTCGTGGTACCGTCACCGGCCACGTCGTTGGTCTTGGTGGCGACTTCCTTCACCAACTGGGCACCCATGTTCTCGAACGGGTCCTCGAGCTCGATTTCGCGAGCAATCGACACACCGTCGTTCGTGATCGTGGGAGCACCGAACTTCTTGCCAATGACTACGTTGCGACCCTTGGGTCCCAGCGTGACCTTGACGGCGTCGGCGAGCTTGTCGACACCGGCTTCGAGACCGCGACGGGCCTCTTCATCAAACTTAAGCATCTTTGACATGGCGACTCCTACTTCGTGATGGTGGCGAGGACGTCACGGCCGGAGAGGATCAAAAGGTCCTCACCGTCGACCGAGATCTCCGTGCCGCCGTACTTCGAGTAGACGACCGTGTCACCAGTGTTGACACCGGTGGGGATCAGTTCGCCAGAGTCCGAGCGACGGCCGGGGCCGACCGCGAGGACGGTGCCCTGCTGGGGCTTTTCCTTGGCGGTGTCGGGGATAACGAGACCGGAAGCCGTGGTGGCCTCGGCAACGTTGGGACGGACCACAATGCGGTCTTCGAGCGGTTGCAGCTTCATTTGGTTTTGCCTCCTGGTTATTAGCACTCAAACCTTACGAGTGCCAAATTAGCAGAGTAGTGGGTGGAGTGCCAAGTTGTGACGTTCGATCATGTTCATCGAGCTGGCCGCGACCGCCGAGCGACATGAAAAATCAAACATTTTGATTACTTCGAAAAGTCATATGGCAAAACATGTGGCTATGGCACGGAAAGAAGTACTCGCCCAACTCGATGACACCCTTGTCGAGCAACTTGCCATCAGTGGTGTGCGCACCGGTAACGCGAACCATTCGGGGCATTCGGTCCGAAGTCCGCCTAGTTTGCAAGAGGGGCTCTCGGAAGACGGTGTCATCAACTGCGACAGCATCGACACCATTCCACTACCCAACGTGATCGGAGGGCCAATTGGCTCCTTATCGCCAGCGAGAGAGCGTGAGCTGAACCGAGCTCTGCGCTACGCGATGGCCATTTCCTCGTACGGATGTCGAGGGCATCTGATCTTCAACCAGCAAGCGCCGTGTGTCGAGATGGCGGTGGAGCCAACTCAGCTACGGGTTCTGTCGTTCCAAGTGCCAACCACCCTCGACCGGCGTGTAGATCACGCGGTCGTGCAGGCGAGCCGTCCGGTGCTGCCAGAACTCGAAGAGGTCGGGCACCAATCGAAAACCACCCCAGTAGTCCGGTCGGGGAATGTCGCGTCCCGCAAACTCGGCCTCGAGTTCCTCGTAGCGGGCGTCGAAGGCGGCGCGACTCTCGAGGGGCTCACTTTGTTTTGATGCCCACGCACCGAGTTGGTGACTCCGAGGACGGGAGAGAAAGTAGGCGTCCGACGCCTCGCTCGACATGCGCTCGACGCGACCCTCAATGCGAATCTGACGACCCAGTGGTTCGCAGTACCACAAGAGGGCGGCCACGCCGGAGGCCGCCACGTCACGACCCTTGCGGGACTCGTAGTTAGTGAACCACCCGAAGCTGGTGTCGTCATAGTGGCGCAGCAACACCATGCGCGTACTCGGCCGGCCTTCGGCCGACACGGTAGTGAGTGCGATGGCCTCGCGTTCACGCATCTCGGGCTGGGCCTCGTCGAACCACTTGACGAATTGACAAAAAGGATTGACGTCCGCGTCGCTCACGTCAAAAGGGATCCAGCGTTCACTCATACAACCTCCGCTAACGGCCAGTTCGGGCGGGCCGAGAGAGTCAAGTCACTCGGGCCATTGGCCACGAAGCGGTGCAGGCCGGCCGCGCCAATCATGGCGGCGTTGTCGGTGCACATATTGAGCGATGGCAGGTAACTCGGCACGCCGTACTCAGCGGCAATCGCCTCCACGCCACGACGGAGTGCCGAATTCGCAGCGACACCCCCGGCCAGCGCGATGCCCTTGACGTCGCGAGCCTCGAGCACCTTACGTAGCTTGCGTAGGAGCTGTTCGGCGACGGCCGCTTGGAAGGAGGCCGCGACGTCGGCGATAGGCAGATTGGGCTGCTTTTCGGTTGCACGCACCACGGCCGTCTTGAGCCCTGAAAAGGAGAAGTCGTAATCGGGGCCCGTCATCGAGATGGGGAGTTTGAGTGATCCCGCGGTGCCCAGGGCCGCCAGGCGGTCAATTTCGGGGCCGCCCGGGTAGGGCAGACCGAGCCAGCGGGCCACCTTGTCATAGGCCTCACCGGCCGCGTCGTCAATGGTTTCACCCAGGACTTCGTGGTGACCTGGTCCGTGCTGCAGCACGATCATCGAGTGACCGCCCGAGACCAACAGCGTCACGATGGGCCACTCGAGGTCGGGTCGCTCGAGCAGTGGCGCGAAGAGGTGCCCCTCGAGGTGGTTCACCCCGACGAAAGGCTTGCCCCACGCCAGCGCGTAGGCCTTGGCGGCGGAGAGACCAATGAGAAGCGAGCCAATGAGACCCGGTCCACTGGTGACGGCCACCACGTCGATAGCCGGAGCGTGGGGGTCGAGGCCAGCCTCCAGTAAGGCGCGGCGCACCACGGGGCCAATGGTGGTGAGGTGGGCTCGTCCGGCTAGTTCGGGCACGACGCCGCCGAAGGCCTTGTGCTGGTCAATGGACGACTCGATCACCGAAGAGCGGACGTGGAGGGCATCGTCGACGACGGCCGCCGCCGTGTCGTCACAGCTTGTCTCAATCGCCAGGGCTAAGGTCACGAGAAAATCTTAGGAGTCAGTTGGCTGAGCGAGTTCAGCCCAGAGAATGAGGGCGTCCTCGCCGGTCTTCTCGTAGTAGCGCGTACGCACGCCCACTGGTTTGAAGCCGAAGCGAAAGTAGAGCTGGTGGGCGCCGGTGTTGGACGTGGCCACTTCCAACGTGGCACGTTCGATGCCGCGAGTCCGGGCGTCCGCGAAACCGTCGGTCAAGAGGGCCGTGGCGATACCGCGTCTCTCGAAGCCTGGTCGCACGCCGAGCGTGTTGATATGCATTTCATTATCCGGCACGTACATCAGCCCGAGAAAGCCCACGACGTCACGGTCAATCTCGACCACGGTGAAGCGCCGATTCTCCGCCACACTGAATTCATCAACCAACATGCCCCGCGACCACGGCTCCGGGAACTGACTTTCCTCAATGATGAGAATGTCGTCGACGTCACGGAGCGTGGCGTGGCGGATAGCCCAGGAGCTCATTGACGTTCTCGGGTACTGAAGTTGGCGACCGCATCGGCTTCGCGTAAATACAGGGGTTCAACGACGGCGCTCGGTTCACGAGTCATTGCTAAGCGCAGGGCCGCCGTGACTGACGGCACGTGTTGTTCCTCAATAGTGCCGTTCGGCACGGCGGCGAAGTCCTTGAGGTAGCGGGTGACGCCGTCGCCCGTGAAGGTCACCGGCGTGGCGAGCGTGGCCCAGCGAATAACGACATCACGAGGGACGTCGACGGTTGGTTCCGATGTTGCAACGACGACGTCGGCCAGGGTGAACGTCTGGGTAAAGACCTCCCCACGGCGGCCATCGACGGCGGCCACCAGTGTGCCCCGCACCCCACTGGTGTGCGCCCCGTGCGCCAAGAGTTCGAGTGAGGTCACACCCACGAGAGCAATGCCGAGGGCGTCGCTCAGACCAATGGCTGTCGCGAGGCCCACCCGCAGACCGGTGAAGAGACCAGGCCCACGGTCAACCACGATGCGATCGAGGCTCGCGGGCGTGAGCGACCACTCCCGTAGCGTGCGGTCAATGGCCGTCGTCAAGGTCTCAGTGTGGTGGCGGTCGTCGTCCACCACCCAGCCCATTTCGAATCCCGCCGAGGTGCGCAGTCCAATCGCGCAGGCCGTCGTCGCTGTTTCGAGGGCCAAAATGTTCATGAAGCCCACTCGTCGAGCAATGCGCGACGGGCCGAATCAATCGCCCCATCGACGGTAATTGTGCGTTCGTCATCGTCATCGGCAGCCAAGGAAATGGTCAGGACGTCGCGACCAAAAATCGAGGCGGCGAGTTCGCCCCACTCCACGAGGGCGACCCCATGCTCCTCGACGAGTTCCCCCAGGTCAAGGTCGAGAACCTCACCGAGGCTCTCCACGCGGTAGACGTCGCAGTGGTGCAGCGTGGTGATGCCGGCGGCGTTGTGCGCCTCGTGCTGGCGCACCATCGTGAAGGTCGGGCTGGTGACGCGATCGGTCACGCCAAGTCCTCGGGCGACGCCCTGGCTAAAGGTCGTCTTCCCGGCGCCCAGCGGCCCCGACAACAGCACGATGTCACCGGGGCGAAGCACCGCGGCGAATGACTCCCCCGCGGCCTGCGTCAGTGCAGCCGTTGCACAGCGTCGCAGAACACTCACGCGAGCAGCGCCTTCACGAGGGCCAGATCAATGCGCATCATGTCCTCTACGATACGACCTTGACGCAGCGCCGCGGCCGGATGGTAGGTCACGACACCTCGCGGACCGCCACTCGTCGGAACCTCGCCGTGGGCTTCACGCATCGGGGTATTCACACCAAAAACCGCCGTAGCCGCCGTGGCCCCAACGGCGAGTACCACGGTGGGACGCTGATCACGCAGCTGTTCATCGAGCCAGGGGCGACAGGCACTCAGTTCGTCACGACGGGGTGGGCGATTCTGGGGCGGACGACACTTGACGACGTTGGTAATGAAGTACTGCTCACGCTCGAGACCCACTTCTTCGGCGATGAGGCGAGTGAGCAGCTGTCCCGATCGCCCAGTGAAGGGCGCACCACCCTCGTCTTCGGTGCGACCGGGGGCCTCCCCCACCACCATCAATCGGGCCGTCGAGGGACCGGTACCGACCACGACCCGCTGGCGAGTAGCGGCGAGTGCGCACCGCGTACAGACGAGGAGTGCGGCGGCGTCCACGGGCCTAGTCGACAAGGACGCGAGGTACGCGGGCACTGATGCCGCAAAGAATTTCCCAGGTGATCGTCGAGGCCCAAAAGGCCCAGTCCTCCGCCGTCACCGAAAAGAGGCCGTCGCGACCGAGTAGCACCACGTCGTCACCGACGTTGACATCGGCGCTGCCGACGTTGACGAGCAGCTGGTCCATCGTGACCGTGCCGGCCAGCGGGAAGCGCTGGCCGTCAATGAGAATGTAGGCCCCCGCGTCGAACAGGCGTCGCGGGTACCCGTCGGCGTACCCGAAGGGGACGGTCACGATGCGACTATCGGCCTCCAGTGCGTGACGGCGACCGTAGCTGGGTCGCTCCCCCGCCGCCACATC
>Ga0136642_1000942_pt1 | contig 13449 bp, 9 predicted proteins | sample LowCatLa1302831Y_FD_115313 | JGI IMG/M metagenome (GOLD analysis project Ga0136642, IMG submission 115313) | Freshwater microbial communities from Lower Cathedral Lake, Yosemite National Park, California, USA - 13028-31Y | ecosystem: Environmental > Aquatic > Freshwater > Lake ... | reverse complement strand
CTCGCTATCACCTACCCACGGACAATGTTAAAAAGCGGAAATAATCACTTGGCCTTAAAATAATGGCATGAAAAGAACCCTTGGATTATTAATTGCGCTTTGTCTAGCACTCAATTTCGGGCAAAGTTCTTCTGCGATCGCCGCCGCTCCTTATGATACTTCGGCTGTCATGTTTGCAGAAATGATGGTGCCACATCATGAGCAGGCAGTCTTAATTTCTCAATGGGCATTGAAGCAAAGCAGTAACACTGCCGTTAAAAAGATTGCCGCAAGGATCATTGCGGAGCAGAACCCTGAGATCCTACAAATGCAGAGTTGGATTCCTACTGATGGGATGATGGAAATGGACATGGGCATGCAGGGCATTGTGAGCCCCTCAGATTTAGCAAAGCTGAAAGCTGCTCGTGGCAAGAAGTTTGATGGTCTCTATTTGGTAGATATGACACTGCACCACCAGGGTGCAATCGCAATGGCTACCCCACTTATGAAATCAAGGAATCCAGAAGTAGCCGCATTGTCCAAAAGTATTGTCAACGGACAAACTGCTGAAATTAGAGAGATGCGTCGCATCATGACGACGGGGAAGTGAAATAACTTCTTTTAAAACTTTACTAAAACTCATAAGTATTTTGGGGCAAATTTGAGGGCAGTTCTGAATTTTAAGCGCAACCTCACGCATAACAATGTCGTCTCCGACTTATAGGGCAACTTTTCTATTATTGTTGGTGGCTGCAACGCAAATTCTTCAAGCAAATGAAACTAGGCAAAAGGATTAAAAACAAGAAAAGGAGAACCAGATGAGTGCGAATAATTCTCTAGACGGCAAAGTTGCAGTAATTACTGGGGCATCAAGTGGAATTGGACTGGCAATTGCGCAAGATCTTTCGCAAGCTGGGGCAAAAGTTGTGCTGGGCGCTCGTTCTACGGAAAAACTATTGGAAGTAGTCAAAACTCTTCCAGGAGAAGCCCTCGCCGTACCTACGGATGTAACGATTTCAAGTGATGTAGAAAATCTTATAGAGAGCGCAATTAGAAGATTTAAAAGAATTGACATCCTCGTAGCCAATGCAGGAATTTATACACATGGAAATTTTGCAGATGGAGATATTGAAGAATTCATAAAATTAATCGATACAAATGTAAAAGGAGTGATGCGTGCAGTTAAGTGTGCACTTGTTCACATGTTGCCGCAAAGTACTGGGGACATAATCGTGACTAGTTCGATTTCGGGACATCAAGCAATCCACTGGGAGCCGGCATACTCTGCTTCAAAGCATGCGGTACAAAGTTTGGTTCATGGCATTCGTATTCAATTAGCTGGCACTGGCGTGCGTATTGGCGCAGTTGCTCCGGGGACCGTTTTGAACGATATTTGGAAAATCACAGATGAGGCGACGATTCAAAAAGGAGTAGATGAAGGAATAGGTATGAGATCGGAAGATGTAGCAGATGCTGTTCATTTTATGTTGACTCGACCTCGTCACGTAAATATTCGTGATTTAGTTATGTTACCTACTAACCAAAAGCTATAAGCAAGGGCAAATCCTCTTTGCCAAGTGACTCGCTGGCTAGCGTGTAAAGTTAGAGAATGATGAAACGCGCAATCGCAGAATTCTTTGGAACTGGTGTTTTAGTTGCCGTTGTTGTGGGCTCTGGAACGATGGCGACAAACATCTCGCAAGATGTGGGCGTTTAACTTCTTATAAACACCATTGCGACAAGCTTTGCAGTAGGTCTACTTATTGAACTTTTGGGGCCAATAAGTGGTGCGCACTTCAACCCATTGGTAAGTCTTGTTAGTGTTATTCGACGTGAAAAATCAGCCAGCGAATTACTTTTTTATGTAGTGGCTCAATGTGCTGGTGCAATATTGGCGAATCTAATGTTTTCTAATCCGGCCATTTATATGTCGCAGCACTCTTGAAGTGGAGTAAATCTCTGGCTTGGGGAAGTTGTTGCAACCGCTGGGTTAATTTTTGTGATCTTCCAAACCATCAACTCTGGTAAGTCAAAGATAATTCCTATTCTGGTCCCTGCATGGATCGGTTCGGCCTACTTCTTCACCTCCTCTACATCCTTTGCTAACCCAGCCGTCACTATTTCGCGAGCATTCTCCGATACATTCTCAAGTATCAAACTCTCATCCGTATCAGGCTTTGTTGGTGCCCAAATTATTGGCTCGCTAATTGGATACGCACTCGTTCCTTATTTCACTTCAGAGAAAGTAGCAAATCATGAGTAAGAAACCCACCGCACTTTTTGTTTGTGTACACAACTCTGGTCGCTCTCAAATGGCGGCAGGATTTATGCGTGAACTCGGTGGCGACAGAGTCGATGTTCTATCTGCGGGTTCTGCACCAAAAGATTTAATCAATCTAATTGCAGTTGAGGCAATGACAGAAGTTGGAATTGATATTAGAAATCAGCAACCAAAAGTGTTGACTATTGAAGCTGTATTGGAATCCGATGCAGTCATCACAATGGGCTGCGGGGATGCTTGTCCGTTTTATCCAGGCAAGCGTTATGAAGATTGGGTTCTAGAAGATCCAGCGAGACAAGACATCGACTTTGTTCGCAAAGTGAGCGATGACATTAAGGCTCGAGTAGAGGGATTACTTGCTGAACTCCTTGTTTAGAACGTAAGGGTGAAACATCAGTATTGTATGAACAGACCTGGCCGTAACAGGGCTTTTCGAATTTGTCGGCTGATAGAGTTTGTCACTTCTCTTTTGGGTATAAACCGTATATGTTTTCGAATTTGCAGGTACTAAATCGCCGCCGAACTCAATTTTGTGATTTTCAAGTTGCGCTGTGTGGGTGCTGGCACCATACTTTTCCATGATTAAATCGAGTAGTGTCTTACGCAGTGAATTTTTTACACTAAAGCCTTTTCGGCTCCTTTCAAGCCTAATTACATTCCTTTTGATTTTTACGGGTATGAGCGTCCCTGTGTCTTCCGCTGACGCCCCTTCTATTCCCACTGTGATTCAACTGAAGGACGAATCTGGTAAGGCCGTAAATGGTGCAGCAGTCGACTTTGTCGCATACTACACAGAGAACCCCCCACCTGGTGAGAAAAAAATGTCCGTGCACGGTGAATCAGATTCTGATGGATTCATTCACCTAGTTATTCCAAACGGAGCGTATAGGGTCTTTTCCGACCCATTCGCTAACGAGAACTTAATTCAAGGAGAATTAGGAATTGTTACGGTTCTCGATGGAGTTATCTCAGGTAGCGGATTTCATCTGGATAATGGGATAACCACGATTGTTTTTCGTACGGCAAATATTAAATTTGACCTTACCTTCCCAGATTCAACGACCGTATTTGGAAGTGGCTATCTCTCTATTGAAACTGCAAACTCAAATTGGGAAAGCACTGGCGAGTACGCACAAGCCAATGCCGATTTTCCGGGAACGGAAGGCTATGCCAGAACTAGCCTCGCGGACGGTCTCTATCTAGTCACGGTCAATGTTTTTACTGGCGAACCCAGGAATGAAGGACTGGCAGATAGGACGTACCAACTTACTTTCTTAAATGGAGATGCAGTTATTACTTATAACGGCTCGACAGTTACTAAATCGGCTAACGGTCACTACCCATTAACGCCCTCTGCTTCAAATCTTGATGTTGCTGTCAAAGATCTAGCGGGCGATCCATTGACAGAGGGTCAAATAGACATCTGCAATGACAAAGAGGTTAATTGCCGTGGGTATGGTCTTCCAAGTAATGGTCGAATCTCTACTTCGCTCGCAAATGGCGATTGGATTCTCACGTTGCGACCTGGTTCCAACATCATAGGTATGGTTTCAAAGACATACACAGTGTCGGTTGTTGCTGGCGTTGCAACTGTTACTAGTAACGGTTCACCAGTTTCTAAAGATGGTGACAATCGGTTTGTCCTTACTGGAACTGCACCCAACGTAAGTGGAACATTCTCACTTGATTCAGGCTCACTAACGTTCGCAGATAACCAAGGTATAAGTCTGAATGTACAAAAGTTCGTCAACAACAGGTGGGAATGGCAGAGGGGTGGAAACTGGCTTCGTTCTGCCAACTTCGGAATGAACATTACTGGCGCAGGCCATTATCGTTTGGTCGCAAATCCATCTAACTTTACTGATCTCGTACAAAGCTACAGCGCTGATTTCTGGGTGGATGCAGATAAAAAGGTTTCCTCAACAGAGACTGGTTCTTATCAAAATGTTCTCACGAATTTGTATTTACGCTTGAAATCCCCAAACCTCAAACTTAGGGTAGTCAATCCGCTAGACGAGAATTCACTATTGCCAGGTGGTTGGGTAACTATAGAAAAAGTTATTGGCAAGGATCGCACTTGGATTACTAATGCCGATATTCAAAATTCTAACCCAGGCCTAACGGGTGCAAACTTGTCCGAAGAAGGTCAATATATTCTGACTGTAAATCCTCCGCAAGGAAGCAATGCGATAGTTGGATTAGCGGCGCGTCAGTATCAGTTAACAGTCGCCGCTGGCAACAGTATGACCGTGACACTTGGTAGTCAAAATATTCCCCTTACTGACAATCGCTTTGTTCTTTCCCCAGCCACTGCCAATATCACTGCTCGAGTAGTGAAATCTGACGGGTCTCCCTTTGGCAACACTAATAACACGTGGGCCAGCGCCAACCTGCAAAAGTTCAATGCCAATCAGAATAATTGGGATTGGTCATCCGAATGGGCGAATGCTGATCAAGACGGATACATTTCAATGCGTGTAAATGAAGTTGGTAAATATCGTTTACGTATTGAGCCAAGCGGTGATTCAAATGCAACTGTCACGTATTCTGAAGAATTCACAATTGGTGACGGTCAGCTCGACGCTTTCAAGAAAGATTTTGGAAGTATAACTCTAGCTGGTCCTTCACTTCGAATTTCCGTTGCTAATGCAAGCGCGCCAAACGTAGCGCTAGATTATGCAGGGATTGAGATTCGCAAAGATGGAAACTGGATCGACTGGGCTAATACGCAGCGCAGTGGAGTTGCTGGAATAAGTTTGCGGGCAGAGGGCATCTACGAGTTTATTACTAACCCGCCAGATGACTTACAAGGAACTTCTTCACGCAAATCTTATAAAGTTAATGCAGTCAAGAATGAGGCAGGCGCAATTGTTGCAACTGTTACTCCCGGTAGCGGTGTTTCAGTGCTCAATGGAGTAACAACACTTCTACTTGGCCAACCAACCCTGTCAGGAACAGTTCTTGCGCCAAGCCCACTCACAGATGTTCAAGCGTATTCTCAGGTTTATGCGTACAACATAACAACTGGGCAGGAAATGTGGGACTACAGCACTCAAACTAATGCAAATGGCGCTTGGGCAATGACATTGCCAGCAGGCACTTACAAGATCTATGCAAGAACACCATGGGGTACTTCTTCTTATGGTGGCTCTGATGGAGTTGGCGATGTAGTGGTCAATGCATCCGGTGAAGCCACTTCAGTTCCTAGTCCACTGAGCGCTACAGCCTTTACGATTCGTCTAAAAAGTTCAACTTGGTCTGGCCTTGTAAAGAGCCCAGGGGGGACAACTGTTGTACCAAATGCACGCGTATGCCTTCGACTCGAGAATGTCTTTACTTGTGTGAATGCAGATAATAATGGTGCTTGGGCGCTCTCAGCACCGACAGGATTTACAAATTTCACAGGTAAAAATCCATATCTGGAAATCAATGATGATTTTGGCCGACAGTATCCTCAGAAGCGATTTGATACACAAGATGATGTCTTTGCTGCAATTGGTAATTCAGGAACAGGTATTAATCTCACATTTGACGATGCCAATACTCAAATCACGGTAACTGCTGGTGGACAACCGGTTGCAAATGTTTGGGTAGCCGCAGAGCGTGATGGAGTGGGTTGGCTTGGTGGTGGAACAACAAATTCAAATGGTATTGCTAAATTAAATATCGCAAATCCAACTCAAGCATTTGGGGTTCGTGTCGAGCTCAAAGGAAATCCAACCATCTCAAGCGCATATGCAACAACAATGAAGACATTTAGCGCTACAGATATTACAAATGGCCGGGTAGCAAGTGTCTTTAGTGCAACAGTGGCATTGGCCGAACCAAACTTCAAGGTTGTACTTCGTGAACCAACTAGTGATGGTTCTGTCGGAAATGCAATTCCATATTCTTGGATTGAGCTATATAGCGACACCACAGGAATGTGGATTGGCGGGGCAGGTACAGATGCCAATGGTTTTGCTTCATTCAAGTTAGACGTTCCACAGAGTGGTTTGAATAACTTTACTGCAGCTGTTAACCCAGCATGGAATGCGCTAACGAACTTCAGTCGCCAATCTTATGCAATTACCGTTTCTCCGACAGTAATAACTGTTGTTAATAAGACATCAACTAATTCTGTGACAACTCAGAATGTTTCAGGGCGCGTTGTTTACCCACTTACTCTGGGAACGCCATCTGTTACGGGTGTCGTAGTGGATCCAAGCGGAAATACTCTGCAAAACAGTTGGGTAGTTCCGATTGACCCAATAACAAACGAGTATTACTGGCAACAAGGCTCTAATTCACGAAGCGATGGTTCGATTGGTCTCAATCTGATCAATGGTTCCTACAAGATTGAAGCGAACGTTCCGTGGGGAACGAGCGAACTTGCAAAGTCTGCCCAGTGCTCGGTTACCGTCGCCGCTGGAAAAGTTTCAACAGGTGGTTCTTGCGTCCAAGACGGCGCTACAAAGACTGTGCGTCTCGCACTTCGTGCACCTAATGTCACTCTCACTCTAAAGATGGGTGGTCAGCCAGTTCCGAATGCAAACGTTGGTATCGGATCAGGCAAGTGGTACACAAATGCGCAATCCAATAGTGAAGGAAAAATTTCACTATTCGTTGATGCAGATGCAATCCGAACTACAAATGGATATACAACTGCTCAGCCACTGAACATTTGGGTTGACCCTCCGTACGGTGGAACAATTGAAATGGCTCGCTGGGATTGCCGATCAAGAGATCAAAAGCCAATTTGTTCTGGTCTTGTAGATGTTCCTGCGACAGGGGATTATCCAACGATTGCATTGGGGAATATAACTGGAGTCTCCCCAAATACTCGTATCCATATTGTTGCGCCAGGCACATCAGATGATATGCCAAATTCATGGGTAAGTATTTTTGCATTCGACGCTGCCCACCCTGAATACGGAAAACGCTGGCTAGGTGGCGGTAACTCCAATTCCTATGGTTATGTTTCTACTAACCTTGACACTTCAACCGTTGAATCTGATTGGAAGTTTGCAGTAGAGATAAATGCGCCGTGGAATCAACGTCAGAGCTATGCAACGAATATGGATACCAACTCTGGCAATGGATATTCATGGTATGAAATTACGCATCTTTCAGATAAGAGTCCGTCCACTCCGAACCTCACTATTACCGTCAATACTTCAAATGCGATTGCAAATAAGTTTGGTTGGATAGGTGTAGAGGAAGTCAATGGTGCCAACGTTTATCAAAACTGGGTAGGCGGATATGGCCTCAATGAAAATGCGATCAGCTCAGTCTTCTTCCCTGCATCCAAGCGCTATCGAATCACGGCCTATCCAGGTCCAGGAAAGTCAGGCGCTCGAACTACTTGCATAGTTTCTACAAATGCTTCGGCAGTTGTATCCGTAGTCTCTGGTGGCTGTGATGCAGGAACCTTTACAACCGGAGCAGTGACAATTGCACTCGATGGCGGCAACGTTGTCGGACTTGTCTCTACTACGACGCGAGATGCTGGTGGAAACTCTGTTGTTACAGCTTTAGCTGGGGCAATTGTTTATGCAAATAACCCAAATGCAGTTGATGAATCAACTGCCGTTATTACCTCAACAGGTTCGGATGGACGCTACGGACTACAACTTGATCCGGGTAAGACTTGGAATATCAAAGTCTTTCCAACGGGGTCTGGAAGTGAAAGGTTAGGCATTGGAACGAGTACGGGAATCACTCCTCCTTCAACTGGTTCACTCTCTGTCAACTTCGCGATTGCCGCTGCATAATGCACAAACGGATCACTATTGTTGCGCTCTCGCTTTTAGCATTACTTAGTGGTGGAATTTCGACTGCATTCGCCGTAAATTCACCGAACGCGCCAGCTAATGTCTCTGTGGTTTCCAACAGTGCATTGAATTCTTTGCCTTCCGCGGGAAGCCTAAGTGTTACGTGGCAGAAACCTGTCGTTGATGCAACTCATCCAATTCCCATTGCATATATCGTTTCAGCAATCGGGGGTGGTGCAACTTTTTCTACGACAGTAACTCTGGCAGCAATAGATACTATTGACTATTCCTCGGTTCTATCGGGACTTACTGGTGGTACCGCTTATGTGGTTACGGTAACTTCAAAGAGTAGTGAGAATGCGACTGCATTAGCGTCGAGCGTTAATGCGACTCCAGTAACATCACCAGCTACGCCTACGACTATTTCTGCAGTCGCAACTGCTGGTGCTGTTGCCTTGACTTGGAGTGCACCAGTTAATTTTGGTGGTAGTTCAATTACTGGATACACCATCAAAGATGGCACCGCGGCAGAAACAACAATCACTGATCCTTTAGCTACAACCAAGACTTTTTCGGGTTTGACCGGAGGAAGTACAGCTTCGTATTCAATCCGTGCCAAGAACGCAAATGGAAATTCTGAGTGGGTAGCATTTGCTTCTGCAACTCTGCCATCAGCCCCTGATCAACCAACTGGAGTTACCGCCACGGCGGGAACTACCTCAATAACCGTGAATTGGGTAGCGCCAACAAATACTGGTAACAGCGCAATTACTGGTTATAAAGTTTCTCTCTTCAATAGTTCTGGTACAGCAGTTGGAACTCCAACCACTTCTAAGACAACAACGGTTGAGATTACAAGTGTGGCAGCTGGTACTTATACGGTGAAAGTGGTGGCAACGAATCAAGTAGGTGATAGTCCACTATCAACCGCGTCAACATCGGTAACGATTGCACCGCCCTCCAGCTTGCTCGATAACACTCCTGTGTTCACACCTACAACATTGCCTAACTTAGTAATCGGTGTGACTCAGAATGTATCTGTAAGCGTTCCATCAGCCGGTACTGTCACAATTGTTGCAACTGGAACTCCAACAGGTGCCTGTACATATGCCTCTGGAGTTCTAACTGCGGTTGCAGTCGGTACTTGTTCGGTTCGAGCAACTTCTCCTGCAACTGCCTCTTACGCAGAAGCTATCGGAACAAAAACATTTTCTGTCACAAAAACTCTACAGACAATCACCTTTGCAACAATTGTTAGTCAACCTCTTCCAGGTCCACTGAGTGTCTCAGCATCAAGCACTTCCGGTCTAGCAGTCTCCTTCTCAGCTGCTGGTAACTGCACAAACGTGGGAAATACAGTGAGTTTTACTGGACAAGGTGAATGTACGGTTACTGCTTCACAAGTTGGTGATACAACATTCGCTACCGCGACTCAGGTCTCGCGTAGGTTTTCAATCACAGCTGCAGTACCTGGTGGTGGCGGGAATAACCCTGGTGGTGGTGGCGGGAATAACCCTGGTGGTGGTGGCGGGAATAACCCTGGTGGTGGTGGCGGGAATAACCCTGGACCCACTCCAACGATCGCGCCTACACCTGCCCCAACACCGCAGGTGACATTAAAACCAAATCCAAACATGACGCCTTCACCAACGGCTTCACCAACGGCTTCGCCAACTCCGACTCCGGTTCTCACTCCTACAACTCAAGAGACATCAAAGCCCGCTACGCCGGCAAAAGAATTAAAGATTCTGCAAGGAGCGGTACTCGTTGCACCGGTCGGCGCCAAAATTACTGGGCCAGTGACGACAACAAAATTACCTACAGGAAATACTGACATTGTCGTAAAACGGAATTCGAATCTTCAAACCGTCCTCCCTCAAGTAAAGAAGGGGGAGCGAGTCACTATGGTGATTGAAGATTCCAATGGAAAGAGATACACCGTTGCTAGTCTCGTTGCATCTAAAGCGGGGGATCTGAAACTGCCTAATCTGAAGTTCGGTGAGAAGGGTACTTACACGATCACGATCAAAGTTGGCACAAAGACCAAAGTTTTGCGTGTGAAAACTAAGTAAATAGCGCCCCTTATTCAATACCCATGGCCATTCCAAATCCTGCCCAAGATTTTCGTAAATAAGGGGTTTCATAGCGTGAAACTTCTTCCTTCAAAGCGAATATTTGGCGAACAAGTGGGTTTTGAACTGCGTTGTAAAAGATTCTCACCTATTCTCCTCGGATGACTTCAGAGACTTCAGTAAATAAGCATCGTTGGTTGATTTTAGGAATTGTCCTAGCCGCAGAGATTATGGATCTGCTTGACTCGACAATTGTGAATGTGGCGGGTCCTTCGCTCAAGGAAAAACTTGGAGCAACACCCTCGGCACTCCAGTGGGTTATTGGTGGCTACACATTGACCCTCGGCGCAGGTCTTGTTTTAGGTGGACGTTTAGCCGATCGCTATTCTCGACGTAATGTTTTCATAATTGGATTAGCGAGCTTCACATTAAGTTCTTTGCTTTGTGCAATTGCAACCAATATTCACACCCTTATCGCATTTCGATTGATTCAAGGATTTGCTGGAGCGATGGTCTTACCTCATGTGATTGGCTTCATTCGAGATGTATTTCCACCGGAAGAATTAGGAAATGCGTTTGCAATCTTCGGTCCAGTTTTTGGGCTTGGCGGAATTCTTGGACCAATCATTGGTGGACTTATTATCGATGGAAATATTGCATCGACAGGTTGGCGAGCAGTATTCCTAGTAAACATTCCAATAGGAATTATCAACATTGGACTTGCTTGGAAGTATTTACCAAAGAGAGCATCAGATCATTCAATAAAAATTGATCTGCTTGGAAGCATCTTGATTATTGCCTCCTCGGGATTACTTCTCTTGCCATTGATTCAGGGTCAGGAAGCGGGATGGCCACTGTGGACTTTCATCTCATTGGGAGCCTCGTTTATAGGTTTTGTAATTTTTAGTTTGCAACAACGCTGGGTAATTTCACGCAAGCGAACACCACTCGTTGATCCAGATATCTTTAAAGCTCGTACTTACAACTTAGGGCTTGCTGGAATCTTTATCTTCTTTGCAGGCTTTACTGGAGTCTATTTGATTATCACTCTCTTTCTACAAATTGGCGAAGGTTATTCAGCCCGCGGTGCTGGTATTGCCAATATTGCAATTGCCTTAGGAACTGCGATTGGTGGTGCACTCAGCGGTGCAGTACTTGCCGATAAATTTGGTACCCGTGTTCTTCAACTTGGTGCGGTTGCACAAATAACAGGAGCTGTCTTGCTCTTTGCTTCTTTACCAAACATGCAGTCATTCCACTTTTGGCATATCGCACCAGGAATGTTGGTTTCTGGATTTGGAACCGGACTAGTGGTTGCAGCACTCTTTGATGCGATCCTTTTGGCCATCAAAGATGAATTAGTGGGCTCTGCTTCAGGTGTGCTCTCTGCCATTCAATCAATTGGGTCATCCGTTGGGGTGGCGATCTTTGGAACCTTTTTCTTCAACCAAGTTACATCGGGTCACATCGATAAGGGCTTTAGAAATGCCTTATTACTCCAAATTGGATTAGTTACGCTCTTCTTGGTAATCACTTTCTTCTTGCCAAAGAAAGCAATGGATAACTCGGAGTACGCACACTAGTAAACTGAGGTATGACCATTTCAATGGATCGCTTGCTTGCACATATGGCTTGGGCTAATCAGAAGACCTTTTCGCATCTTGAAACGCTACCTGAAGAATCTCTCAAAGCCTTTGCTATTAATCCAGAATGGTTTGTTGCTGAAATTATCCACCACATAGTTGATTCTGGTGATACTTATGCATTTCGTATCAACGCGATCCCAGTACTTACCAAACCAGGAGATTTTCCTATCGACGATGTCAAAGAGATATCTGATCTCGAGCGAGTGAAGCAACAATGCGCGAAGGTTGATAAAGCACTTTTTGAATGCATAAAGCTTGACGACATCCAATTAGAATTCGAAAATTATGCAGGAAAAATGGTGAAGAGGTGGCGCTCCACAATCTTGTCGCAAGCTATTCACCATGCAACCGAGCACCGCGCACAGATAGCAGCCGCACTAGAATTAAAAGGTTTTGCACCAATTGACCTAGATGCAATAGATCTTTGGGCATTTGAAATTGAGACTGATTCCCATGAGCACTGATATCGGAATAAAAAAACTCATAAAACACATGGCTTGGGCTAATCAGCAAATTATTTCGAAACTAAGTGAACTTCCAGATGAAGCGCTCAAGGCATATATAGTAAACCCTGAATGGACTGTTGCAGAAATATTGAGACACATTCTTTCTTCTGCAGATTGGCTGGGATCCCACCTAACAGGTGTGCCTAAATCGGTTTTTACTCAACCAACATCCATGCATGAAATGGATGAATTTTCGAATAAAGCTGCAATATTTGATGATCGTTTATTGAGTGCAAGCGCAGTTCTTGATGGTGAAGTTACCTATGAAGCCAATGGCAAGTCCGTTACTCAACTCCGATCAATAATTCTCTCGCAAGCAATTCTTCATGCAACGGAGCACCGCGCACAACTTGTCAGTGCACTTGAGTTACGAGGTTTTACAAATATCAATTTGGATTATTTATCGATGTGGGGTTTTGAAGCAAATTTCAAAAAGTAGATTTGCGGAATTGTAGCTGTCGCAAATTGCGAGACCTACATCACTTTGATTGATGCAAAAGGGTTGCATTTGCATCCGATTCATTTAGTTGAATTTTCAACTACTTTGCACTAGTGTTCACCTGACTTCATTCAATTGATACAAGCCATTACAAACAAACCACCATAGAAAGAGGATTCACATGTCTGTTTTATCATCACTTCCAGCAGGTACTTTCGATATTGACCCAACCCATAGCCGCATTGGTTTCAGCGCACGTCACGCTGTTGTAACCAAGGTACGCGGTGCATTCAACGAGTATTCAGGTTCTGGAACAGTTGCTGACGGTACTGCTTCACTCAACATTGAAATCAGTGTTGCATCAATCGACACTCGTAATGCTGACCGTGATGCTCACTTGCAGGGAGCAGATTTCTTTGACGCTACTGCATTCCCAAAGATCACTTTTGCTTCAACATCAATCAAAGATTCAGGTCCTGACAAGGTAGTTGTTGACGGAAACCTGACAATCAGAGACGTTACAAAGCTAATCTCGATCACATTTGAATATGCAGGAACACAGACAGACCCATATGGCAATGCTCGCTTTGGTTTTGAAGGCGAAGCAGAGATCAACCGTAAGGACTTTGGACTTACATGGAATGCAGTTCTTGAAACAGGCGGAGTTCTTGTTTCAGAAAACATCAAGCTGGAGTTCGAAATTTCAGCAATCGCAGCAAAGTAAGTACTTTCGTAGTGAGAGACCCGGTGCATTGCGCCGGGTCTCTCACTAT
>Ga0136642_1000941_pt1 | contig 13454 bp, 16 predicted proteins | sample LowCatLa1302831Y_FD_115313 | JGI IMG/M metagenome (GOLD analysis project Ga0136642, IMG submission 115313) | Freshwater microbial communities from Lower Cathedral Lake, Yosemite National Park, California, USA - 13028-31Y | ecosystem: Environmental > Aquatic > Freshwater > Lake ... | reverse complement strand
GCTCCGTCACGCCCTGCTTTTGCTAGTTGTTTCATGCCATCTTTGCCGTACTTTTCAATACCTTTGGCAGCTCGACTCATAGTTCTTTCACCCTCAGATACCCATTCTGCTTCACTAATCTCAGGATTCCCAATTTGTTGTGCCACAGATGTCAATCCTTCATTACTGTTAGTAATCATTTTGTACATCCATGCTTCTAGTGGTGTACCAGATTTAACTGAATTGTAAATTTTCTTAGCCGATTGAGCTATTGCTTTAAGTTCACCCAATGACATACCGTCAAGTTGTTCATCTTCTGCCGTATAATTTTCTGACATACCTTTCCTTTTCCTTATGCTTATAGCAATTGCCGCTTGTTGCGCGGCGTTACTTGACTCATCCATGCCTTCGTTTGACTTTTTGTTAGTACTAACATTAATAGCCTTACCGTGACGTTCTGGATTGGGATCTTCTCTACGCTTTCTTGCAGCTGCACTGGCACGTCCTTTTTTACCTAGACTATGTGCTTTGCTCTGCGGCAAGCACTTGGGCTTACCTTCACTTTCCGAACCTCTAGCACAAGGACCTTTTATATTGCCCTTGGTATCCATACGCACCCACTTTTCTTTGCCAAACCAATCATGTAGATTTTCATCTAAGTTGTCATATTCTTCTTGAGTAATGCTTTCGTTGGAATTGCCCCAATTTGCAGCACCTTTTTTACGGCATTTAACCAATGCTCCCGATGCATAAGCACTAGGCCATACTTTGTATCGTGCTTTAACTTTGTGATAACACGCATCCTTTTTTTCATTTATTTGAGACTCAGCTACCATTGCGCCGCCGCAGCCTGGACATTCACCTTTGCGAATATAAGTTTCCAGACTTTCATTTTTATTTTTTATACAGTTAGGATATTGTTTACCAAACATCTTTTTCATGCCATCTTTGTGATAACCTTTCCAACAGGCTTCATCCAGAGTATCACGACTATGATCTCCATGTGTTTCACACATACCACAATCTTCACAGGTCATTTCCATTTCAACAGATTCATTATGTTTTTTCTTTCCGGCACAATGAGCCTTTTGACTAAAGCCTTTAGGATGGCTACAATTGATACTACTTTTATATTTTTTGCTCCAGTCTTCACTGGCAAATTCCTTATTTCGCATGATAGTGCTATCCTATATACAGTATAATTATTATTTATAAAAAAATCAAGTTGTCGGTGGCAACGGGTAAGGGTACTGTGATTTTGTTAAAGTTGCCTTTGGTGGCGGAGGATTGGGATTCACCGGTACATTGCTAGTGGTGACAATTCCGGTTGTGGCAATATTAGACTGCCCTTGCCGCAGTGCTGCAACTAGAGTTTGGCCTGTCAAATTGGTAGGATCAGCCACTGATTCTAGGTATTGAAATGCGCCATTTGCCGCGGTATCCTGCCCATATTGTGGCAATGACAGTACAAAACTGTAAATGGGAGGATTACTTCCCGAAGTTAGATTAGCAAAGTCAATGGTTGCGTTTTTCTGAACTTTCTTTTCAGAATTCAACTGTGTCATCATATTACCCCAATTTGAATTTAAACTGTTAGTCTGACTAGGATACGCGGTAATAATATTAGGGATAACATTTGAATTAACAGATGGTATAAGGCCATTTCCACCAGTGCCGGCATTAGCATTAGCTTCTTGTCCAGAAAATGCAGCGTTAATATTATCATAGGTTCCCGCAGCAGGCCCAGTAATAATCGTAATCGGACCAGCAGCAGGCCCATATGTGCCATTTGCTGTGGCTGTCATGTCAGTATATATGTTGGCTAGGTTTGATAAGTTCATTGAATTAACAAGCGTAATTACATTGGTAAACGCAGATGTAACTACTGTTCCTGCCGCAATTCCCATGGAATCATTGATAGTAAGTGTGCCGTTTGTTCCAGATCCCATCCCCAGTTTATTAGAAATATTGTTTGTCACAGCAGGATCAACTGCTGTTTTTTGTGCGTTTACTAATGGTAATCCAAAATTTGTCTGCACGTTACTAACAGCATTAGCTAGTCTAGGTAAATTTAAGGAAGAGATATTTGTAATTTGCTGAAGCGCAGTAGATAATGCTTTGTTAGCTAATGCTTGATCAGGAGGAATTATTTGACTTAATTTATCTAATGCTGTCATGATATTGTACTCAATGCGATAGTTGGCAAATACTGTTGCATAGTAGCGTTAACTGTGCCAGTGGGATTTGTATAGATATTTTGCTTAACGCCATTAGTTCCCGTAAATGTTAATGTTTGAAAACTAGTGGGAAATATTTTGTATGGATTTAATAAATCAGCCATCGTGGTAATATTAGAAGTCGTAACACCGAGTACTTGTAATATTTCAGTCAGTGATGTGCCTGTAATTTGTGTCATTGCTTTATACATGGCTTGCTGATCTGCGGTTGATGCTACTACATCGGGTGATGATATATTAATTACTACATCTAAACTAACTCCAGCATTAGAGAAAGCTAGTGTAAGATCAGGTGTAACTCCACCAAGCGATGCTAATTGCTGTACCAACGCTAGAGGTGTTCCTAGTTCAGGCAAAGCTTTAAGATTAATTAATCCGCCTAATTTAGAAAGGTCATTTCCCCATTGTTCTGTACATACATTAACACTAGTAATTCCACCACTAACCATATTATCAGCATTTGTATAAGTGCCTGCTAAATAATTTTGACTATTGACCGCTGAGTTTACAAAGCTGTTGGTGATGCCATTATACCCAACCAGTGCGCCAAACCCCTGACAAAATATACTTAAATCTTTGCCAGCGCCAGTAGCGTTCTGTCCCATGTAGGAGTAACCTGTTTCTAGTAACAGACTTGAAAACAATACATTTCCAGGATAAACTATATTACCCGAGTATGGTGGTATACTGTCACCAAGCGCAGCGCATGTGTTTGATCCCAAGGTGTATAACTCTAATAGTATAGGTTGAGATAACTCTGGCACAATACTGGCTGCTGCGATTGCTTCACTTAATGCAACCATGTAAGGTAAATTGTTAAACGTATTTACATTTGATATAAATTGAGCATTAACACTTATACCTTGGTTATCCAGTAATCCTGATGTAACAGTTAATTGAAATGGAGTTAGTAAACTAGGTGCTTGCGCCATTAACCTATCCTAACATTGGGACTACCTTTGCCCCTAGAGTGTCCGCAGCTATCAACGTCTGATGCGCTTACTATTGGCTGCCCGCCTGCACGAACAGAAGAAGATCCAGCGACGGTACGAGCAGTTGTGTGAGGTGGCTTATTATTAGGATGTGGGGTAACACTAGCGCCAGAAACAACAACTGGAATCCCGTTAACCCGAACAGAAGTGACTCCACTCATAGAAACGCCTCCACATGAATTTGTGTCTGTCATTCTAACAACTCCGCCTGCCATATATTATCCTAAAATAAGTTTTTTGCTTGGAACATCAATTCCAGTAGTAACTTTAATGTAACGCTGCCTAACACTGTCTTCAGTTTCAGCAAACATTGCAATGTGCTTAATATTTAGTGATACTTTTGATCCTGGTGCCGAGGTAAAAATGCCTTGCATTAACGCCGGGCCCTGTTGACTAGGTGCTACTGCCAATGGTTCTGTAATATAGATATAGTCGGCATCTGAACTTAGTACTTTTGTGACTATTTCTTCGCCTGATGCCATTTTAAATGTGTATACTTCGTTGTCTTTAATTTCCATATTATCCTTTTAACTCTGTCCAAAATTCTTCTGTCTTACTAGCCAATCCTTGATACCCGCCTTGAATTAATGTAGTGCCATTAAAGATTTGTGGCACACTACGAAGTCCTTGTTCAACCAAATAATCACGGGCTTCGGTACGCACACCTACGTTTACTGTGGTATATTCAATACCCTTACTTTCTAATAATGCCTTGGCACGATCACAAAACGGGCAATCGTCACGAGTATAAATTGTTAACATATTTTTCCTTATAACGTTGTATTTTAGCATACTATTTAGTGGATTGCTAGTGTCACTTGACAATTATATAATAAATAAACTAAACGGAGATATACATGTCTATCAATTCATCACAATTAGCTTACTTTACAAATCTTACTACTACCCAATTATCAGATATAATTGTTAAATCAGGTGGACAACCTACTACTTTTATTTCAACAAAATTCATGGAAATAACTAATCCATCACTTCCAGCATATATATTTAACTACAATGCCTATATCAATTCAGTAGACTACAGTGTTGTATTAGTAACATATGATTCGGATACAGATATTGTTATCGCAACAGTTGTTTAATCCAATTCTTGACAATTAACTAAATCCATACTATAATTACTCCATAATAAACAATCTGGAGTAATAATGGGCGGTAACGTATTTGCTGACAAGACAGCACCAATCCTTAGGAAAAATATCCCTCCTACATTGAAGGCATACTTTGCCGAGTTGGAGCAGCTATTCCCACATCAGGTAATCTTTAGTATGTTTTATTTTGAATCACTGGGCTCTGTTGGCAAGAAGCCCATGTCTGGTGATATTGATTTAGGTATCAACAATCATTATATTTTTGATGTGCATAATGATAATTTACCAAATCAATTAAAATCGTGGAATCTTACCGTTCGTGAGTTTGAGGAAACATTTAATTTATTAAAGAGCCGAGCAAGAACAGCATCAGATGATCAGTTGCGGATGAAGGCATTTTTGCTAAATCTTGTACGTTATATTAACCTGCATGCTCCTACAATACATTGTGATGAAAAGAAAGTAACAGACAGTAGTATATTTGGATACTATCCACAGAAAGACTTGAATGGTAATGACACAGGTGAATGTGTTCAGATTGACTGGATGATTGGCGATCTAGACTGGCTGCGCTTTAGTTACTACTCAGCGGCGTACCCAGACGATTCAAATGTAAAAGGTCTACATCGTACACAAATGGTTCTATCAGCATTTCAAGTGGCTGACTTATCATTTAGTCATGGTATTGGTGTCAGAGACAAAACTACTAAAGAATGGTTAGCACGGAATCCAGTGCAAGCATTATCTATTCTTAATGAACGACTAGGCACTACACTTACTACGGATATTGTAGCAGACTATTATGTGCTTGGTGAAACTCTAGCTGAACAATTAGATTCTGAAAAGTACAGTAAGATGCTTGATACATATTTCAAGATTTTAGATTCTACTAGAGCCGATATTCCTGATAATTTACAAGAGGAATGGATCGGTCGCAAGGATCGGTTAGTATTAACAGGAAAGTTTTTACCAGAAGATTCTAAATTAAAGGTACTGTTATGACAACAGCATGGAGACATTTGCCAAATGCAAAACATATTGATCGTATTTTAACCCGTGCAAGATCTAATCCTGATAAATGGGCTATAGCTGATGTCAGGGTTTGGGATGTAGCTGATGATGCAGATTGGGATATAGATGCGGCCAGGCATGCGGCTAGAGATACGGATTGTGATTCGTCTAGGCATGCCGCTTGGAATGCGGCTAGGGATGCGGTTCGTGCTGAGTGTGCGGGTGCGGCTAGGGATGCGTGTGGCTACGCAATCTTAGCGTTAATAGTGTGGGATGAATCTGCCGATTATCTAAAGTTATCAGTAGATCAAGTAACGATGTTTGCAGCACTAGGTGATCATAAGGCAATTTTAATGTTGCCAGCAGTTATGGTATTTAAAAAATCTAAGGAATTAGTATGAGCGGAGTAGCAGGAGCAGAACGAGTCAGAAGTAGGGAAGACTATGTACAATTTGTAAAAAGTTATTCAAAACTCATTTACCAGTTTTGCGAAAATAATATATTATATTACACTGGCAGTTATGCCGCTGATAAATCTAAACAGACATTTGGTGATATAGATTTAATTTTAACTATTCCCACTACACTCACTAAGACTACTCTTAAAAAGTCGTTAGTTGAATTTTTTCATAATCAACCAGAAGATGTTATTGTGCCCTTCAGTAATTCTAAATATTTAGATCGGCGTACATATAATTCGGGCGAGATTGTAACTGTAAGATATTATGATAAAGAATTAGGATATTCGGCACAGATTGATAGTATCATTGCTAGGGACTATGCTGAAGCTAATTTTAAAAGAAAATTTTTAAATATGCCGGCATCTATCCAAGGCCTAGTACTAGGATTGGTAAAAATTGCTGTACTAGAAAATCCTGCTACTGAACTATTTGACAGACTTGGGATTATTGATCCAGGCGTATTAGGGCTAGATCAAGAGTACGAATTTAATTTATCCAGCAGTGAACTACAGTTAAGACGAGTACAGTATGCGCCATGGACATACAAACAAGTTAGTAGAGAAATATTATGGACTTCTGCAAATTTCTATTATGTCCATTCGTTGTTATCAATGACGAGTTTTGATTATACATTTGTTGAATTAGTTTCAAAAATTAATAGTGAAATTAAAAATCCGCGCAGTAGAGAACGGATTAAAGGCTTGTTTGCGTCTATGATTTCAATTAAATCTGGTGAAGTAGGCACAGAAAAAGGTTCTGAAAAAGAAAAGTCGTTGGCACTAGTCCAACAGACTTTCTAATTAATTATAAACTAGGCAACTCGTCGTAGTCTAGTGTATCTCCCATAACTCCAATAACATAGTTTGTACTTTCCGTCTCTTGTAGAGCAGACTGTTTATTGGATATATTAAGGTGTTTGTTGAACCATGGAATTGGTGTAGTTCTTGGGGCTGTGCCTTGATACTTGATACCAATTTCTTTTAGTGCTGCGACAGCAGTAAAGTCAACAAATTCTTTAAGAATATTAGCATTAAGACCAATAACCGGACCCTTGTTAAACAAGTAATCTGCCCACTGTTTTTCTTCATTAATAACATCTAGGTATATTTGATATACTTCGACTTCGCATTCGCCCTTGATACTGGCAAATCTGGAATCTTCCTTAACAACTTGATTGATGATCCAAGCTGTCCATTCTTTGTGTAAGATTTCGTCTTGTAAAATTAAGCCGATAATATTACCGTTACCAATAAATATACGATTCTCAACCATTGCCAAACTTGTAGCAAATGAAACCATGAACCGAAATGCCTCAAGTGCGTAGCTAGCGTGTAGTGCTAGCCATATTGCTTTGATATGTTCTCTTTCATCAATAGCATATCCATTGTCATTTAGTTCTTTGCGGCAATTTAATTTGTGTAGATAGTCATAATATTTTCCAATACTACTAGCCATGCCAATAATTTCTTGTGTATCATGTATAGTATTAAACACATCTTTAGGCACATTGTAAATGTTGCGAATAATATGACTATAACTTCGACTGTGAATATTTGTTTCAAAAAATCCCCAGTTATACATAATTGCTTCAAGTTCAGGTATAGAACATACAGGTGTAAATACCTGCGTAGGACCTCGGCCCTGTAAGCTATCCAGTGCTGTCTGTCGTAACAAGTTACTAGTAAAGATATGTTTAACTGTATCACTGGCGTCTTTAAAATCACCAGCGTCCTTTGTTAAAGAAATTTCTTCTGGAACCCAAAAGAATCCTCTGGCTTCGGCATCAAATTTTGTTAACTTATTATATTTCACTTCTTCAAAACGCTGTACTGTTACTGGCCCAGCTGGATCTAGAAACATTTTACGACTAAGGTAATCTGTCTTGGCAGATAGGTTATATTGTTGTTTGCTCATATTTTATTCCTTAAATTCTATTATTAATACATTTTCTTCATCAATGTATGCTGATTCAAAATTTTCATCTTGTAATGCTTCTAATACCATTTCTTTGGCGTCATCTTCCACATAAAAATTTGGATCAATATTCCTGCGTAATAGCCACGCAGACAATTCTTCATTTATACTTTTATATATTTCTTTATTAAGTACTTGACCTTTGTCATTGACAATTTCTATATCAATAATATTATCATTGCTTGATATTTTCATATTTTATCTTCCTTAGTTAACTTAGGGTATTCCCACACATTTCTGTTCGTTACAATTGATTCTTTTAATAGTCCCCAAGTTTGTTCTTGAAGAGTTTCTGTCCATTCAAAATACAAACTATTTATGGGAGGACGTCCTGTAGAATCATCACCTTCACGAAATGCGAATGTTACTTTGGGTATATTTTGTGTCATGCTATTTTCCTTGGTTATTCTAAATGTTATTGATGATTAAAAATTGTAGTTTGTTAATATGCTGTTAATTATATTGCGGGTCCATCGAATATTCTTGTGCTGGCTTCTCCTACGCCTAGTACACAAGCAATTTTCTCATCAAATTGAATCAGAGTCCATGTTTTAGTTTTATCATTTACGAACAAACTGTATCTTGAAACAGGAATATCTAAGTCAATTCCCCACCATATAGGTTTTTCTTTATATTCACCATTTGTTAAGCTTTCAAACACAGTTTTTGTATCGCCACATTGCAGCGGCTTTTGCACTGTAACAAGCTGTGCTATGCCTTGAGTCACAGTGATTGCTGTTAAACTGATCAACAGTACCAATCCTAGATAGATTTTGATTTTTGAGTTTGTTTTAATTTTCATATTGTTATTTAATATCTTCCGCTAGTTAAAATGATCTTAGCGATATGTTCACATCGTTCGATGTGTTCATAGGCACGCCATGGGCTGGTATCAATAGCCACTACCCCATGTCCTTTGATTCCCACTATATCATATGCAATGTTGCCTGCTGAATCTAATTGCAGATTTCTGTGACATTCATCTGCAAGTTCTTGGCTTATGGGAGGCACATCACCCACATTAGGTGCTACCCTGGTATAGCGATTGAGTTCTGGAAACGCATCACTGATAGTGCTGAGATCAATTCCGGCATGCATGGCTGCAATACAATATGTGGGATGAACGTGTACTACCACTCGAACTTCGCCTGCATGTTGTCCCATGTTTTTCTGTAGCCCGAAGTGCAGAGGTATTTCGCCACTGGGTTTTAAATTGGCACTAATGTCAGTATAGTACTCTTCCTGCCATAGCGGGCCGTGTATACTGATCTTCTTGAACTGGTCAGGCTGTAGTGTTTGTTTACGCACTCCGGTTGGAGTAATATAGAAATGGTCACGGTCATTATGACGAATGCTAACATTGCCATCACGACTAGTGATCCAATTACGCTGATAAGCATCTACTAATACTTCACAAATGGTTTCTAACATTATCTATCCTTAAAGTTTACAACTCGCACATGATTCCTCATCATCAAAATCAATCTGTTCAAGCGGAATATCTGGTGGTGGTCCGTCTGATTTAGATTTTGAACCTTGTTTGTTAATCAAACTATAGTATAATGTTTTCAAACCCCAGTAATGAGCTAACATTAAATTTTTAGCAATTAAGGTAGCAGGAACTTTACGACCTTCAAAGTGTGCTGGATTATATGAAGTATTTGTTGACAGACTTTGGTCAGCGAAGGCACCGATAACTGCTGCGGTTTTTAAATAACCAACGCAGTCTTTTTGATCCCACATTAACTGATATTTTGTCTTGAGTCTGTTATATTCAGGAACTACTTGAATTAAACTTCCAGCTTTACTTTCCTTAACAGTGATCAAGCTCATTGGCATTTCAATACCGTTTGTACTGTTGATAACTACTGAGCTACTTTCAACAGGAGCCACTGCCATTAGTGTAGCATTACGCACACCATATTGCTTCATGTTGGTACGTAGTGTTTCCCAATCTAACTCAGGACTAAAATCGGTTAGGTCATTAACTCCGGTAGCACGAAGTTCCCATGGAAATATACCTTGTCCATATCTTGTCTTGCTACTGTGTGTGCATGAGCCACGCTCTTTAGCTAGTTCAACAGTGGCTTCTGTTAGATAAAATGCCTGATGTTCCATCCAAGATTTGACTTCTTGAAGAGCATCAGCATCGCCATACTTCAATCCACGCTTAGCATGCCAGTACGCAAGATTGGTAATACCAATACCAAGAGGCTGTATCTCATCGTTGCTTAATTTACTTTGTATACTTAGAAAGTCTTGGTAGTCAAGAATGTTACATAGACTACGCTGTAGTATGCGAGCGGCACGACGCATATCTTCTGGATTGCGAAAAGCACCCCAATTAATCGATCCTAAAGTACAGAGCGCGATCCTGCCCTCATCATCATCCAATCTGTCAAAAGATTTAGTTGGCAGTAAGATTTCCATACAGAGATTGCTCTGATATATGGTATGAAATTCAGGATCAAATGGCCCTTGTTTCTGAACATTGTCAGTAAACATAAGATAGATGCGACCAGTATCTGTACGCTCTTTTAATACACCGCCTTTGAATACATCTTCAGCAGCCATAGTTTTTGTTCGTAGATCTTTCTTCTTTTCATACTTGACATACAGTTCTTCAAACTTTGCCGTATCGCTGTAAAAAGCTTCATACAAATCTGGCACTTCATTTGGATCAAAGAAGGTTATATTTTCTTTGTTCTTAAATCGTCTCCAGAAAAATGCTGATAACACAACACCGTAATCCATAAAACGAACACGAGTTTCGTCTGTGCCTTGATTATTTTTTAGAACAATAAGATCATCAAACTGATAATGCCAAATTGGATAGAATACAGTAGCACTTGCGTTTCTGATGCCGCCTTGGCTACAACTGCGCAGATCACCAAACCACTTCTTAAGAAATGGCACCATACCAGTGTGAGTAACTTCACCACCACGAATAGGTGCACCTAATGGGCGTAATCTGCCAATCTCAAGACCAATGCCGGCACGTTTGGCGGCATACTTTGCCATCATCTCGCCAGAAGCAAATATGCTATCAAGATTGTCGTCGCTCCGGATAAGAACACAAGATGAAAACTGTTTAGTAGGAGTCCCAAGACCTGCAAGCACAGGAGTGGCAAGAGTGAATAGACCATCACTCGCCGCATTGTAGTATTCTTTAATGTACCGCATACGAGCCGAGTTAGGCTCTTCTTTGTGAAATACTGTTGCAGCAGCAACCATGTATCTAACTTGAGGAGTTTCATAGATTTCCTTTGTGGCACGATTTTTAACAAGATATTTTTCAATTAATTGTTCAATCGCTGCATACCCATACTGTTCATCTTTGGAATGATCAATTACGTCATTCATTCGATTCCATTCTTCTTCAGTGTACCATTCTAGTAGTTCTTGAGTATAAAATCCTGAAACAACATTTTTCTTTACAATTTCATATAAATGCGGGGGTTCGTATGCGCCATACACTGTTTTTCTAAGCATTGATAGTCGCTGTTTGCCAGCAACATACTGATAGTTAGTGTGCCCCACGTCTGGATTTGATCCCACGTCAATCAAGTCCACTATCGCCCGTAATGTAATACTGTCAATATCTTCTGTAGTTATGCCATCATAAAAATGTAATTGCGCTTTAATTTCAACCATTGACTGGCTAACATCAGCAATGCCTTTACAAATTTTTGCTATTTGAGCTTGCCATTTTTCTATTTGGAGAGGTTCTCTATCTCCATTACGTTTTACAACTGTAATCTTTGTCATTCTTTCTCTTTTTGTTTTGTGTACTACTTATACTACTATATACTTGGCTTTATAAAACGATGTTTGATACTGTGAGGTAAATGATTATTTACTACGACATCGGTGTCCCAATTAAGCGTATATTTTTCTTCGTTAACTAAGACTAAATTGCGACTATCTTCAGTTAAAACCAGCTCGGCAGATATTAAATCTTGACGATCTAGTAAAGTTATAGTATACAGTATTCCAAGCCCTCTAGCAACATCACAATAGATATTATCACTCAAAAGTTGCCATGGATCGGGCCATTTTGGCATATCGTCCCAGTGTAGATAATATCCTGTCCATGGAGCTTGATACCACCATGAATTAACTGTTTGAAGGACTTGTTCAAGCGGCATAGATTGAACTTCTTTACGAAGGTCAGCCCATGCGCCTAGTCTACTAGCAAAATCTTTGTGCCACATTAATTGAAATAACTGATTGAATAACTCATTTGAGATGCTGCGTTTGATGTGGATTCATATTGAATTGATATATTTTGTCCTACTTGTACAGCTGATAGTATAATACCTAAATCTGCATTTTCAGTATAATCATCCGTGTAATTGGGAGTGAACTGAGTAATTACGCCACCACTAGAATATGCGCTAGCGTAAGTACTAGCATAACTTACTGAAGTTGTACTTGGTGCAGGTATATTGCCAACTATATACGTTCCGTTATATCCAGATGGATCTACTTCAGTTACTACTATTGTACTGCCTATTGGAAATGTAACACTAGAGCCAGAAGTAAATGACAGCGTTGCTACGCTACCATTGCCAATTGCACCATTCACATTGCCAATAGTTGGCGAACTTGCCGACGCAACTAACATAGTGCCAGTCCTAAACAATGTAGCACTTTGCACTATTGAATAATCTAATTTAAAACTTAGGATGCCGGCAGAAGTTCCAACTGTAAATGCTGTGTCTATTGTATTGTTTAATAATGTTGCGGTCAATCCAGACTGAACTGTTTTTGATCCTAGTTGTATTTGTGAACCATTCGTGGTAGCAATACTTAATGATGTGCCTAAAGATATGCGTGGATATTGTATAGAAAATGCGTCTGAACGTGCAAACATATCGCCAACACTGGCATTATTATTGCCTATTATGCTAATCACTGACTGCTGCGGACTTGATGTTCCTAAAAAATGATTAGCAACGTCATAAAAAATATTATATCCGCTTACATTAAGCGATACATCTCCAATATTAATACCAAAGCTGTAAATATTATCAAATACGTTAGATGTTATGCGAGTGCCAGTTGGACCATTATTGATTACAGTGCCATAGCCTAGTGCTACACCTTGATACAAAATATTAAAATTACTGTTTGTAACTGCCACACCTTTAGTTGCAACATTGGTATTAATTCCATAAGTTGTGCCACTAAATCTACATCCATCAAATAAAATGTCTGTTGTAGTTAACATTTGACTTGCCAGCAATACGCATGATGTATCAGCAGTAGCTGATGTTAATGTCCCTGTAGTGCCTACTCCATAAAATCCAACGCTACGGAATTCACTATTAGTAACTGATTCGGCTAAAAATATATCCATTGAGGCATCTAGACTTTGAAACGCCATATTGATAATGTTAATATCAGTAGGAGGAGTTGCTCCTCCGTTGCCAATATTAGCACCTGTTTGCTGCAAACTATCTACAGTTTGTGCCACGTATTCAGTACCAACAACACTACCGCTAGCCACTAATTGAATAATAGAATTGTCTGGACCCTCTCCGTATAATGTTGCATAAGGAGGAATATTGATAGTGCCTGAAACTTTATACACACCAGCTGGAAAGAATAAACTACGCCGAATTTGCGGATTTGATTGTATGCAATATAATTGATTTAATGCACGATTAATCGCAGCAGTATCAT